>Ga0114931_10006139_pt1 | contig 14801 bp, 10 predicted proteins | sample 2SBtaG_FD_89579 | JGI IMG/M metagenome (GOLD analysis project Ga0114931, IMG submission 89579) | Deep subsurface microbial communities from Kolumbo volcano to uncover new lineages of life (NeLLi) - 2SBTROV14_V59a metaG | ecosystem: Environmental > Aquatic > Marine > Volcanic | place: Kolumbo...
CGCACGCCGATGGTCAACCCGCGCGATAACACTGCTGGCGGCAATTTTGCTGACCGCTTGTGCCGCATCTGCCACCCCCGTCACGCCCACAGCCGCTCCGCCGGCGGTAGAGACGCACATCGCCCGGCGAGAATTTTCTGCCGCACTGGAAATTTTGCGCCGGCAGATGGCGGCACAGCCCGGTGCAGCGATTTTCCCGCAAAAAATGGGCGAAATTTACCTGCGTCAGCATCGCTGGGATGAAGCCGCGCGGGCTTTTTCTGCCGCATTGGCAGCCGACCCGCAATCGGTGTCTGCGTTGCTGGGGCGTGCGGAAGCCTATCTGCAATTGAAAGATGCCGTTTCTGCCCGAAACGACTGCTGGGCGGCGATGGCTTTCGGCGGGTCAACGGCAGTAAATGTGCTGTTGGGGCGTAGTTTTCTGCAAACACAAAATTACGCCGAAGCGCGAGCAGCATTTTCGGCGGCAGAAAATGACCCCACCGCGGCATGGTATCTTGCCGGGTTGGCGCTGGCAGATGACTCGGCGGCGGGTATGGCGCAGGTGGCTGCACTGCCAGATTCGCCCAAACGGGATTATCTGTTGTCGGCGCTGGCCGGTGTTGCGCCCGATGCGGTGACAGGTACAGCGGGGATTGCCTTCATTCAACTGAATGAATGGACACTGGCGCATGCCACACTTTCGGCGGCGGTGAAAACCACACCCGACCACGCCGAATGGTGGGCGTTTTTGGGGCGGGCACAAGCGGCGCTCGGTTTGCCGGCGCTCGATTCGTTCTCCCGCGCCGAAATGCTCGGTGCGCCGCCGGAATTGGTGCGCTATTTTCGCGGGCTGTATCTGCGCCGGCAGGGACAACTTTCGGCAGCACTGGATGAATTTCTGGCGGCGATGGATGCTGACCCACAGAATATCGGGGTGGCGATTGAAGCTGCGGAAACGCTGGCGCAAATGGGCGATTACCCCTCGGCGGCGGCGTGGTATCAATCAGTTGTGCAAGCCAACCCGCAAAATACCGATTATTTGCGTTTGATGGTAGAATTTTATGTGCAGCGCGGCTACCGGGTGGCGGAAGACGGTTTGCCGGCAGCAGAACGGTTGGTGAAAATGACGCCCGAAGATGCCCATGCATTCGATTTGCGCGGCTGGGCAAAATTTCAAACGGGCGATATCGGCGGGGCAGAAGCCGATGTGCGCCGCGCCATAGAACTTTCACCGGATGATGTTGCCGCCCGTTTCCACTTGGGGCGCATTTTGCAAGCCGTTCACCGCGATGCTGAAGCCCGTGCAGAACTCACCCATGTGGTGGATTGGGATATCACGGGCGTGTATCGCCCGCGTGCGCAATTGCTTTTGGAACAATGAGATATGAAACCCGAAACTATCATCGCCATACCCGGCAGTCCACTGCCGATGGGCGCAACCATTCACGATAGACATGTTCGTTTTTCGGTGTTCAGCCGGCACGCCACCCGCGTGTGGCTGATGCTGTTCGAGCATCCCGATGATGATACCCCTGCCCACGAAATTGAACTCGACCCACACCGCAACCGCATCGGCGATATTTGGCATGTGGATGTGTACGGCGTTGGCGAGGGGCAACTTTACCTGTATCGCATGGACGGACCCCGCCAACCCGAAAATGGACAGCGCTTCGACCCCGAGGTTGGGTTGATTGACCCATATGCCCATGCGTTGAGCGGCACGTTCAATAGCGACTGTGAGCAAATCGACATAACACATCCCTCCCGCGGGCATTTTGGCTGCATGCCCAAATGTATCGTTGATTCGGGGTATTTCGATTGGGAGGATGACCAACCCCTCAACCGTCCGCTACGGCATACCATCATTTATGAAATGCATGTCAAGGGGTTTACCGCACATTCATCCGCCGGAGTGAAACATCCCGGCACATATGCCGGGTTGGCGGAAAAAATTCCATATCTGCAAGAGTTGGGCATCACCGCAGTAGAATTGCTGCCGGTGCAATCGTTCGACCGGGGTTTGTTTGGGCATACCAACCCCATCACCGGAGAACCGCTGATTAACTATTGGGGATACAATCCCGTCAATTTTTTCGCGGTGGAAGCAGGGTATAGCAGCCGTACCGAGTTGGGGCAGCAAATTCACGAATTCAAATGGCTGGTGCGCGAATTGCACAAAGCGGGCATCGAAGTGATTTTGGATGTGGTTTATAATCACACTGCCGAGGGCAACCATTTGGGGCCCGTCTTTTCATTCAAAGGGATAGACAACCAAATTTACTATCTGCTGGAAGATGACAAACGCTATTACAAAAATTTTTCCGGCACGGGGAACACGGTCAACTGCAACCACCCCGTTGTGCGTGATTTGATTCTCGATTCGCTGCGTTATTGGGTGGTCGAAATGCATGTTGACGGCTTCCGTTTCGATTTGGCGTCGGTGCTGGGGCGCGACCAGTTTGGAAATATGCTGGAAAACCCACCCATCGTCGAGCGCATCGCCGAAGACCCGGTATTGCGCAACACAAAAATTATCGCCGAGGCGTGGGATGCGGCGGGGGCGTATCAGGTTGGCTCGTTTCCGGGGCGGCGCTGGGCAGAATGGAATGGGCGCTACCGCGATGATATTCGACGCTACTGGCGCGGCGACGCGGGTATGGTCGGCGCGCTGGCGACTCGGCTGGCGGGCAGCAGCGATTTGTATCTGGATGACGGGCGCACACCGTGCCACAGCATCAATTTCATCACCTCTCACGATGGGTTCACGTTGAATGATTTGGTCAGTTACAGCCAGAAACACAATTTGGCGAACGGCGAAAACAATATGGATGGCGCCAATGACAATTTCAGCGATAATTTGGGGGTAGAAGGCCCCACCAGCCGCCAACCCATCGAACGGCGGCGGGTACGGCGCATCAAAAACTTTTTCGCCACGCTGATGCTGTCGCAGGGCGTGCCGATGGTTCTCGCCGGCGATGAATTTCGGCGAACACAGCAAGGCAACAACAACGCCTATGCGCAGGACAACGAAATCAGCTGGCTTAATTGGACATTCAAGCAAAAGTACGGCGAGGTGTACCGGTTTGCCCGGCAGATGATTTCTTTCCGCAAACAACACCCCATTTTCTATCGTTCGCATTTTTTCGTGGGACAGCAGGGGCATGCCCTCGATATTCAATGGTTTTCACCGGAACTGACCGAACCCGATTGGGGAGAAAACGGGCACACGCTGATGTGTCTCATCAACGGGCGGCGAGAGGTCATCGGCGAAAATCGCTCGGACAATGATGCACTGCTGATGTTCAACAACCGGCTCGAAAATGCGTATTTTCAGTTACCCCCCGCGCCGAATGGTAAAGTTTGGAAGTTGGTCATTGATACGTCTTTTGCGGCGCCATTTGATATTCGCTTGCCCGGCAAAGAAATAGAATTGCCCAATCAATCTACCTACACCGTACAGGGCGAGTCGGTGGTGGTTTTGCTTTCGTATGAGGCGTAAAAATGCCAGATGAAACAAAAAAGCGTATACATCAATATTTTGTGGACGAGGCAGGAGATTTAACGCTTTTCAACAAAAAAGGTCAAGTTTTATTGGGGAGGGAAGGGGTCTCAAATTATTTTTTGGTGGGGGCGCTGTACTTACCTAACCCTACGGAAGCGTGCAAAAAAGTTGAGGCATTGCGGTTATCGCTGTTGGCAGACCCATATTTTAAGTATGTCCCATCAATGCAGCCAACGGCAAAAAAAACAGCTATTGCCTTCCATGCGAAAAATGATTTGCCCGAAGTACGGCGCGAGGTTTTTAAATTGTTGCCCGAATTGGAAGCAAAAGTAATCGTGGCAATTCGGCGGAAATCGGTGTTAGTGACAGAAGCGCAAGCATTATTTCGATATGGTAGAAAATTGCGAGCCGATAATATATATGACGATTTGGTGAAACGGATTTTTAAGAACTTATTGCATAAAGCCGATGAAAATCATATTGTTTTTGCTCATCGTGGTACATCTGACCGAAAAGATGCGCTAAAAAAGGCAATTATTCGCGCACAGAGAAACTTTGCCAAAACATGGGGCACATCCATCAGCAAGCCAACATATGTGCATTCTGCGTTTCCTGCCGATTTTGTGGGCTTACAAATCATTGACTACTATTTATGGGCATTGCAACGATTGTATGAAAAAGGCGAGGATAGGTTTTTTCTGCTTTTGAGCAATGATTACCGTTTGATTATGGATTTGGATGATAAACGCCGTAAACCATATGGTGAATGGTATAAAGACTCGAACCCGTTATCGCTGGCGAAATTACAAAAATAAAAATCCTCAAACAGACTAGGTTTGATCCACTTGAATCAAACACACGGCATGAAGCCGACTTTCATCTGTTGCAGGGTCATTTACATTATAGCAAATACTATCGGAAAAATCAAGTATGAAACTTATCATTCTGCACAGCAACGATACTCACGGACAGTTGATGCCGTTACCCACCGAAACCGGCAATTTACTGGGCGGCTATGCCCGCCGCGCAACTTTCATCAAACAGCAGCGTGCCGCGCACCCACATCTGCTATTGGTCGATGCGGGTGATTTCTATCAGGGCACGCGCTTTTGGCACGCCTTTCGCGGCGAACCCGATATTCGTTTGATGAACATGCTGGCATACGATGTCGGCGCGCTGGGCAACCACGATTGCGATGGTGGTATCGGTGTGCTGGCTGACCGATTGCGGCAGGCTCATTTTCCCGTGTTGTGCGCCAATATGACCTTTCCCGCCGGACATTCGCTGACCGGGGCGTGGCAGTCATCCATTGTTAAAACCGTTGGCGGGGTGCGGGTGGCATTTTTCAGCATGCTGATTGACGCAATGCAGTTGTATCCCCCCGAATTTCAAACAGCGGTGCAGGTGGAAGATGCCATCACAGTGGCACGGCGGCTGGTTCCGAAATTGCGCGCCCAAGCCGATGTGGTCATCCATCTGTCGCATTTGGGGCAGTTGGGCGATGTGGCAGTGGCAGAAGCCGTTGCCGGTATCGACCTGATTATCGGCGGGCACACCCATTTGCCGCTGAAAGAACCGTTGGTCATCAACGGCACGCCGATTGTCCGCGCCATTGCCGGCGGACAAATGATGGGCAGGCTGGTGCTGGAAATTTCGGCAGGTGAAAAAGTTCGGCTTGCCGATTACCGGCTGGTGGCACTGGATGATTCATTTGCCGATGACCCGGCTATCGCCGCAGAAATTGACCGCTGGCGGGCAAAATTACCGCCGGAACGGGTACTCGGTCAAATTGCCGTGCCGATTGACACCCGCAGTCAGATAAAGGGCGCGGGTGAAAGTGCGGCCGGCAATTTTTTCACCGATGCGATGCGGGCGTATTTTGGTGATGCGGTAGATTTGGCGTTTGTTCATATGGGCACGCTGCGCGGCGACCGCATCTACCCCGCCGGGGATTTTACCAACCACGATTTGAGTGAATACCATCCCTTTGACAACCATCCGATGCTGATGGAAATTTCTGCCCCGCAATTGAAAACCATTTTAGAACGCGGTGCGAATGCCTTGCCATACACTGTTGGCACGTTTTTATCGCAATCGGGGCTGAAAGTGGTCATTGACCCGTCGCGCTCGCCACTGAAAATTGACCCCCACCACCCGCGCATTCTTGCCCCCGGCGAACGGATTGTCCGCGCGGAATTTCACGGTGAGCCGGTCAATTTCAGCGATGGATCTCGTACTTTCCGCATTGTCGCCGATGGCTATATGGGGCGCGGCGGCGCGGGATATTTCGTGCTGAAAAATGCAAAAAACATTCGCAAAGCGGATGTCAGCGGTTCAACCGTGCTGAAATGGTATCTGGAAAATTTCAGTCCGGTTAATCCCGCGCCAAACGGGCGGATAGTTATTTTGAATAGCGAGTGACGAACAGCGAATGTGCAACTTTTGGGCGCGTCTTCCGTATAGCATGACAAATGAGGCGTGAAAACTTGAAGCGTGATTTGGCAAAGAAGTAGAGAGAATTTAGTTTTTCACGCATCACGCATCACGCATCACGCATCACGCATCACGCATCACGCATCACGCATCACGCATCACGCATCACGCATCACGCATCGGGAATCGGAAACTATGTCTTATTCACACAAAAAACCGTCTTTATTTTGGCCCCTATTATTGATAACCATCGGCATTGTGCTGTTGTTGTCGAATTTCGGCCTGCTGCCCCCCGGCTCGATAAACCTGCTGTGGCGATTTTGGCCGTTACTGCTGGTCATCGCCGGATTGGATATTTTGTTGGGGCGGCGTTCGGCACCGGGCGCCATCATCACCACCGTGGTAACCATCGCCCTGATTGTCGGCGCGGTGGTATTTACGCTGGCCGCGTTCAACTCGCCGGAGATGCTCCGGCAGTTTGGCGATACCGCGCTGAAACATGAGACCATTCAACTGCCGCTGGACGGTATCACTTCGGCGGGTGTGACGATTGACTTGCCCGCTGCGCCGGTAGAAATCTACCCCCTTTCCGACTCAAATGCGCTCATTGAGGGCGATATCAACTATTTTGGCTCGCTGATTTTTGACACCAACGCCATTGGCTCACGTGCCACCATCAATTTGGATACCCGCTCGCAACAATTGTGGCTTTCGCCCGGCAGTGCCGACGGGGTGAATCCCGGTTGGCGAGTGGGGCTACACCCGCGGGTGGCGCTCGATTTGACCGTTGATGCCGGTTCTGGTGAAACCGACCTGGATTTGCGGCAGTTGGATGTCCGCACGCTCAATCTTGATGCCGGTTCCGGCGCTGTGTCACTGAAATTGCCCGCAACGGGGCACACCACGGGGATGATTGATGCCGGTTCGGGGCGTATTGACATTATTTTGCCGGATGGTGCGGGCGCAAAAATTACTATCGACCGCGGCAGCGGAAGCTTTGATGCCGGCAGCCGTTTATATTATCAATCTGATTCCGGTAATGCGGAAGTATGGCTCACCAAAAATTTCGCCACCGCCGAAAACACCATCGAACTGGTGATTGATGCCGGCTCCGGCACAATTTCTGTGCAATAATTGTAAGAATTCCCCCAACCATTTCGTCCGAATAAAAACCCACTTTCCCGGAGGACGATATGGCGGCGCATACAGAAATTTTTACCCCGACAGAACATCAATTGAAAAACAAATGGCGCACGCTGTGGCTGCTATCTTTGGCGGAATTGCTGGGGATGGCAGTTTGGTTTTCTGCGTCGGCGGTGGTGCCCGCGCTGACGGACGCATGGGGATTGTCGGCGGGCGGACGAGCGTGGCTCACCATGTCGGTGCAGGTGGGGTTTGTCGTCGGTGCGCTGGCGTCGGCGGTGTTCAATTTGGCAGACCGGCTGCCATCGTGCCGGTTATTCGCGGCATCGGCAGTGGCGGCGGGGATTGCCACCGCGCTCATTCCTTTGGCTTCGACCGGGTTGGGGCTGGCATTAGTGCTGCGATTTTTAACGGGTGTTTTTCTGGCGGGCGTGTATCCGGTCGGAATGAAAATAATGGCGACATGGACACGCGAAGACCGCGGGTTGGGAATTGGATTGTTGGTCGGCGCACTGACCGTCGGGAGTGCCGCACCGCACCTGCTGAACGTTTTTGGCACGGTGGAAAACTGGCAGTTCGTGCTGTATTTGGCGGCGGGGTTGGCGGTGGCGGGCGGCATCATTGCCGCTATTTTTGTGGATGAAGGCCCGTACGGGGGCAAAACACCGCCGTTTAATTGGCGCTTCATCGTGCAAATTTCCCGCGAGCGGGAAACTGTTTTGGCAAATTTGGGCTATCTGGGGCATATGTGGGAGTTGTATGCCATGTGGGCGTGGGTGCCGATTTTCCTGCTGGCGAGCTTCAAATTGGCGGGGGTGAGTGCGGCATGGGCCAGCCTGACCGCCTTCGGGGTGATTGCCATTGGCGGGCTGGGCAGCGTGCTGGCGGGACAGCTGGCGGACAAGTTCGGACGCACCACCGTCACCATCGGGTCGATGGCAATCAGCGGGACGATTGCGGTGGTCGTGGGGCAGTTTTTTGGCGGCAATCCGTGGCTGGTGGCGGGGTTGACGCTGTTGTGGGGCTTCGCGGTGGTCGCGGACTCAGCGCAGTTTTCGGCATGTGTCAGCGAGTTGAGCCATCCGCAATATATTGGCACGGCGCTGACGGTGCAAACCAGCCTTGGCTTTCTGCTGACGCTGGTCACCATCCGGTTGATTCCCACGCTGGAACAATGGGTCGGCTGGGAGTGGGCGTTTGCGTTTTTGGCGCTCGGCCCGGCGGTCGGCATTTGGGCGATGGCCGCGCTGAAACAGTCGCCCGCGGCGGTCAAACTCGCGGGCGGGCGGGGGTGAATCGGGGTGCGAATGACGAGTTGCGCGTTACGAATCAGGGCATTGACCGGGACACAGAGAATCGCAGAGATTTCACAGAGACCACAGAGGTTTTTTAGAAACACTCATTTTTTCTCTTTGCATCTTTGTGTTTTTTCTGTGTATCTCCGTGTAACTGAATAAATTCTGGTGTGAAACGTATTGTGCTGTGTGCTGTCTGAATGAGAGCTTGGGTATTGGAGATTTGTCGTTCGTCGCTCGTAAGTTGCTATTCGTCAACGCGATAGACTTCCAGTCCGGCAGGATTGAGCAAAACGGCGGGGTCGGGGTTGGAATTGCTCCAAATACCTTCGCTGAACCCGCAATTAATGCCGCCATTTGCCGAATCGGTGGATTGCGCCCATACCTGCACCGACTCACCCGCACCGAGCGTGCCGCGCAGTGGGCAGCGTTGATTGCCGCGCTCTGAAACCAGTGTCCAACCGTCGAGGGATTGCGCGGTGTTTTGCGCATTGTGCAGGGTTACCACTTCCGCACGGACATCCACCGCCGTGATTTCCAGCGTGCCGTAATCTGCCCAAATACCGCGTTTGGCGGCCTGCGCCTCTTTCTGGATTGCCAAAAAGCGTTCCACATATTTCACATCCGGCGGAAACGTGGCGACATGCGCCATGCCCTGCCGCAGAAGTTCCTCATTCACCGATTTCCCATCCACATAAACATAGCGCAGCAGGCGGCCATAGCGGTCAGTCTCGCTGACATCCTTTTCCAACTGGACGGTTTTACCCGCTACCAGCGCACGGTTTGCCGCCGACGCTTCTTCGCCAAAGGGTTCCGCGCCGCCGGGGGAGTGGCTGGTTTCCGGTGTGTTCACCAGCACATACCGCACCCGATATTTCTGCCCGTTCAGCCGCACGTCAATTGTGTCGCCGTCAATCACATTCACCACTTCTGCCGATTGCAAATTGCCGCGCGGTGGCGCGGGTGGCGGGGTTTCGGTGGGTGTGCAAGCAGCGAGGGCAATTAAAAATGCAAAATGAATAATGAAGAAAGTTTTGAATTTCATGGGGTTGTACTCAAAGTTCACAGTTACAAATTTAAGGTATGCCATTCCTGCGAAAACGGGAATCCACATCAAGCTCATTCCACGTGCCACAGCCCGAAACCATTTGCGCCGGCGGCAATAGCGGCGCGAGCTTGCGCCTGTACCGTTGGCGCATCGAAACGATGGCCGGCGGCATCCCACGGGAAATCTTGCAGCCACGGACGCAACCGGCAATTTTCGCCGATGCGGTGGCGGGCGGCGCGCACGGTTTTTTCCACGGCTTCCACCGGGCTTGATAGCGGGTCGGCGCAGCCGGGAATGCCGCGCGAGAAGCGGCTGGGATATATGCGTGGCGCAATCACCGAAACATACCGGCTGAATGCCGTCAGATTTTCCCCCGTGCCGAAATCGTCGGTGCGGAAGGCGGCATACCCGTCAACCGCCACCGAAAGCGCGACACCGGCGAGCAACTGCCCGCGTGCCGCATCCAAAAACGCGGTCAGGGCTTCGGTGCGATTGCCGTGTTTGGCGGCGGGCGAAAAATTCGCCGTGCCATGTGGCGATGGTTGCGGAAACCGCAGGCTATCAAACTGAATTTCGGCGAAACCGACATTCGTGGCGGTGGTCGCCACAGCCAATAGATAATGCCACACTGCCATATCGAACGGATTGAGCCAGAAAAAGCCGTCGGCGGTGCGCCACAAATTGCCGTTCGCCATAGCAGCCACATCCGGCGTTTTTGGGGCGATGAGCTTGTCTTTAAATGCCACAATCCGCGCGATGGGGGTGATATTCTTTTGGCGCAGCGAATCAATCAACGCCGGCAGTCCGTCAAAAGTCCACCGGTTTGCGCCGCCGATGTGTGCCGCTTCACTCTGCACCGGATGGCTCAAAAAGCCAAAATCATCTTTAAAATCAATTACCAGCGCATTTATTGCCGATGAGTCCGCCAGCGAGAAAATGCGTTCACGCTCTGCGGGGGCTGCCAGCGCGTGGCGGCTTAAATACGCGGCCGCGGTTATTGGCTGTTTGGAGATTGGCGCTTTTGGTTTGGTGTTGTGTGAAATGCGATGGTTTGAGACTTGAGGTTTTGGACGTTTAACTTTGGGTTTTTGACTGAAAACCGGCTGATGACGGCTGTTTGCCGATCGCTCATTATTCATTGATGATGGTTCATTATGAAGCTCGCGAAACTCCGGTTCGGCGGGCGAGTGGACGATTTCCGCCGCGTCGAAATCAGGGATGAGCAACCGTTGCCCTTGCCGCAAGGGGTGGCGCGGATTGATACGGTTCAGGCTGATGAGTGCCTGCACGGTGGTGTGATGCTTTTCTGCCAGCGAAAAAAGGGTATCGCCCGCTCCGGTGATGATGGTGCGGGTGGGTGGTTTTGGGGGTGGCGGCTCGACGGGACGAAATGGTTTCGGTTGCGGAAGAGACTCCGGCGTGGGCGGGGGCGAAAATGGCTCGCCCAACGCCCAACGCCAGAGTTTATGCCAGAAAGAGGTCATTGCACCCTACGGGAAAATTCCACGCAACGCCACAGCGTCGGCGACGCGCTGCACAGCCAGCATCATCGCGCTTTGGCGCAGCGGTACACTGCGGTGTTGTCCAAAGGTGTACATATCGTCAAAAGCCACTTCCATAAAGTGATGCAATCGGCTGCGAACTTCATCCACAGTCCAATAGAAGCCTTCGCGGCCCTGCACCCACTCGAAATAACTGACGACCACACCGCCCGCATTTGCCAAAATATCGGGCACAACGATGATACCCCGGTCTTGCAGAATGGCATCTGCCTCGGGGGTGGTGGGCCCGTTTGCGCCTTCGACGATGAATTTTGCTTGAACTTTGTCGGCGTTAGATGCGGTAATTTGGTTTTCCATGGCCGCCGGAACCAGTACATCGCACGGCAATTCGAGCAATTCTTCGTTGGAGATGGTGCTCAACCCGGGGGTGGTGTAACCTTCCAGCGTGCGCGTTTTGCTCTGTTTCACATAGTCCACCATCGCTTCGATATCCAGCCCTTCCGGGTTGTAATAGCCGCCGGAAATATCGCTGACGGCGACGATTTTCGCGCCCATTTCTGCAATATGACGGGCACTCCAGGTACCAACGTTGCCGAACCCCTGCACCGCCACGGTACATTCATTCATCGGTTTTCCGGCGCGTTTGAGTATTTCTTTTACCGAAATTGCCACGCCCAGCCCGGTAGCATCAATACGCCCCAAACTGCCGCCCAAGCTGACCGGCTTGCCGGTGACAATCTCGCTGTTGCTTTCGCCTTTGATGATGGAATACGTGTCGGAAATCCAACTCATGGTGCGTTCGTTGGTGTTCATATCGGGTGCGGGGATGTCTATGTTTGGCCCGATGATGGGGCTGATGGCATAGGTATAGCGACGGGTCATGCGGCGCAATTCATTTTCCGAAAGCTGGCGCGGGTCAACTGCAATACCCCCTTTGCCGCCACTGAATGGCACATTTACCAGCGAACATTTCCACGTCATTAACTGTGCCAGTGCCGAAACTTCTTCCAGCGTGACCGATTGGTGGTAGCGAATGCCTCCCTTGGCGGGGCCGCGGGCGGTGGTGTGCTGCACCCGGTAGCCGGTGAACACTTCCACGTGTCCATCGTCCATTTCAACCGGCAACGATACGATGAGTGAGCGGCTGTTGGTACGAAGCAGCGCAAATATATTGGGGTCGAGGTTTAACGCTTGTGCGGCTTTGGTCAAACTGGCTTGGGCGTTTGCCAAAAAGCTTGCGCCCGGATTTTTTGTTAACATTTCTACTGACGTCATTGTCGGATTTTCTCCTTGTCAATACAAAAAATGTGGGTTTGTCGGTTTCGAGATTCGTCCGGTCAGTATTATAATGACCGAAAGTTTCTTCGAACCAAAATACAGATGTAATTGTAAGGCGGATACACTGAAATGACAACTTACGAAGCCATTATTGGAATGGAAGTTCACATCGAATTGCAGACCGAGAGTAAAATGTTTTGCAGTTGCAGCGCCGATGCTTTTTCTGCCGCGCCGAACACCAACGTGTGCCCGGTGTGCTTGGGATTGCCCGGCGCGTTGCCGGTTATCAACGAGCGGGCGGTGGCATTCACAATTATGACCGGGCAAGCACTTGGCTGCGAAATTCATCCGCATAACGTTTTTGCCCGCAAAAACTATTTTTACCCCGATTTGCCGAAAGGTTACCAAATCTCTCAGTATGAATTGCCGCTGTGTACCAATGGTAAATTGCAAATTACCGCCAATGGCAGCCGTAAGAGTATCGGCATCACCCGCGTCCATTTAGAAGAGGATACCGGCAAACTGACCCATGTGGATGGCGGCTCGCTGATAGATTTGAACCGCGCCGGTGTGCCGTTGATGGAAATTGTTTCCGAACCGGATATCCGCACGGCAGAAGAAGCGTATGCCTACGTCACACAACTGCGGCAAATCGTGCGCTATTTGGGCGTTTCCAGCGGCGATATGGAAAAAGGCGCGATGCGCTGCGAAGTGAACCTGTCGCTCAAACCGGTAAATTCCGACGTTTGGGGCACAAAGGTGGAAGTAAAAAATCTCAACTCATTCCGTGCCGTGCGCAACGCCATCGCCTATGAAATTGAGCGGCAAACCGGCGTGCTGGAATCGGGCGGGCAGATAGCGCAGGTAACAATGGGTTGGGACGAAAATCGCGGGCAAACGGTGGTGCAGCGCACCAAAGAAGATGCACACGATTACCGCTATTTTCCCGAACCCGACTTGCCGCCACTGGCACTCGACCCGGCATGGATTGCCGAGCTAGAAGCATCACTGCCGGAATTACCCGCCGCCAAAACCGAACGCTATATTGCAGAATGGGGATTGGCGGAAAACGATGCCGTTGCACTGGCAGAAAACCGCGCCCGCGCCGAATACTTCGAAGCGGCAGTGACGGCCGCTGCCGAAAAAGTTTCGCCGCGCGCGGTGGCAAACTGGATGGTCGGCGAGGTTTTTCGGTTGTTAAACGAAAGTGGCATCGCCGTGGAAGCCATCAAATTCACCCCCGCCGATTTTGTGCGGCTGATTGAACTGGTGGAAAGCGATACCATCAACCGGCTGGCAGGCAAAGATGTTCTGGCAGAAATGTGGCAATCGGGCGCAAAACCGGATGCCATTGTGGAAAAACGCGGACTGAAACAAATCAGTGACACAGGCGCGCTGGATGCCATCATCACCCAAGTGCTTGCTGAAAACAGCGATGCGGCCGCGCAATTCAAAGCCGGCAAAGAAAAGATACTTGGCTTTTTGGTGGGGCAAGTGATGCGCCACAGCCGGGGCAAAGCCAATCCCAAAATGGCAGAAAAACTACTGCGAGAGAAATTGACCCAATGAAAATAAAACCGGTACTGCTGGTGATGGTGGACATCAGTGGGTACACCCAATTTGTCAATTATCATCAAACCAGTGTGCTGCACGCCGAGGAAATCATCTCTGAATTACTGGAAGCGGTGATTGACCGGGCGCAATTCCCCCTGCAATTGAACAAACTGGAAGGCGACGCGGCATTTCTGTTCACCGAAATTACCGCCGAGCCGGCCACTGTGGCGGCAGATGTGTCTGGCCAAATATTGCGGTTTTTTGATGCTTTTAAATTGAGGCAACAATCTCTCATCCATCACGCCGCGGGCGGCTGTCCGTGCGATGCCTGCACCAATATCCATCAATTGCAACTGAAGGTGGTGGCGCACGCCGGACAAGCAGTTTTCAAAAAAATCAAACGGTTTGAAGAACTTGCCGGAGAAGACGTTATTTTGGTGCACCGTCTGCTGAAAAACAGCATAACCGCCGGCGAGTATATTTTGCTCACCGAAGCATTCTACCGGCTGACCGGCAATCTTTTCGGCGCCGAACCGGAAAATTCAACCGAAACATACGACTGGCTCGGCGAGATTTCGGTGAAAATCTTTTATCCCAAAACACTGATTCTGTCGCTGCCGGTGGCAAAACCGGTCTCAAAGCCGATGGGACTGATGGAGGGGGCGCGGATGTGGTTGATGGCGCTGTGGCATCGGTTACTGCGGCGGCGAAACTTTAACCATGTGCCGTATGAATCGACGTGAAAATTTCTTGCAAAAGTTGGTTTTCCGGAAAAGTGTGATATAATTTTTGTGGAAATGTGAAATGATGGTCATATTGCACGAGGAGGTGACAAAGAGACCGAATATTTTTTAATTGGCGAGACTCGCGTGGTGCGTGCTCGTCTTTTTTGTTTTCCAACCTTTTACCATTCAATAATGAGGTGTAAAAACCATGACCGAAAATCTTAATCCTTTCCAAATCGCTCAGCGACAACTGGATGAAGCTGCCGAACTTTTGGCACTCGACCCCGCAACCCACGCCCTGTTGCGCGAACCGCGCCGCGAGTTGCATGTGACCATTCC
>Ga0114931_10006140_pt1 | contig 14801 bp, 15 predicted proteins | sample 2SBtaG_FD_89579 | JGI IMG/M metagenome (GOLD analysis project Ga0114931, IMG submission 89579) | Deep subsurface microbial communities from Kolumbo volcano to uncover new lineages of life (NeLLi) - 2SBTROV14_V59a metaG | ecosystem: Environmental > Aquatic > Marine > Volcanic | place: Kolumbo...
GCGCAGCGCCTCGGCGGCGTCGATCGCGGCCTCGAGCGTTTCGACCGTCGGCCGTCCCGTCAACAGGCCGAGCTCGAAGCCGTTGGGGGTGACGATATCGGCGCGCGGCGCCAGCCGGTCGCGGAACAGGGCCGGAAGGTCCTCGGCGACATAAAGCCCGCGCGCCGCGTTTCCCATCACCGGATCGCAGAGATGGATCGCCCCGGGCCGCTCCGCCGCGACGCGGGCGCGCAGGTCCGCGACCAGCGCGGCCATCTCCGCCGTGCCGAGATAGCCCGTGAGCAGCGCGTCGCAATCGCCGAGCGCGCCAAGCGCGGCGAGCCCCTCGACGAGCGCGGCGAGGGTCTCGGCCGCGACCGGACGACCGCGCCAGCCGGGGTGTCCGGTATGGTTCGACAATCGCACGGTGTCGAGCGGCCAGACCTCGATCCCCAGCCGGTTGAGCGCCGGCACCGCGGCCGCGTTGCCGACATGGCCGTAAACCACCGACGACTGGATCGACAGAACGTTCGGGATTCGGGAGCGCGGCATGTCCGAAATGTCCGAAGCCGTTTGCGCGGGCGCGATTGTACTTTACCCGCCGGCAAACGCGCCAGGACCAAGCCGCGACCGTCCAGCTAGCGGTTGATCTCCGCCAACAGCCGATCGGCCAGCCCGGCCGCTCTCCCCTGGCCGCACCCGCGCCAGCAGTCTCTCGAAACCGTTCCACGCCACCAGGCCGTCGATCTTCTTAAGCCGAGCATTGGCCCCCGGACCCGGCGCCAGAAATGCTTCCGCCCATCCCAGATGACCGCTCCCGCCTCGCTTCATAAGACATCTCCACGCTCCATGACCCCAGTGAATCACCGATCACCATCCCCACCAACCTCTTTTCGCAGAGGTCTCCTCCCTTGGCGGAAGGGTGGGGTGGGGATGAGAGCGCGGACCGGGGAGACGAGAGGCGGCGATCCATCAAAGGACATCGGGGACTAACTTCTCCCTCGCCAGCGGTCGTAATCGGCGATCGTGTCGATATCGTCGAGCGCGTCGATCAGCGCGACGCGCCGCGAGGGCGCGAAGTTCGCCAGCGTGTCGGCGAGCGCGTGCGGTGAGGACCAGCGCACGCCGGCGAAGGGATCGAGACCGCGCGCCCGGGCGCTCAACCCCACCAGCCAGTAGCCGCCGTCGAGGGCCGGGCCGAACACCGCGTCGTTGCGTCCCAGCGCCGCGAAGCCGCGCGCGATCAGGGGTGGGGTGATCTCGGGCACGTCGCTGCCGATAACGATCGCCGGACCGGGGGGGACGCGCCGCAGGGCGCGGGCCATGCGTGCGCCGAGATCGCCCCCGCCCTGGGAAAGGACGCGCGCGCCGACGGGCCAGAGGCGCGCGGCATGGGCGAGGCGGTCGGGGGTGACCGCGAGCCACAGGGTCCAGCGCGGGTCGCGCCCAAGGCGGCGCAGCAGCCGCGCGCTGGTCGCGCGGTAGAAGCGCAGCGCCGCGAGCGCGCCGAGATCGGCGGCGAGCCGGGTCTTGACCGTCCCCAGACGCGGCGCCTTGACGAAGGCGATCAGATGGCGCCCCGCGCCCACCCCTCGCACTTACCCGTAGATCCTGAGAATCGCGCGCGGCGGCAGGCCGAGGAAATAGAGCCCGACGCAGAACAGGTTCCGCGCCGAGCGCCGCAGATAACCCTCGCGCCGGAAACGCGCCGCCGAGGTGATCGCGCGCGCATCGATCGCCACGAGTCGCCGCCGCCCGATCCGGCGCGCGATCTCGACGTCCTCCATCAGGGGCAGCGGACGAAAGCCGCCGAGCGCGTCGAGAAACTGGCGCGCGATCACCAGCCCCTGATCGCCATAGGGCAGGCCGAGGGCGCGCGAGCGCCAGGCGACCATCGCCTCGAGGCGTCGCGCCGCGCGGCCGCCGTCGTCGAGGGCGAAACGGAAATAGCCCGCGCGCCGGTCGTTGCCGGGGTCGGCGATGAAGTCCGCGACCGCGTCGGTCCAGCCGGGCGCGAGCCGCGTGTCGGCGTGCAGGAACAAAAGCCAGGGCGCGCGCGCCGCCGCGCCGCCCGCGGCGAGCTGCGCGCCGCGCCCACGCGCGCCCGCGAGCACGCGCGCCCCCCTGGCGCGCGCGATCTCAAGCGTGTGGTCGCGCGAGCCGCCGTCGGCGATCACGATCTCGGCCACCAGGCGCGCGCCGCCCGCCGCGACCGCGTCGAGGGTCGCGGGCAGGGTGTCCGCGCAGTCGAGCGTCGGGATCACCACGCTCAGCGCGGCGCTGGATTGATCGGCCGCCCGGGTCATGGGGCATCATAGAACATGATGGGCCGGATCGGCGCCAGATAGATCGCCGCGAGAGAGCCTATGTTCTTGATTTGTTCCTGACGATCGACTAGGCTTCGAGGATGGAGACCGGGGCCTTTCGTTTGCGCCGCAAGGGACGCGGCGCCGTCGGCAACCCCTCGGGCCGGTTCGAGGCCGAGCGGCGGGTCGACTTCGACGACGGCTGGGGCGGGCTCGACGAGCCGCTGCCGCCGCTGCGCACCCGGGTCGCGATCGACGCCACGCGGACGATCATCGCGCGCAACCTGTCGCCCGACGTGCCCTTCGACCGCTCGATCAACCCCTATCGCGGCTGCGAGCACGGCTGCATCTACTGCTTCGCGCGGCCGAGCCACGGCTTTCTCGGCCTGTCGTCGGGACAGGACTTCGAGACCCATTTGTTCGCCAAGCCCGACGCCCCAACCCTGCTGGCGCGCGAGCTGCGCCGGCCGGGCTATGTCTGCCGGGTCATGGCGCTCGGCACCAACACCGATCCCTACCAACCGATCGAGCGCGAGCGCCGGATCACGCGCGCCATTCTCGAGGTGCTCTCCGAGTTCAACCATCCGGTCGCCATCGTCACCAAGGGGGCGCTGGTTTGCCGCGACATCGACATCCTCGCGCCGATGGCGGCGCGCGGGCTCGCCCGGGTCCATGTCTCGATCACGACGCTCGACCGCGATCTCGCTCGCCGTCTCGAGCCGCGCGCGCCGACGCCCGGGCGCCGCCTCGCGGCGATCGCCGCGCTCGCCGAGGCCGGCGTGCCGGTCGGCGTGATGGTCGCGCCGATCATCCCGGCGCTCACCGACGACGGCTTCGAGCGCGTGCTCGATGCGGCGGCGGGCGCGGGCGCGCGCTCGGCGGGTCATGTGCTGCTGCGCCTGCCCCACGAGGTCGCCGATCTGTTCCGCGAATGGCTCGCCTTGCACGCGCCCGACCGCGCGCGCCGGGTGATGGCCCTGGTCCGCGAGACCCACGGCGGGCGCGATTACGACCCGCGCTGGCGGCGGCGCATGACCGGGCAGGGGCCCTACGCCCGCATGATCGCCGCGCGCTTCGCGCTGGCCTGTCGGCGGCTGGGCATCGCCAAGCGCGACTGGTCGTTCGACACCGGGCGCTTTCGACCGCCGCCGCGCGCCGGCGACCAGCTCGGCCTGTTCCCGCCGTGACCGGGATGACGACCGGACCGACGCCGAGTCGCTCGATCACGCGTTCGCCTTTTCGGGTCTCGACGTCGCGGACTGGTTAACGGTCCCGTCCGTCCCAGGTGTTACACTCACCGCGTCATGCCGGTTCACCAGGGGCTCACCTTTATCGCGCTGATCGCGGTCGTCGCCTTGATCTGCGGCATCGCGCTGACGCGGCTGCGCCAGCCGGCGATCGTCGGCTACATCATCGCGGGCGTGGTGCTCGGCCCGACCGGCTTCGGGCTGGTCGAGGACCGCGACCAGATCGCGCTGCTGGCCGAGCTCGGCGTTCTCCTGCTTCTGTTCCTGATCGGCATGGAGCTCAGCCTGCGCGCCTTCAAGCGCGCGCTGCGCATCGCGCTGTTCGGGACCGCGCTCCAGATCGCGACCGGGCTCGCGGTGATGCTCGTGCTCTCGCAGCTTCTCGGCTGGCGGATCGAGCTCGCCGTGCTGCTCGGCTTCGCGGTCGCGCTGTCGAGCACGGCGGTCGCGGTCAAGATGCTCGAGGACATCGACGAGCTGCGCGGCCCCGTCGGGCGCAACGCCGTCGGCATCCTGATCGCCCAGGACCTCGCCGTGGTTCCCATGATGCTGGCGCTCAACGCCATGGCGAGCGAGGCGGGCTTCGACCTCTGGACGCTGCTCCCCATGGCGCTCGCCGCCGCCGTGCTGGCGCTGTTCGTCTGGTATCTGAGCCGTCGCCAACGGATCGCGCTGCCGCTCGCGCGCTGGGTGGTGGGCGATCACGACCTCACGCCGCTGGCGGCGCTCGCCTATTGCTTCGCCGCCGCGACCGCGAGCGGCCTTCTCGGCCTGTCGGCGGCCTATGGCGCCTTTCTCGCCGGCCTGTTGATCGGCAACAGCACCGACCGCCAGACCATGATCCAGGCGACCCGCCCGGTGCAAAGCCTGTTGATGATGGTGTTCTTCCTCTCGATCGGGCTGTTGATCGACCTCGACTACATCTGGGCGAACCTGGGCGCGGTGCTGGTGCTGCTGCTGGTCGTCACGCTCGGCAAGACGGCGCTCAACGTCGCGATCCTGCGGCTTTTGCGCGAGCCCTGGCCGAGCGCCTTTCTCGCCGGCGTGGTGCTCGGCCAGGTCGGCGAGTTCTCGTTCCTGCTCGCCGCGCTCGGCCTCGGCAACGGGCTGATCGACGCCGAGGGCCACCGCCTCGTGGTGACCGTCATCGTGTTGAGCCTGATGATCAGCCCCCTGTGGCTCGCGCTCGCGCGGCGCATGCACGCGCTCGCGACCACCGGGATCTCGACGCTCAACGAGCTAATGACGGTTCTCTACCCGGACGAGACCGCGGCGATGCGCGAGACCGCCGATCACGCCGCGCGCGGCGCCCGTCGCCTGGCGCTCGCGGCCGCCGCGCGGTGGCGCGCGTTCCGGTCCCGACGCGCGCCGAAGCCGCCCGCGCCCGAGGAGCCCGCGCCTCCCGACGCTCCCCTCGACTCCGGCGACGCCCCGCCCGCCAAGCGGGTCGACGAATGAGCCCGCGCCGTCCTTCCCACCCCGACCTCTCGCTCGAAGCCGGCCTGCCGGGGCCGGTCGCCGGGGTCGACGAGGTCGGGCGCGGGCCCTGGGCCGGACCGGTGATCGCCGCCGCGGTGATCCTCGACCGGCGCGCTCCGACCGAGGGGATCATGGATTCGAAGCGCCTGAGTCCGGCGCGCCGCGAGGTGCTCTGCGCCGCGCTTCGCGAGAGCGCGCGCATCGGCCTCGGCGCGGCGAGCGTCGCCGAGATCGAGCGGCTCAACATTCTCGGCGCGACCCTGCTCGCCATGGAGCGCGCGGTCGCGGCGCTCGGCGTCGTGCCCGGGCATGTGCTGGTCGACGGCAACCGCCTGCCGGCGCTTCCCTGTCCGGCGACCGCGGTGGTGCGCGGCGACGGCCGCTCGCTCTCGATCGCCGCCGCCTCGATCGTCGCCAAGGTGACCCGCGACCGGCTGATGGCGCGCCTCGGGCGGCGCTATCCGGGCTTCGGCTGGGAGCGCAACGCGGGCTACGGCACGGCCCTGCACCGCGAGGGCCTGGATGCGCGCGGCCCGACGCCGCACCACCGCCGCGCCTTCGCCCCCGTCGCCCGCGCCCTCGCGCGCCTCCAGGCGGACGGCCGAGGGCGGGTCAGCCCTCGCTCGGGTTCAAGGCCAGGCGCGCGACCTTCTTCATGACCGTTGGCAGGGCGAGGGCGGCGAAGTCCTCGGGCCGTCGCCAGACGCCGTCGCTCCCGTCGCGCGCCGGGACCTCGTCCACGGATAGGGCCACCGACAGGGTGAGCGCGAAATGGGTGAAGACGTGGCGCACCGCGCCGTCGAGTGGCCGCCAGCGGGCCTCGATCGGGGCGTGCGCGCGCGCCTCGTCGAGGGTCCAGGGCGCCTCGCGCCAGGGGGTCGAGGGGAACTCCATCATGCCGCCGAGCAGGCCGTTCTCGGCCCGGCGGCGCAGGAGAACCGCGCCGTCGCCGCGCCGCGCCCAGAAGACGACGCCGTGGCGCTCGGGTCGACGCGCGCGGGCCGCGCGGCGGGGCAGCGTCTCGGCGATTCCGAGCATGCGTCCCCGGCAGGCCCCGGCCCAGGGACAGCGGTCGCAGGCGGGGGCGCGCGGCGCGCAGACCGTCGCCCCCAGGTCCATCACCCCCTGGGCGTAATCGCCCGGGCGGCGATCGGGCGTGAGCGCGGCGGCGCGCGCGCGGAGCGCCGGCTTGATCGTCGCGCGCGGCCCGTCGAGCGCGAACAAGCGCGCCATCACCCGCTCGACATTGCCGTCGACCACCACCGCCGGAAGATCGAAGGCGATCGCCGCGATCGCCGCCGCCGTGTAGGCGCCGATCCCGGGCAGGCGGCGCAGCGCCGCCTCGTCGGCCGGGAAGCGCCCGCCGAGCTCGCCCGCCACCACCCGCGCGCAGCGGTGAAGGTTGCGCGCCCGGGCGTAGTAGCCGAGCCCCTGCCAGGCGTGGAGCAGGTCGTCGAGCGGCGCCGCCGCGAGATCGTCGACGCGCGGCCAGCGCGCGACGAAGGCGCGGAAATAGGGGCCGACGGCGGCGACCGTCGTCTGCTGGAGCATGATCTCCGAAAGCCAGACCCGGTAGGGCTCGGCGCGCGCGCCCGGGGCCGCGCGCCAGGGCAGCGTCCGGCGGTTCCGGTCATACCAGGCGAGCAGCGCCCCGGCCTCGGGCCGGGGGCCGGGATCGTTCATCGATTCACGCGTTGACCGTCGCGCCACGTCGTGCCACCAAGAAGGTTCGCGCGCAGTCTGCCATGGCTGGCCGCGCGACGACAGCATGGGAAGGCCCGCGCGACCCGGGCGCGGGATCGGAGAGATGGCGAAATCCGGCGACAAGACGCGCGCCAAGACGGGTGCCGGCGGCGGCGGGCGCGCCAAGACGCGCGGGTGGGGCCCCAGGCCGCTGGGCGCGGCGATCCCCGGCGCGGCGGGCGCGCTGTTTCGCCGCCAGGGCTTCGCCGAGGCCGGGCTGCTCACCGATTGGTCCGAGATCGTCGGCCGCTCGATCGCCGAGTTCACCTGTCCGATCCGGCTTTCGCGCGACGGCGTGCTCACGCTGCGCGTCGGCGGCGGCTTCGCGGTCGAGCTCGCCCATCTCGAACCCCAGATCCTGGAGCGCATCGCGCGCCATTTCGGCTTTCCGGCGGTCACGCGCCTGGCGCTCGTCCAGGGGCCGTTGCCGCGCCCGGCCGTGGCGCCCGCGCGCGGTCCCAAGCCGCTCGACCGCGACGGCGAGGCGCTGCTCGCGACCCTGCTCGCCGACGCCGACGACGACCTGCGCGCGGCGCTCGACCGGCTCGGGCGCGCGGTGCTCGGCGGCGGACGCGGGGAGGGATGACGCGCCGAGACGGCGCTTGAGGCGCGGGACGGCGGCCCGTATACTCGCCGCGCATGCCAATTCCCCTGGAAATCGAGAGATGGAGCGGCCCTTGATCACGCGCAGAGAGGCGTTGGCGACGATCGGTCTGCTCGCGGCGACGGCCGCGGCGTCTCCGGCGTTCGCCGCCGGCAAGACGGTCGACGACAGCGATCTTATCCTGGGCGACCGCGACGCGCCCGTGACGATCATCGAGTATTCGTCGCTGACCTGTCCGCATTGCGCGAACTTCCACCTAAACATCCTGCCCGACCTCAAGGCGCGGTATATCGATACCGGAAAGGCGCGGCTGGTCTATCGCGACTTCCCGTTCGACCGCGCGGCCTTGCTCGCCGCGGCGCTCGCCCATTGCGTCGGGCCCGACCGCTTTTTCGACTTCCTCACGGTCCTGTTCGGCAGCCAGAAGACCTGGGCGCGCGCGCCCGACCCGGCGGCGGCGCTCAAGCGTATCGGCCGGCTCGGCGGGTTGAGCGGCGAGGAGATCGACGCCTGCTTCGCCAACAAGGCGTTGCTCGACAGCATCCTGCGCGAGCGGCTCACCGGCGCGAAGGTGTTCGAAGTCGATTCGACCCCGACCTTCTTCATCAACGGCCAGAAGCTGCTCGGCGCGCAGCCGGTCGAGAACTTCTCCGCCGTGATCGACCGCCTCCTGTCGGACTCCTGAGACTGGAGCATCGCGCGTGCATTTCACGCGGCTTCGGCTGACCGGATTCAAATCGTTCGTCGACCCGACCGATCTGATGATCGAGCCGGGGCTGACGGCGATCGTCGGCCCCAACGGCTGCGGCAAGTCGAACCTGGTCGAGGCGTTGCGCTGGGTCATGGGCGAGACCTCGGCCCGCCAGCTTCGCGGTCGCGAGATGGACGACGTCATCTTCGGCGGCAGCGCCTCGCGGCCGAAGCGCAACCACGCCGAGGTCTCGGTCCTTCTCGACAACGCGGCGCGCAGCGCGCCCGCCATGTTCAACGACTACAGCGAGATCGAGGTTTCGCGCCGGATCGAGCGCGGGTCGGGCTCGGTCTACCGGATCAACGGCAAGGAGACGCGCGCCCGCGACGTCGCGTTGCTGTTCGCCGACGAGGCGACCGGTTCGCGCTCGACGGCGATGGTCAGCCAGGGACGCATCGGCGCGCTGATCGCGGCCAAGCCGGCGCAGCGGCGCGGTCTCCTCGACGAGGCCGCCGGCATCACCGGCCTGCACAGCCGCCGCCACGAGGCCGAGCTCAGGTTGTCGGCGGCGGAAACCAATCTCGAGCGTCTCGACGACGTGACCGGGGCGCTCGAAACCCAGCTCCAGGGCTCAAGCGCCAAGCCCGCCAGGCCAATCGCTATCGCCGGGTGAGCGAGCGCATCCGCGAGACCGAGGCGCTGCTGTTCCATCGCCGCTGGCGCGCGGCCGAGGAAGCGGTGGTCGCCGCCGAGCAGGCGTTCGCCGCCGCCGGGCGCGCCGTGGGCGAGGCCGAGCGGGCGGCCGCCCGCGCCGCGACCGCGCGCACCGAGGCGGCGGCCGCCCTGCCGCCGTTGCGCGACGTCGAGCAGACCGCGCGCGCCGCGCTTCACAAGCTCGAGGTCCGCCAGGTTTCGCTGGACGCCGAGGAACGCCGCCTCAACGAGGTTCGCCGCGCGCTCGACGCCCGGCTCACCCAGATCGACGCCGACGTCGAGCGCGAGACCGCGCTCGCCCGCGACGCCGAGGACGCGATGGCCAAGCGCGACGCCGAGACCGCGCACCTCGCCGCCGCCCGGGAAGGCGAGGCCGAGGCCGAACGGGCCGCCCGCGCCGCCCGCGACGAGGCGGGCGCGGAGACGGCGGCGGTCGAGGCGGCGGTCGAAAGCCTCGCCGGCCGACTGGCCGCCGCCGAGGCGCGCCGCCTCGCGGTCGACCGCCAGATCGAGGATCTCGACGCCCGGATCGAGCGCCTGCGCGCCCGCGCCCGCGAGGTCGAGGCCGAGCAGGCCGCGCTCGCCGCCGAGGGCGAGGACGAAATCGTCGACGGCGCCGCCGACGAGGCCCTGGCCTCGGTCGAGGCCCGGCTCGACGCCGCCCGCGCGACGCTCGCCGAGGCCGAGCGCGCCCGCGAGACCCGCCAGGCCGACGAACAGACGGCGCGCGAGGCGGCCCAGGCCGCCGAGACCGCGCTCGCCGCCCTCGGCGCCGAGGAACGCGCGCTCGCCGATCTTCTCGACGCCGCCCGCGAGGGTCGCTGGCCGGCGGTGATCGACGCGGTTTCGGCGCGCGCGGGCTACGAGGCGGCGCTCGCCGCGGCGCTCGGCGAGGACCTGTCGGCCTCGCTCGCCGAGGATGCGCCGCTGCGCTGGACCGAGCTCGAATTCTCCGGCGACCCGCCGGCGCTTCCCGAGGGCGCGACGCCGTTGACCGAGGTGGTCGAGGCGCCGGCCCCGCTCGCCCGCCGCCTGGGCCAGATCGGGGTCGTCGAGGCAACCGACGGCGCGCGTCTCCAGGCGCGTCTCGCCCAGGGGCAACGGCTGGTCAGCCGCGACGGCGCGCTTTGGCGTTGGGACGGCCTGGTGGTCGCCGCCGAGGCCGAGACCCCGGCCGCGCGGCGGCTTCGCCAGCGCAACCGGCTCGCCGCCGTGCGCGCCGAGCTCGCCGAGGCCCGCGCGCGGCGCGCCGCCATGGGCGAGGCCCAGGACAAGGCGCATGCGACGCTCGCCGAGGCCCAGGCCGCCGAGACCCGGGCGCGCGAGGGCCTGCGCGCCGCCGAACGCGCCCGCGACGTCGCCCGCGAGGAACGCGCCCGCGCCTCGGCGCGCGCCGCCGCCCGCGCCCAGCGCCGCGAAAACCTGCGCGAAACCGCCGAACGACTGGCCGCCGACCTCGCCGAGGCGACCGCCGCGCGCGCGGCCGCCGAAGCCGCCCGCGCCGAGATCGCCGCCGAGGGCGACGAGCGCGCCGAGCTCGATCGCCTGCGCGCCCGGCTCGCCGAGCGTCGGGGCGATCTGTCGGCGCGCGAGCATGCGCTCGAAACCCTACGGCGCGACGCGGCGCTGCGTCGCGAGCGGCTCGACGCGGTCGCCGCCGAGCGCGAATCCTGGCGCCAGCGCGCCGAGGGCGCGTCCCAGCGCCTGGCCCAGCTCGCCGCGCGTCGGGAATCGGCCGAAACCGATCTCGCCGCGATCGCCGAGCGCCCGGCCGAAATCGCCGCCGAGCGCGCGACGCTTCTGGGCGAGCTCGGCGCGGCCCAGCGCGCCGCCACCGCCGCCACCGACGCGGTCGCCGAGGCCGAGGCGCGGCTCGACGCGCTCGACCGGGCTCTCAAGGAAAGCGACGCCGCCTCGGCGGCCGCGCGCGAGGAGCGGGTGCGCCGCGAGGGCGAGCGGGCGCGCGCCGCCGCGATGCGCGAGGAGGTCCTGCGCGCGATCGCCGAGCGGCTCGGCTGCGCCGCCGCCGATCTCGCCGGGCTCGCCCATGTCGAGGCTCCCGACGCGGCGCCGCCCGCCGAGGAGATCGAGGCCCGGCTCGCCAAACTCGCCCGCGAGCGCGAGGCCATCGGCGCGGTCAACCTGCGCGCCGAGGCCGAGGCCGCGGAGGTCGGCGAGCAGCTCGCGGCGCTCGCCGAGGAACGCGCCGATCTCGAGGCCGCGATCGCGCGGCTGCGTCAGGCGATCGGCCGCCTCGACCGCGAGGGGCGCGAGCGGCTTTTGGCCGCCTTCGAGACCATCAACGGCCATTTCGGCACCCTGTTCACGCGTCTGTTCGGCGGCGGGCGGGCGCATCTGTCGCTGGTCGATTCGGAAGATCCCCTCGACGCCGGACTCGAGATCATGGCGAGTCCGCCGGGCAAGCGGCTGCAATCGCTGTCGCTGCTTTCGGGCGGCGAGCAGGCGCTGACCGCGCTCGCGTTGCTGTTCGCGGTGTTTCTCACCAACCCGACGCCGATCTGCGTGCTCGACGAGGTCGACGCGCCGCTCGACGACGCCAATGTCGAGCGTTTCTGCGATCTGGTCGACGAGATCGCCCGCGGATCGGCGACCCGTTTCATCGTCGTCACCCACCACCGCATGACCATGGCGCGCATGGACCGACTGTTCGGCGTGACCATGAGCGAGCGCGGAGTCTCGCGTCTGGTATCGGTCGATCTGCAAACGGCGGAGGCCCTGCGGGCGACCGCCTGACGGCCGTCGCGAACGCATAAAGCGCTTTTTTGTCAATAGCTTGCCTAAAGGCCATTGAATCTTGACAGGGGTAGACCCAGCCCGTATGGTTCGCCCGCCTCGGGGTGGGGTTTCGCTTTCGCGAACGCCTCGCCCCGGCCGCCGGACAGGGCGCCGATGAGGATGCGCAAGCCGCCGCCGGACGATCTCGACACCCGCCTGAGGAAGGCGCGGGAAGAGCTTGACCGGCAGGGATGGCGGGGGCCGCGAGGCCCCCGGAACGCGTCCTTCGGCATGGCGCTCGAGGTGGCGATCGAGATGGTGGGCACGCTCGCCGTGGCCGTGGGCATCGGATGGGTGCTCGACGACTGGTTGGCGACGCGGCCCTTGTTTTTGGTGATTTTTTTCTTTCTCGGCGCGGCTGCCGGGGGGTTGAACGTCTATCGCCGGGCGCAACGAATTTCCGGCGTGGGCAGGGATGGGGACGGGAACGGCGACGATCGCGACGCCGGGTCCCGGGAATAGAGCATGGCAGGGCAGCGTGGCCGAAGGGGCTGAGAGTCCGCTATCGCAGTTCGAGATCAGCACGATCGTCCCCATCGATCTCGGGGGCGTCGATGCCTCGTTCACGAATGCGTCGCTGTTCATGGTGATCGCGATCGTCGCGGTCACGGTGTTCCTCGTCGGCGGCATGAGCCGACGCGCGGTCGTGCCCGGGCGCTGGCAGTCGATGGCCGAGCTCGCTTACGAGTTCGTCGCGGGCATGATCCGCGACAACGTGGGCACCGAGGGGCGGCGGTTCTTTCCCTTCGTGTTCTCGCTGTTCATGTTCATTCTGTTCGCCAACATGCTGGGGCTTCTGCCCTACAGCTTCACGGTGACGAGCCATATCATCGTCACCTTCGCGCTGGCGGCGGTGGTGTTCCTGGGCGTGACGGTGGTCGCGCTGGTCAAGCATGGCCTGCGCTTCTTCACCTTCTTCATGCCCTCGGGCGTGCCGATCCTGATGGCGCCGCTGCTGGTGCCGATCGAAATCGTCTCCTATCTCGCGCGCCCGGTGACCCTGTCGCTGCGGCTGTTCGCGAACATGATGGCCGGGCACACCATGCTCAAGGTGTTCGGCGGTTTCGTCGTTCTGCTCGGGCTTCTCGGGTTCGCGCCGGTGCTGGTCATCGTTCTTCTGTTCGGCCTCGAGGTCGTGGTCGCGATCCTGCAGGCCTATGTCTTCACCATTCTCACCTGCCTCTATCTCAACGATGCGCTGCATTTGCATTGAATGGGCGGGACGCGTTCACTGGACCGAGTAGTCACATAAAGATCAGAGGAACCTAACCATGGATGTAGAAGCGGCCAAGCTGATAGGGGCGGGTCTCGCGGTGATCGGTCTCGGCGGCGTCGGCGCCGGCATCGGCAATATTTTCGCCTCGTTCATCTCCGCCATGGCGCGCAACCCGGCCGCCCGCCCGGAGGTGTTCCCCTCGACCATGCTGGGCTTCGCCCTGGTCGAGGCGGTGGCGCTTTATGCGCTGCTGATCGCGTTCCTGGTTCTGTTCGGCTAGAAAGTCTCGGCGGCGAAGGCGGGCGACCGCCCGAGCGGCCCGGAAAGCAGGCGAACACGCGATGCCGCAGTTAGATCCCGAGGTCTTCTCGCCCCAGCTCGTCTGGCTGGCGATCACCTTCGTCATTCTTTATCTGCTGATGGCGCGGATCGCGCTGCCTCGGATCGGCGAGGTGCTCGAATCGCGCCAGGACAAGATCGCGCACGACCTCGACGCGGCCGCGACCCTCAAGGCCGAGGCCGACGCCGTGCTCGCCGAGTACGAGAAGGCGATGGCCGAGGCGCGCGCCAAGGCGCAGGCGCTGCTTGCCGAGGCGGCCGAGGCGCGCGCGCGCGAGGCCGAGGCGCGGATCGCGGCGCTCGACGCCAAGCTCGCCGAGCGACTGAGCGCGGCCGAGGCGCGAATCGCCAAGGCCAAGGTCGATGCGCTCGCGGGCATCGAGACGGTCGCCGCCGAGATCGCGCAAAGCGCCACCGAACGGTTGATCGGCGCGCCGGTCGACGATGCGCTGGTCAAGGCCGCGCTCGAAACCGCGGCGCGGGAGGGGCGGTGATGTTCGGCGGCGAATTCTGGGTCGCGGTCGGCTTCCTCATTTTCGTGGCGCTGATCTGGCGCCCCGTCGGACGGATGCTCGGCGCGGCGCTCGACGCGCGGACCAAGAAAATCCGCGAGGAGCTCGACGAGGTGGTCCGCCTGCGCGAGGAGGCCCAGGCCCTCTACGCCAGCCAGCAACGGCGCTACAACGAATCGGTGAAGGAGACCGAGGCGATCCTCGACCACGCCCGCGAGGAGGCCGAGCGGATCGCCCGCCACGGCGCCGATCAGCTCGCCGATCAGCTCGCGCGCCGCGAGCAGCAGGCCATGGAGCGGATCGCGCGCGCCGAGCAAGAAGCGCTCGTCGAGGTCAAGGCCGCCGCGGTCGATCTCGGGCTTCGGGCGACGCGGGCGCTGCTCGCCACCACGCTCGACGCCAAGGCCCAGGCGAAGCTCGCCGACGAGGCGATCGCCGAGGTCGAGAACAAGCTCCACTGACGCGGTCGCCCGGGCCTTCGGGCCTGACCAGGAAAAAACCGCCGCCCGCGCGATGCGAGCGGCGGTTTTGCGTTGGCCGCCGCGCGCCTACTCGGCGGCCTCGCGGTGGTCGTCGAGCGGCGGGCAGGTGGCGATCAGGTGGCGGTCGCCGTAGACGTTGTCGATCCGCGCCACGGGCGGCCAGTACTTGTCCTCGCGCAGGCTATGGATCGGGAAGAACGCGGCTTCCCTCGAATACGGCGGCGTCCAGTCGCCTTCGAGCAGAAGGCGATGGGTGTGCGGCGCGTTGTGCAGCAGGTTGTTCTTGGGGTCGGCCTTGCCCGCCTCGATCTCGGCGACCTCCTCGCGGATCGCGATCATGGCGTCGCAGAAGCGGTCGAGCTCGCGCTTGGCCTCGCTCTCGGTCGGCTCGATCATCAGCGTGTCGGGCACCGGGAACGACATGGTCGGCGCGTGGAAGCCATAGTCGACCAGCCGCTTGGCGATGTCGTCGACGGTCACGCCCGTGGCCGCCTTGATCGGCCGCAGATCGATGATGCACTCGTGCGCCACCATCCCGTTCTTGCCGGTGTAGAGAACCGGGTAATGGGGCGCGAGGCGGCGGGCGATGTAATTGGCGTTGAGGATCGCGACCTCGGTCGCGCGGCGCAGTCCGTCGGCGCCCATCATGGCGATATAGGCCCAGCTTATGGGCAGGATGCCGGCCGAACCCCA
>Ga0114931_10006141_pt1 | contig 14800 bp, 9 predicted proteins | sample 2SBtaG_FD_89579 | JGI IMG/M metagenome (GOLD analysis project Ga0114931, IMG submission 89579) | Deep subsurface microbial communities from Kolumbo volcano to uncover new lineages of life (NeLLi) - 2SBTROV14_V59a metaG | ecosystem: Environmental > Aquatic > Marine > Volcanic | place: Kolumbo...
CGAGAAACAAAAAATCGCGACAATTAAAAAAGAATATGCCGAAGCGAGCCGTCAAATCGCAGCGGTCAAACCGCTGCCGGTCTGGTGGGTGGGAACGTTTCATCCGTCGCCGGGTCCGTTTCATGTTTTCCGTGGTGGTAATCCTCAGAAGAAAACGGACGTGGTGGTTCCAGCCAGCCTGACGGTGCTTAACGCCGTTTCGACGACTTACAAACTCGACGCTAAAGCGAACGAACAACAACGCCGATTAAAACTCGCCGAGTGGATTGCTTCAGACAGCAACCCGCTCACCCCGCGTGTTTTGGTGAATCGCATCTGGCATTATCATTTTGGCACGGGTATTGTCGATACGCCGAGCGATTTTGGTTACATGGGGGGAAGACCAACGCATCCGCAATTACTCGACTGGTTGGCGAACCGTCTTCTCGAAAACGGTTGGAAGATAAAATCTCTACACCGGCTGATCATGCTCTCGCAAACCTATCGACAGGCGGCGACATATCGTCCCCAAGCCGTGAAAAAAGATGCCGATAGCCGGTTCCTCTGGCGGTTCCCGCCACGTCGACTTTCGGCGGAGGAAATTCGCGATTCGATTTTGAGCGTTACCGGGAAGTTGCAAAAGAAAATGGGCGGCCCCGGTTTTCGTCTCTACAAGTACTTGCAGGATAACGTCGCCACTTATGTTCCCCTCGACGCCCCCGGACCGGAAACGTATCGTCGTTCGGTGTATCATCAGAATGCGCGGGCGGCGAGGGTCGATTTGATGAGCGAATTCGACTGTCCCGACAATGCCTTCGCCACACCAAGGCGTGCCACAACCACCACACCGCTTCAGGCTTTGACGATGTTGAACCATGGATTCACGTTGGACATGTCGAAATTTCTCGCCGAGCGAGTCAAGCGAGAAGCGGGGACATCGTCCGAAAAACAGATCGCACGAATCTTCGCGCTGGTTTATCAGAGAAAACCGTCTGCCGAAGAACTCGCCGTGTCGAAGAAGTTCGTCGAACGACAGGGACTCAAAGCGTTTTGCCGCGTCATTTTCAATACCAGCGAATTGATCTATTTGAATTGAGGTAATTTTCCATGACGCAAAATGAAAATCAAAAAAAGAGCCACGCCCGGAATTCAGATCCCCGGAATCTTCAAGATTCCGGGGATCTTGGTGCGATCTTCTCCCGGCGTGGATTCCTTGGCGATGCCTATGGCGGGTTAATGGGAATTGGCCTGGCACATCTACTGGGAAACGAACTTCTCGCCGCCGATAAAAATGTTTCACAAAAGAAAACGCACTTTCCTGCCAAAGCGAACCGCGTGTTGCAAATATTCTGTCCGGGGGCGGCTTCGCATGTCGATCTTTGGGAACACAAACCGTCACTGGAAAAAATGCACGGAAAACCGCTTCCTGGCGAAGAGAACTTCCTCTCGTTCCAGGGGAAAAATGGAAACCTGATGAAGTCCCCCTGGCCGTTTGTCGCCTGTGGGAAAAGTGGCAAGAAAATCTCCAGTATGTTGCCTCAGATGGCGAAGCATGTCGACGACATCGCCTTCATCCATTCGATGTATTCAAAGACCAACACACATGGTCCGGGTTGTATTTTTATGAACACCGGCCACGCCACCGAAGGTTTTCCCGGTGCCGGAGCCTGGGTGAGTTTTGCGCTGGGAAGTGCGAACGAAAACCTGCCCACATACGTTTGCATTCCAGATATACGAGGCGAACCCCCTAACGGCAAGGCCAACTGGAGCAATGGATTTCTTCCGGCAAAACATCAGGCGATCACGATGAGTGCCCAACAGTCGATTCGCAATTTGAAAACGCCCTTAGAGATTACATCGCAAAAAGAAAAAGCCTCCCGCCACCTGCTCAGTTTTCTCAACCGCAAACACGCTGAGGCGAATCCCGGTGAATCGGTTTTGAAAGCACGCATGGCGGCTTACGAACTGGCAGGACGTATGCAGCTTTCCGCTCCCGAAGTCAGTCAGCTCAACACCGAGCCGAAATCCATTCATCAATTGTACGGCACCAACGACCCCAACAAACTGAAGGCCAGCTATGCCCGCAACTGTCTGCTGGCTCGCCGATTGTTGGAACGCGACGTGCGTTACGTCAATCTGTACTGTGCCTCCCGTGCCTCGGGTGTCGACGGGTTACTCAACTGGGACGCGCACAAAACGTTGAAGTCCGATTACGAACGACATTGTCCTATTTTCGACCAACCCACCGCGGCGTTACTTTCCGACCTCAAACAACGCGGACTTCTTGAAGACACGCTGGTACTTTGGACAACGGAGTTCGGACGCATGCCCACACACCAGGCGGGGACAGCGGGACGAGACCATAACCCCGACGGCTTCACCTGCTGGATGATGGGGGCCGGCATTAAAGGGGGTGTGAGTTACGGGGCGACCGACGAATTCGGCCGTCGTGCCGTCGAGAACCCCACGACTGTTTGGGATTTCTATGCCACGGTCCTGCAGATTCTCGGCTTCGACCATCAACGGTTGACGTACTATTACAACGGCCTCAATCGCCGCATCACCGACGTGCATGGGTTTTTGATTAAAGACATTTTGGCGTAACCCGAACCATCTCTGGAAGTTGTTTCAGTTCCCTGCCATCGTTGAAAAACTTCAGAAATCTCATGTCCGAATTCCAGTTAGTCAGCGAGTACAAACCGGCCGGTGACCAACCTGCAGCCATCGAATCTCTGATTCGAGGAATCGAACAGAAAAAGAAAAATCAGGTTTTATTGGGTGTGACCGGTTCGGGCAAGACCTTCACGATGGCCAATGTCATCGCAAGGGTCAACAAACCCACGCTGGTGCTCTCGCATAACAAAACACTTGCTGCGCAGCTTTACGGAGAATTCCGTGAATTTTTTCCTCACAACGCCGTGGCGTACTTCGTGAGCTATTACGATTACTATCAGCCGGAAGCGTACATTCCACAGCGTGACATCTACATCGAAAAAGACGCCAGCATCAACGAAGAAATCGACCGCCTGCGATTACTCGCCACCAGCGCGCTAGTCAGCCGTCGGGATGTGATTGTCGTTTGTAGTGTGAGTAGCATTTACGGACTTGGTTCGCCCCAGGACTACCGGGCCATGATGATTCCGCTTCAAGTGGGTCACGACATCGAGCGCGATTCACTTTTGGAAAAACTGATCGACATTCAATACCAGCGAAACGACCTGGAACTCTCTCGTGGCAAATTCCGCGTACGGGGAGACGTCGTCGAAGTTTGGCCGGCTTACGAGGAGTTCGCGTACCGCATTGAACTCTGGGGAGAAGAAATCGAAAGCCTCAGCATCGTAGAACCGGTTTCGGGAGAAGTCGCAAAAAAACTGGACGACGTCTACATTTACCCCGCTAAACATTTCGTGTTGCCGCAGGAACGGATTGACCGGGCGATGGAGGAAATTCAAAACGATCTCGAACAACGTCTCGAATATTTTCGCAAGGAAGGCAAACTCCTGGAAGCGCAGCGATTAAGTGCCCGCACCCGGTACGATATGGAACTGCTGAAAGAAGTGGGATTCTGTCCGGGAATCGAAAACTACAGCCGGGCGCTGGCAGGTCGCAAACCCGGCGAACCACCCTCGACACTGATGGACTTCTTCCCCGAAGATTATCTGATGATTGTCGATGAATCGCACGCCACGGTACCTCAAGTGCGAGGAATGCACGCCGGGGACTTCTCTCGAAAAACGACGTTGGTCGAACACGGTTTCCGCATTCCGATGGCACTCGATAACCGCCCATTGAAATTCGACGAATGGCGCGCACGACAGAACCAGACGGTATTTGTCTCTGCAACGCCAGGAGATTGGGAACTCGAACAAACAGGTGGCGAAATTGTCGAGCAGTTGATTCGCCCCACCGGACTGGTCGATCCCATCATTCACGTCGTTCCCGCAAGAGGTCAGGTTCCGCATTTGATCGAACAGATTCGCAAACGCGCCAAAAATAACGAACGGGTGTTGGTCACCACGCTTACCAAACGCCTTTCAGAAGACCTGACAACGTATCTCAAGGAAGAGGGCATTCGCTGCGAGTGGTTGCATTCTGAGTTGAACTCTATCGAACGTGTGGAAATTTTACGGGAACTCCGTGAGCAGAAATACGATGCGGTGATTGGCGTCAATCTGTTGCGGGAAGGGCTTGACCTGCCGGAAGTTTCGCTGGTCGCGATTCTCGATGCCGATAAAGAAGGATTCCTCCGCAGTGAAACCAGTTTGGTGCAGACGATCGGTCGATCTGCCCGTAACGTCAACGCAGAAGTCTTCCTCTATGCCGACAAAGTGACCGGCAGCATGCAGCGTGCGATCGATGAAACCAACCGACGTCGGGAATTGCAAGTTGCCTACAACAAGAAACATGGCATCACGCCCGAGACGATTCAAAAAGCGATTCGCAAGGGAATTGAAGAAGAAATCTCCGCGCGCCGCATCGTGCACGAATCGGTGGGAATGAAGTCCGAAACGCAATTTGTGACTCAGGAATTCATCGGCGAGTTGGAAAAGGAAATGCTTCTGGCGGCAGAAGCTCTCGAATTCGAACGCGCCGCCCAACTGCGAGACCGCATCTTGGAACTGCAAGAAAAAATGGGTCAGGAAGTTACGAGTGTCGACGAGGAACCCAAAGAACGCGGTCGCGGAGGACGGGGTCGAAGAGGGAAGCGAAGGAAGAGTTCGACGAAGCGCGTCCCCTGGCCGGACGCCCCTCAGTAAGAGGAATTTCAGAATCATTAGAGAAGTGAATTAGGAACTGTGAAGCAATCGCCCATTCCGTCAATTCGAAAAAACTTCCATGAAACTTTTGTCCGAATAAGAAATGGGAGAGTGTGAAAACCCACCTCTCCCATTGTTGTCGATCACCAAATGGATTTTCGCAGAAAATCATTTTCCACTTAACGTACCACTGAGAACCAGAGTCCCCGTTTCGTCGAACACCTTCACTGTATCCCCAGCTTGCATTGCCGGGATCGAGCTTCCGTTAAGGTTCAAATCGGCGAACCCTAACTTGACAGCGGCCGTGCCGACGGTGACGCCATTGACCGAAACACTGATAGACGATGCAAACATCAGATCTTCGGCTTGCACACTAAAACGAATTCGCTTGGCCCGTTTTTCGAATTTCGCTTTTCCCGATGCGAGCGGTTCTGCGATCGATCCGCTGAGTCGGCCTTCAAGTCGTGTTTCGTTTTTACCTGCTTCGGCGGCGTTTGTTGTCAGACCTGCAAACAAAAAAGCTGTCAGGCAGGTAAATGGGATCATTCTTCGGGTCAACATGTCAATCCTCTCTGAAATTGGAGTTGTGAAAATTTCGGAAGACGGCTTCCGCTCACTCAGGAAGAGGGTAACGCGGGCTATCAAGCCGCCAGAAAAAAGTGAGAAAGATCGATCGTGCCGGAATATGCGATTATGCTCTCTTTGCGTACAGAAAAAATTCTCGAAGTCGGGGCTTTCTCGAAGAATTTCTGGCGGGTACAATAGGAAATTGCGGCTCCTCGTTGTGTATTTCCACGCAGGTTCTTGTTCGGTAATTTTCAAGTTGGAGAAGATCGTGGTCGATTCGCACCTCAGCGAGAACAATTCGTCGATTTCAGGGCTTACGGACGGTTCCCTGCTACGTCGATTTCAGTCTGGTGAAAAAGATGCTGCAACGCATCTTTATCTGAAATATGCAAAACGGTTACAGGGTTTGGCACGCACACAGTCATCGTACGATTTAGCTCGTCGTGTCGATGCGGAGGATATCGTTCAATCGGTATTCCGAACATTCTTTCGTCGTGCCAAAGAGGGGCATTATCAGATCCCCGACGGTGAAGAATTGTGGCGGTTACTGCTGGTGATTACACTTAACAAGGTACGCAGTCTGGGGGTTTATCATCAAGCGGCAAAAAGAGATGTTCGCAGGACATCGGATGCGGAAAACATACAAAGCATCAACAATATCGAAGATTGGAAAGACGAATCGGCATTGACCGTTCTCAAATCGGTGATAGACGACGTTTTGAAAAAGCTGTCGCCTTTACAACAGGAGATGGTGAAACTCAGAATCGACGGTTTCGAAATCAGCGAAATTGCCAAACGAGTCCAACGATCCAAGCGATCGGTGGAGAGATCGCTTCAAGGATTTCGAGAATCGTTGCGGAAAATGATCGAAGAGGATTCGAACGGTGAATAATGCTCACAATTCGCAAATTTCGAATCTCGAACAATTCGTCGAAGCATTCGAGGATGCGCAAGTGCGTTATGGAGTTGCGCGTCTCGAAGAATTTCTCCCTTCTCACGATCATCAGCAGTACAAAGAGATTGTTCTGGAACTGATTCGCGTGGACCTCGAATACGGCTGGTCTCACAGGAAGCCTCGTCCCCTCGACGAGTATTTGAGTCAATTTCCCGAGTTGTTTATTGAGATCTCCAACCTTCAGCTACTTGCCTTCGAAGAGTTTCGACTGAGGAGACAATCCGGAGAGCAGATCACCCCGGACGATTATCACGATCGTTATTCTATCAATACGACCGACTGGCCGGTTCTACCGATCGGCCAAAAATCGAGTTTTCATTCGAAGTCGGCCAAAACATCTGATCCCGATTCACAGATCCCAGAATTCAGCCTGGGAAAAAACGATTTCGATTCCTTTTCAAAATTCGATCCGCAGACAGCGAATCGACTTCATGAAATTTTGGCATCGCTTCCCGGCGACGGAGAGCGATTTCTCGACTTCGAAATCGTCGAGAAAATTGGTCGAGGGGCATTCGGGCAGGTTTATCTTGCCAGACAGAAGGCGCTTGCCGATCGCCTGGTTGTTCTCAAAATTACTTCGAAATGCTTCTCGGAACCCGATCGACTCGCTCAACTTCAACACACAAATATCGTTCCGGTTTACTCTGTGCATCGAGTCGGCGAATTGCAGGCGATTTGCATGCCCTATTTCGGTTCGACAACTTTGGCGGACATCATCAGTACTCTAAACGGTCGGAAAAACTTTCCTTCCACCGGAAAAGAACTCTTAAGCACCGTAGCTGCGTGGAAACATTCGACGCTTAAAATGAGAAGTCTATCGAACTCGCGAGGGATTGATTCCAAATCCGAGGCATTGGAAAAAACGCCAGAGCTGCAAATCGTGGAAAATCGTGAATTGTTCGAGAATTACTCCTACCACGATTTTATGCTCTGGATTGCCGAGAGACTTGCAGAGGGGCTTGCCCATGCGCATCGACGCGGTATTGTGCATCGCGATATCAAACCCGCGAATATCCTCTTGACCGATGATGGCAACCCCATGCTTCTCGATTTCAACCTTTCCGCTCAGGTTGCCCCCCTGGGGCCTTCCTCGACTCTTATCGGTGGGACATTGCCTTATATGAGTCCCGAGCACATCAAAGCGGTTTGCGATTTTGGCCAAATTGACGAGCGAAGTGACATATATTCTCTCGGAGTGATCCTCTTCGAATTGCTGACGGGACAGCATCCCTTCCCATTACGAACCGGTTCGTTCGAACGAATTACCGAGGAAATGATTTCTGACCGCGAAACAATTGTCCCTTCGCTTCGAACTATCAATCCCCACGTGACTGCCGACATAGAATCTATCGTGCTCAAGTGCCTCGATCCGAGTCCAAAGAGTCGTTACCAGAATGCCATAGAATTCGGAGAAGACCTCCAACTTCAACTCGACAGCAAACCGTTGAGACACGCCCCCAACCGTTCGATTTCCGAACGCGCGAAGAAATGGAATCGTCGTCATCCTCGAGTCACATCGGCAAGCGGTGTGACGCTGATTTCACTTGCTCTGGTTTGCCTGTTCTCGTTTTTTTGGATCATGCGCGGTCGACGCATCGATCGTTTACAGGCTCATGAAACCTACAACGAATTCTATGCGGAATTGCCGGACGTCAGAGCTTCGATTTTTTCTTCGACGTTTGATCGTTCACTCCGCGAGAGTGGGGTTGATCATGCAAAGGAGTTTCTTGCGAAGTATTCGGATGGAAATTCCCACAGTCAGGAAATCGAGAATTTTTATAACTTCCTGTCTGAAGAAGATCGACAACTCTTGCGCGTCGACCTCGCAGAAATCCAATTTCTGACGGCTAACAGTTTATTGGAAAAAATCGAGCGGGAAATCTCCCACAACCCCGAAAATAAAGCACAAAAGTACAAGTCGATTTTAGAGTTAACCAACTCTGCGATTGAAAATTTCGGAGACGATGTCCCCAATGCGATGTTGCTGAGAAAAGCCGAGATCCTGCAGATCTTAGGTCGCACAAAAGACGCAAATGCCCTGAAAAAAATTTCCAAGAAGACGAACTCGAAATCCTTACTTGCGAAACGACTGCAAGGATTCGACCTCGCCATACATGGACATTATCGAAAGGCGGTCCCGTACTTGGAAGAATCCACAACTCTCGATCCCACGAATTTTTCTTCATGGTTCGTACTCGGCAACTGTTATGCCGGGATTGGTCGATTTGATGCAGCGGAAAACTGCTTCACAACGTGCATTGCTTTATGGCCGAATTCATTTCGAGTTTTTTTCCATCGCGGTTTGAGTCGATTGGAACGCAATAACTTCGACGGAGCGATTCGCGATTTCGATCGCGTTTTGAAAATCCGACCGACAATGAATTCAGCATTTGTAAACCGCGCATTGAGCTATATGGGATTGAAGAAATTCGATTTGGCGATTGCCGACATCACCCACGCCATCGCAAATGACGCCCCGCAAACACGTCTCTATTTCATCCGTTCTCGTCTGTATCGACTCAAGGGAGATTCCCAGAGAGCGATGAAGGATTTCGAAATCGGATTAAAACGCGAACCGAACGATATTCAAAGCTGGATTGCGCGAGGTATTGCCAGACTTCCGAAAAATCCCAAAATGGCGTTGGACGATTTTCGCTCGGCATTAAAAATCGACACCAAGTCCCACGAGGCTCTTCGAAATATCGCACATGTCCAATCGGAATATCTGAAGAAACCTGACGAGGCGATTGCAACCCTGGATAAGTTGATCTCAATGACCAAAGACGATCCCGCGGCTTGGGCAGGACGAGGCGTTCTTCAGGCAAGAAATAAGCAGCGAAAACAAGCTCTCAAAGACGCTCAACACGCACTCGCAATTCGCAGAGATTCTATGACTGTCTATCAGGTGGCTTGTATTTATGCACTCACATCTGCAACGGAACCTAAGGATGCCGATCTCGCTTTGAAGTTATTGGCCGAAGCATTTCCACAAAATTCGCAGTTATTGCCACTTGCGAGAACGGATCACGACCTCGATCCACTGAGAAAACTCCCGAAGTTTCGTAATTTGGTGATGGCAGTTCGCGTGCTTCAAAGCTTGGGTCTCTAAAGCGAACCGGTTCCGAAAGCTTTCAGATCTACAAGATGCCGTTGAACCAATACCACGTATCGATGTTGGCATCCAAACTCCAAGGGTTAAGGAGTGTGGGGTCTTCGACAATCGTCTGATCGGAACCTGTTGTGTCTGTCCACACAACCGGGAAACAAACTGCGGTCGGATCGTTCGGACAGGTGACAACGGGTGAAAGTGTGGTGTTCGAGAGTAAGGGGCCAGTCGGCTTTGAAGTTCCTGTACCCGAAATCGAATAGCTGACATCGCCCAAAGGACTTCCATCGGCTGTCGCTGCGTTGATTCGAACCGTGTAATGACCGATGGGCAACAGGACGCTGTTTGTCGTGCGAACTTCACCCGGAGTCGCCACCATTCGAAACGTCGGAATACCCGAGTCATCGAAGACCGTTAATTGCACCGCGGTGAGCGGGTTTGTCGTCGGAGTCGATTCGACATCCAAAGCAAAATGAAAGAGCTGCGTTTCACCGATGTCGAGTCCAAAAAACTCGGCATTTTTCAATTCATTCAATGTTCCGCTGGTGAATTGGTCTCTCAGGGCTTGCGTTGTGGTGAATCGCACATCGAGATTGTAGTTGCCGGTTTGAGACAGCGCTCGATGCGAATCTCCTTCGACTTTCACCAGGTAATTTCGACCGGATTCGAGACTGGCAGCCTGAATCGACAACTCTCCCAAACCGTTTGTCAAAACGACCGATGGAATTTCCACGCCATTTCTATCGAAAATGGTAACCTTGGGAGCCAACCCGCCGACTTCCGAAGCACGGAGAGAGACCGTCATCACAGGGGGTTCGCCACCGTTGAATTTGGGAGCTTTCACACGATAGAAATCGATGTCGGAAGAATCGGAGATGCTTCCCACCGTTTCATACCGAGAAAACTCCGAAAAACCGAGTGTGGTATCCAGGTTTGTTTGCGTGTTAATCGTTTCGTTCGTATGGAGATCGTCATTGAAGACAACTGTGTCGGGATTCAAAAACAGATCGCGAATTTCCTTCCAGTCAAGTTGATCCAAACCACCCTGAGCGACAGTCGTGATCGTCGCTGCGTCGATGGTATTCAAATCGTCGAACGAGGAAACCAGCGAGAAACTACCGATCCCGTAGAGATCGTCTCGCGACGCTTCGACAAGTGCGACATATTTGTTAACACCTGTGGAATCTGGAATCGTGACGGAAAGCACATCTCCATCAATGCTGGAAGAAACACTCGATCCCATTTCGTTCCCGTTGTCATCGAAGACCGTCAAACGGGGCGAAAGCAAACTCACCCCCGAGGTATGCACCGTGAACGTCACCGGGCCGCTATAGCCATTTAGAACAGGAAGATAGAAATAATCCTGATCAGAATTCGATGAAATATCTCCATACGAAATGAGAGGGGTCGAACCGTCGTATCCGCTGGATGTTTGAGAATATCTGATTCTGGTCGCCTGTTTTGCCGAGTCGTTCGCTTTTTTGAGTTCGTTGAGATCGCTGTCTCTCGTTCCATACAAGTACTGTAAGTCCAACACATCGGCTTTTGTCGGAACGGTCGAAATTCCGATTTGGTTATGCGCGAACATCGGCGAAGCGGGATCGTTATTATGATCTAATCCCAGAACATGGCCCGATTCGTGGAGTGCCACCGAAAAGATATTCTCGACATTCTGAAAGTTGGCATTGCTGTTGAAAATAATATCGCCTGCCCATGTCCCCGAAATGAATCCGTCGTGCGGAATGGAGATCGCGAAAACATCCGCTTGCATCGGGATCGCTCCGATGCGAATATCTCCAAATCGCGAATCGCCCTGGGTCAATCCTCCGATGCCAAAATCCTCACCCCCGTCTGGGACAACGCCAACATTCACATTCGTCGAAACACCCCATGTCTGGAAGGCTCGAAGAATTTCCTGCTGCCAAATCTGCGTTTCGGCGATGGTATCGAATTTCGAGAAAATCTCGTTCGGCTGACCTGCAATGACAGTCGCATCGGGAGCAAAACTCACCGTCAATTGGTCTGCGGCACCCCAGGGAATTCCCGTGACTGTCAGCAGGACTCGATCTTCCAGACTTTCTAATGCTGAAATGCTCTGGCTGATTCGATTGCGTTTTTTATGGAATTTTTGCGTCGATGACTTCTGGCCCAAGCGTCGAACGGAGGTTCGGAAACCTTTTCGAAACCAACTCATTTCCTTTTCTCCCATCGTTGTTCGTCTGAGTTAATGATAATCCTTTCAAAACCCAGCATCGGTAGAACAGGGAAAATCATCTTTCCCTCCGCCGTCTCACCGTGTATGAGTAGTGGAATATAAGGCCCTTAACCGCCACAAAATTTTTCTGTGGGGGATATTTTATACCGAGAATCCTTCCGCTGGCTTTTCAGAGTAGCAGCAATAGATGGGATCGCTTCCTCGGTAACTAATCGGGTATCTTAGTCGGAAATTATGGTGATTTCCACAAATTTTCCTAGAAACTTGTATTTCCGACAAATAATCCGTTCAGACCAGATTTGAATTCGATTCTGAATTTGCTGTGAAAAGTTGCTCTTTTCGCGTGTTGAACTTCGTTTTGGTGGGTAAGTCCCAAATGTTTCAAGAGCTTTGACATTCTCCAGCTAAAAAACAAAAGCTGAGACGATCAGCAAAAAGAAACGACGACCGCTCGGTTTCTACCGTCGAAATCGAATGAGGACACTACCCCCAATCCCGGGTAGTGTCCGTGTTTGAATCGCGATTAATTTGGGTTCGGCATGACAGTTGCTCCAAAACACGCACACGTGTGCGTATTTTGACTTGACTATTCGCATTTTTCTCACCATCAACCAGAATTCGGTCGATTTTAATTGAACGATACTGCGAATTTAGCTGTCAAAGATTCTTGACTTGGTTCGCACGTGCTTGCATACTTACTATTGACACAGTAGGCATTACAAGTGACAACCCACGCATAATGCGTGTCCTCCTGAACAGATAAAGGCATTGAGTGATTTCGGTGGAAGAAAACAAGGGAAACAAGGATTCGTCTGAGTCAGCCGAGAAGCCGAATGAGGTGTCACTTGAGTTTGTCTTTCCTGATGACCAACGAGCACTCTTTTCAAATTACGCCACGGTTCAACGTGAAGGACAAGATTTTCACCTCTCGTTCTTTGATATCAGGCCGCCGATAGTAATGGGAACCGAGGAGGAGCGAAAATCGCAGGTAAATAAATTGAAATCAGTGAAAGCCAACTGTTTGGGCCGAATTGTGATTTCAGGTGAGCGAGCAGAAGGACTCGTATTTGCATTACAAAATCAGTTGAATAAATCCAAATAAAATGTGAAGCCAGAACCAGAAGAAGGGACTCCTTCAACGTAGAAAAATACCAAGAGTTATAAGTCAGCAAGAAAGAACAGGAGCCAGCGAATGATCTATGGTCCGAGCATTCCACTTGCATTCACATCTGATACCGAGAATGATCGCACTACTTACGATTATCAACGCGTATCTACTACTCCTGCGCCTATCGCTAGCGAAATTGATGACTCTGCCGAAATTCTCGCAGATGCCCAATTCATGGAACGCTTGCGAGTGAGTATAAAACAAGCTGATGCTGGCGAAACTGAGTCTTTTGATAAAGTGGTAGAAGAGTTGGGTTTATGATTTCGTGTTTGACATCGAAATAACAACTAATGCACGCGAAATGCTTGAGGAAATTAGTGATCAGGGAACTCAAAAGCGGATTGCACGAAAAATTCGCAAGCTAAGTGAGTCTCCAGCACAACAAGGAAAGCCTTTAGTAAAAGAATTGATGGGGTATCGGAGAATTCCTGCTGCTGGAAGATACAGGGTTGTGTACAGAATCGACGATGTCGATTCCAATAAATACGAAGGTTGTGTCGTTGTAGTTGGAATAGGGATAAGGAGAGCTGGTTCCAGAGATGACATTTACGCACGGCTGTTAGGTATCATCTAGCGCAATTAAGTGTACGCCAGAAGAATCCAACAGAGTGCGAACCCGAACAGTCCCGATGTTTCTTAACGGACTACAATGAACATCAAAACCATCTCTATTTCGCTTACCGTTTTCTATAGAACTGGAGAACAGTCCGTGCCTTGGCGGCGCAGCAGCTTGATACTCTGCCGGAGGAACTGTGCGCTCACGGATGGGATTGACTCCTCCTCGCTCTACTGCAAACCGACCGACGACCGTAGCACCGTTCTTCAAAGCGCGTCTCAAAAACGGTCGTTTGGTGTAGCCGCCGTCGATGACGATCCAGATCCATTTCCCGCGTTTTTCAGGATCGGAACGATCCACTCGACCAGCCGCGCGGCCAGTTGCGGCTTGGTGGCGAATCGCGGTCAACGGGTGACACATGGGGGATTGTCGGCATCGCTTTTTGGCGAACGTAAAGCATCGCTCGAAGAGGCAACGCCAGCGGTCCCCACTGGGGATGCCTCAGCGCCAACGAGATCGTCACCCAAACGTGACCGTACAAAAACGGCTGACGGTGCCGACGATGAAAACTTCCATGAATTTTTGATCGCAGCCCTATAACGTCAATTGAATAATCGAGAAAAGAATTCTGAAAGCCTGTTAAGTTTCAAGAGAGTCGCTACTTTCCGATGCAGAACTTCCTGAAAATCTGGTCGAGGATTTCGTCGGTGTAGACTTCGCCGGTGATGTGACCGAGATGGTCGAGAGCTTCTCGTAGTTCGATCGCGAGAATTTCGTCGCCCATTTTGTTGGCGATGGCGTCGTTGGCCTGCTTAAGTGCGGTTTGTGCGTGGTTCAGACTTTCGCGGCATCGTGCGGCGGTCATTCCCAGAACGGTTCCCGCTTGCGAAGAATTCTTCGTCAACGTTTCGATCACTGCTTGCCAGAACTCTTTGATGCCGTTCCCTGTTTTTGAACTTACCACGATCCCCCGATTTTCTATTGCTTCTTCAAGCAAATCTCCTTTCGTCTTCAAGCGGAGCGTCGAGTCATTCATAACTTGAATTCGCCGGAACAGTTCTTCGTCGATTTCTTGTTGCAGGCTGTTGAAGTCCACAGCCGAGCACCACACAACCAATTCTGCATTGGCGAGTTGCTGCTCCAAAGTTTCTTGCACTCTTTGCGAAATGTACTCACCGCTTATTCGCCAGCCCGCGGTATCGACCAACTCCAACGAGAGTCCTTTCCAGTTCAACGATTCAGTCAGATAGTCTCTTGTCGTTCCCTCGACAGGGGAAACGAGCGCTTCGTTTTCGGTCAATCGGTTGAAGAGGGAGCTTTTCCCCACATTGGGAAGCCCGGCGAGAACGACGCGTCTTCTGCCTGTCGATTGCATTCGCGTTCTCGCCTGATCGAGAAGTTGCTCGACGAATAGTAATGCGGATGTCACCTGTTTCGAGATTCTCTCTTGTGTGATGAATTCGATGTCTTCGTCGGCGAAATCGAGTCCCGCTTCGA
>Ga0114931_10006142_pt1 | contig 14799 bp, 8 predicted proteins | sample 2SBtaG_FD_89579 | JGI IMG/M metagenome (GOLD analysis project Ga0114931, IMG submission 89579) | Deep subsurface microbial communities from Kolumbo volcano to uncover new lineages of life (NeLLi) - 2SBTROV14_V59a metaG | ecosystem: Environmental > Aquatic > Marine > Volcanic | place: Kolumbo...
ACCGACGACCGGGTCATTCTGGCGTCGGAGTCGGGCGTCATCGACGTGCCGCCCGACCGCGTGCGCGCCAAGGGCCGCCTGCAGCCGGGCAAGATGTTCGTGGTCGACACCGAAGAGGGGATGATCCTCGACGACGAGTCGCTCAAGAACGAGATCGTCCGCCGCTGGCCGTACGGCAAGTGGCTGCGGCGCAACGTCTTCGAGCTGTCGGACGAGCGCTTCGCCGAGGTGCCGCCGCCCGAGTGGCTGGGTGGCGAGGAGCTGCAGCGGCAGCAGCGCGCATTCGGCTACACCGCCGAGGCGATCAAGATGATCCTCCAGCCGATGGCCACCGACGGCAAGGAGCCGACCGGCTCGATGGGCACCGACACGCCGCTGGCGGTGCTGTCGGACCAGGCGCCACCGCTGACCTCGTACTTCCACCAGCTGTTCGCCCAGGTGACCAACCCGCCGATCGATCCGATCCGCGAGTCGCTGGTCATGACCGTCGAGACCACCATCGGCCCCGACGGCAACACCTTCGAAGAGACGCCCGAGCAGTGCCACCAGATCCGCATGACCGGCCCGGTGTTGACCAACGCCGAGCTGGCCAAGATCGCGTCGATCCGCGAGGGCGTCTTCGAGGCGACCACGCTGTCGCTGCTCTACGACCCGAACGGCGGTCCGAACGGACCGGACCGCGCGCTCGAGGCGGCGGTCGAGCGGCTGTGCAGCCAGGCGGCCGAGGCGATCGACGACGGCTTCAACGTGCTGGTCCTGTCGGATCGCGGGGTCGACGCCAAGCGGGTGGCGATTCCATCGCTGCTGGCGGTCAGCGCCGTGCACCAGCACCTGGTGCGCATCGGCACGCGCATGCAGACGGGCCTCCTGCTCGAGACCGGTGAGGCGCGCGAGGTCCACGACTTCGCCTGTCTGATCGGCTTCGGCGCGGCGGCGATCAACCCGTACCTGGCGCTCGATACCGTGCGCGACCTGTGCGCGCGCGGCGTCCTCGACTGCGAGCCGCGCCAGGCCGAGCGCAACTACATCAAGGCGATCGACAGCGGCCTGCTCAAGATCATGTCGAAGATGGGCATCTCGACCATCCAGTCGTACCGCGGGGCGCAGATCTTCGAGGCGGTCGGGCTCGACAGCAAGCTGATCGAGCGCCACTTCAACGGCACGCCGTCGCGCATCGAGGGCGTCGGCCTGGCCGAGCTGGGGCGCGAGGTGTGCGAGCGCCACGACCGCGGCTTCGGCCGCCAGGTGGTCGCCATCAGCGACGCGCTGCCGGTCGGCGGCGACTACCAGTGGCGGCGCCGGGGTGAGCGCCACAAGTGGAACCCGGCGACCATCGCCAAGCTGCAGCAGGCTGCGCGAACCAACGACCCGGCCCTGTTCGACGACTACTCGCGGCTGGTCGAAGACGAGGACCAGGCGCTGTCCACCCTGCGCGGCATGCTCGATTTCGTCACCGACGGCGTCAGCCCGGTGCCGATCGACGAGGTCGAGCCGGCGAGCGAGATCTGCAAGCGCTTCGTCACCGGCGCCATGTCGTTCGGCTCGATCAGCGCCGAGGCCCACGAGACCCTGGCCATCGCCATGAACCGCATCGGCGGCCGCTCCAACTCGGGCGAGGGCGGCGAGGAGCCGCACCGCTTCACCCCGGACGAGAACGGCGACCTGCGCCGCAGCGCGATCAAGCAGATCGCATCGGGCCGCTTCGGCGTGACCACGCAATACCTGGTCAACGCCGACGACCTGCAGATCAAGGTCGCCCAGGGCGCCAAGCCGGGCGAGGGTGGCCAGCTGCCGGGGCACAAGGTCGACGATCGGATCGCCAAGGTTCGCTGCTCGATGCCGGGCGTCACCCTGATCTCGCCGCCGCCGCACCACGACATCTACTCGATCGAAGATCTGGCCCAGCTGATCTATGACCTGCAGACGGTCAACCCGGAGGCGCGGGTCAGCGTCAAGTTGGTCAGCGAGGTCGGCGTCGGCACCGTCGCCGCCGGCGTGGCCAAGGGTCGCGCCGGCGCGGTGGTCATCGCCGGCTACTCCGGCGGCACCGGCGCCTCGCCCATCTCCAGCATCAAGCACGCCGGACTGCCGTGGGAGCTGGGCCTGGCCGAGACCCAGCAGGTGCTGGTGCAGAACGACCTGCGCGGGCGCATCCGCGTGCAGGTCGACGGCGGCTTCCGCAGCGCCCGCGACGTGATCGTGGCGGCGCTGCTGGGCGCCGAGGAGTTTGGCGTGGCCACGGCGGCGCTGATCGTCGAGGGCTGCGTGATGCTGCGCAAGTGCCACCTCAACACCTGCTCGGTCGGCGTCGCCACCCAGGACCCGGAGCTGCGCAAGCGCTTCGCCGGCAACGCGGATCACGTGGTCAACTTCTTCAGGCTGCTGGCCGAGGACGTGCGCCGGCACATGGCCCGCCTCGGCTTCTGCACCATCGCCGAGATGGTCGGCCGCGTCGATCGGCTGCGTCGCCGCGACGGCATCGACCACTGGAAGGCGGCTCGCGTCGACCTGTCGCAGGTGCTGATGGCGCCGGACGCCGAGGACGAGGTCGACCGCCGCTGCGTGGCACCGCAGCCCTGGCCGCTCGACGAGCACATCGACAACGGCATCATCCCGGTGGTCGGCGACGCGATCGAAGGACACCGTCCGGCCGCCCTCGACCTGCCGATTCGAAACACCGACCGCGCGGCCGGCACGCTGCTGTCGGGGCACATCGCACGCAAGCTGGGCGACAAGCCGCTGCCGCCCGACAGCATCCGGGTCAAGTTCACCGGCTCGGCCGGACAGAGCTTCGGCGCCTTCCTCACCGCCGGCGTCACCCTCGAGCTGGAAGGCGACTCCAACGACTACCTGGGCAAGGGCCTGTCGGGCGGGCGAATCATCGCCTACCCGTCGCGCGAGGCCCATTTCGCCCCCGAGGAAAACATCCTCATCGGCAACACCGTGCTCTACGGCGCCACCTCCGGCGAGCTGTACGCCAACGGCCTGGCCGGCGAGCGCTTCGCCGTGCGCAACAGCGGCGCTCGCGCGGTGGTCGAAGGCGTCGGCGACCACGGATGTGAGTACATGACCGGTGGCGTGGTGGTGGTGCTGGGCGCGACCGGGCGCAACTTCGCCGCCGGCATGTCGGGCGGCACTGCCTACGTCTTCGACCGCGACCGCGAGTTCCGCCGCCGCTGCAACCTGGGCATGGTCGAGCTCGAGGCGCTGGTCGACGAGAGCGAGATCTGGCTGGTCTACGGCATGATCGAAGACCATGTCCGCTACACGCGCAGCCCCCTGGGGCGGCGCATCATCGACAACTGGGAGCATCTGGTGTCGCAGTTCGTCAAGGTGATGCCGGTGGACTACAAGCGAGTCCTGCAGGCGCGCCGAGCGCGATTGCGACCGCCCGGCGCGGCCGCACCGCGGCTGGCGGTGGTCGACGGAGGGCGCCGCTGATGGGCAAGCCGACCGGATTCCTCGAGTGGGAACGGATGCTGCCGAAGAAGCGCCCGGTGGCCGATCGCACCCGCGACTGGAAAGAGCTCTATCTCGAGCAGTCCGACGAAGCGGCCAGCCAACAGGGCGGCCGGTGCATGGACTGCGGCGTGCCGACCTGCCAGCAGGGCTGTCCGCTGGGCAACCAGATCCCCGACTGGAACGACCTGGTCTACCGCGGCCGCTGGCAGGACGCGCACCTGCGCCTGGCGTCGACCAACAACTTCCCCGAGTTCACCGGCCGCCTGTGCCCGGCGCCGTGTGAAGCCGCCTGCGTGCTGTCGATCAACACTGACCCGGTGACGATCGAGGCGATCGAGAAAGAGATCATCGAGCACGCCTTCGCCGGCGGATGGGTGCTGCCCAACCCGCCGCGCCAGCGGACCGGACAGCACGTGGCAGTGGTCGGCAGCGGACCGGCCGGGCTGGCCGCGGCGGCGCAGCTCAACGCCGTCGGCCACCGGGTCACCGTGTACGAGAAAGCCGACCGCATCGGTGGTCTGCTGCGCTACGGCATCCCCGACTTCAAGTTGGAGAAGTGGGTCATCGACCGGCGCCTCGACGTCATGAAGGACGAGGGGATTCAGTTCGTGACCGGCGCCGACATCGGCGGCACCACCAGCTGGGGTGAGCTTCGCCAGCGCCACGACGCGGTGCTGGTCGCCGTCGGCTCTGGCCGCCCGCGCGACCTGCCGGTGCCCGGGCGCGAGCTGTCGGGCGTGGTCTTCGCCATGGACTTCCTGACCCGGCAGAACCTGCTGGTCGCCGGCGACGACGACCTCGATCCGGCGCTCGATGCCGCCGGCAAGAAAGTGATCATCCTCGGCGGCGGCGACACCGGGTCGGACTGCCTGGGCACGGCGCTGCGCCATGGGGCCGGCCAGGTGCACCAGATCGAGCTGATGCCGCGGCCACCGGACGTGCGCGGCGAGAGCAACCCATGGCCTCAATGGCCGCTGATCTACCGCACCTCGAGCAGCCAGGAAGAAGGCGGCGAGCGCGAGTTCGCGGTCATGACCAAGCGGCTCTCGGCCAAGGACGGTCGACTGCGCGCGCTGCATGCGGTCCGGGTCGACCTGGAGACCACCGCCGACGGCCGGCGAAATCTGCGCGAGATCCCGGGTAGCGAGATCGAGCTCGAGTGCGACCTGCTGGTGCTGGCGATGGGCTTCGTCGGCCCGGACTCGAGCGCGCTCGTCGATCAGCTGGGGGTCGAGCTGGATGCCCGCGGCAACGTCGCCACCGATGGCCGGTTCGCCACCAGCGTGGACGGCGTGTTCGCCGCGGGCGACGCCCAGCGTGGGCAGAGCCTCATCGTCTGGGCCATCAGTGATGGCCGCGAGGCGGCGCGGGCGATCGACGTCTACCTGCGCGCCGGCGATGAGGCGTGGCTGCCCACGCGGGGCGTGGATCAGCCTTACTGACGGACGGGAGCGGCGCCCTTGTCGGCCGGGGCAGCACCACCAGCCGGCGCAGCAGCGCCACCGGCCGGCGCAGCAGCGCCACCGGCCGGCGCAGCAGCGCCACCGGCCGGCGCAGCAGCGCCACCGGCCGGCGCGGCCGGCGCAGCGCCGCCCTTGCCCTTGAAGCCGCGGATGATCTTGACCAGCGCGTCGAGGACCGGGGCCTGATCCGGCTTGGCGAGGTCCGGGTTGGGAACCATCAGCGGGCTGCAGCCGACAGCGGCGCCACCATGGGTGATCGCCTTCTTCAGCTCGTCGTCGGTGACCTTGGCCTGCCACGCCGGATCGGTGTAGTTCTGCGGCTTGGGATTCAGGGTCGCGGCCCCGGGGCCATCACCCATGCCGTTTGCGCCGTGGCACACCACGCAGCGCTGCTTGAAGATCTGCTTGGCCTTGGCCTTGGCGACCGCCGCGCTGGGACCATTGCTCGCAGCAGCGCCGCCGCTGGGCTCGGTCGTGGACTGATCGCCGGCGCCTTCGTCCTTCTTTTTGCCGCAACCCACACCGAGGAGGGAGATGGCCGAGAGGATGACGAACAGACGGGAAAGCTTGAAATGGCGCATTGAGCGGGTCTCCTTGCAACTAGTGAAGCACTGCGTTAGCACGCCTCGCGGGCCATGTTGAGCGTCAAAACGCGCAATCCTTACGCCGCGCGAAGAACTCTTTTCAAAACGTGCGTCCGGATTCTGCTATAGGTGACGCCTGATGGCCTACCCGCAGGTCGTAAAAATCTTCGCCACCACGCAAGAGCCGGATTTCGACTCTCCGTGGCAGGCGCGCACGCCCTCGTCCAGCACCGGGTCGGGGGTGATCATCGGATCGCACCAGATCCTGACCGGCGCTCATGTGGTGGCCAATGCCACGTTCCTTCAGATCCAGAAGATCTCGGATCCGGACAAGCTGGTTGCCCGACTCGTGGCAGTTTGCCACGACTGCGACCTGGCGCTTCTGACCGTGGACGACCACGACCTGACCGCCGACATGGAGCCGGCGGTGATCGGCGACCTTCCGGATCTGCGCGACAAGGTCTCGGTCGTCGGCTTTCCCGTCGGCGGCGAAGAGATCAGCATCACCGAGGGCGTGGTCTCGCGCCTCGAAGTGCAGCGCTACAGCCACTCGCAGCGTCACCTCCTGGCCGTCACCGTCGACGCTGCCATCAACGAGGGCAACAGCGGCGGCCCGGTGTTCAAGGACGGCAAGGTCGCCGGCATCGCCTTCCAGAAGCTGCGCGCCGCCGACAACATCGGCGAGCTGGTGCCGGCGCCGATGATCGAACATTTCCTCGCCGGCATCGACAAGGGCAAGCGCCCGGACGTGCCCGGCCTGGGCATCGCCGCACAGAACCTGGAGAACCCGCAGCTCCGCCGCCGCGTCGGACTGGCCGACGACGAGAGCGGCGTCCTGGTGACGACGATCGAGTACGGCGGCTCGGCCTGGGGCGCGCTGCAGCACGGTGACGCGCTGCTGCACATCGACGGACACCGCATCGCCAACAACGGCACCATCCGCTACCGCGATCGCTACCGCACCCGCTACGACGCGGTGCTCGGCGAGCACTACGTCGGCGACCGCATCGACGTCGAGCTGCTGCGCGACGGCAAGCACCAGACGGTGGAGCTCGAGCTGCAGCCGATGATCAACCTGGTGCCGCGAGCGATGTACGACCGCGCGCCCACCTATTTCGTCTACGGCGGCCTGGTGTTCCAGCTGCTCACCCGCGACTTCCTGACCACCTGGGACAAGTGGTGGAACAAGGCGCCGAAAGAGTTCCTCAACTACTACTACATCGGCACGCGCACGCCCGAGCACAACGAGGTGGTGATCCTCACCCACATCCTGGCCGACGAGATCAACGTCGGCTACGAGCACCTGTACAACGAGGGCATCACGTCGGTGAACGGCCACACGCCCCGCGACATGCACGACTTCGTGCGCGCGGTGGAAGCGGCCGGCGACGTGGTCGAGCTGCGCACCACGACCGACGGCGTGATCGTCCTCGACCGCGCCGCAGTGCGCGAGGCCAACGAACGCATCCTGCACCGCTACCACATCACTCACGACCGCTCGCCCGACCTCGACGAGCCGACCCGCAAGCCGCGGCTCGCCGCCCGCTGAGCTGCTTCCCGGTGTGCAACCTGTCGGCCGCACTGGAGCGGCCGCCGCGACAGGGCTCCGCTGCTGCCGATCGCCGGCGCGATCCTCCTGGCGGTCCTCCGCCGGCGCTGAACAATGGCGCATTGGGAATGCGTCATTGTGGAACAACGACAATGGTGGAGAACAAACCCACACGCCTGGAAAGGAGCCGAATTTCGTCCGCCCTCACCCATGACGGGCGGCGAAATTTGCCTCCCGATCCAGGCGTTCGGGTTTAGCCCAGCGTCAGCAGGTTCTCGCCGGCCTCGACCGACTGGCCGGGGGCGGCGTGGACCGAATCGACCGTCCCGGCCCGCTCGGCCAGGATCTCGTTCTCCATCTTCATCGCCTCGAGCACCGCGACCGGCTGGCCCGGGATGACCTCGTCGCCCGTGGCGACCAGGATCTTCACCACTTTGCCGGCGATCGGAGCCCGCACCACGCCGCCGCGCCCCGCGGCCCCCTCGCGCGAGGAAACCGCCTCGGCCAGGCGCTTGCGCCGGGCGTCCTCGACCTCGACCGAGGTCTCGCTGCCGGCGGCCAGCGCAGTGGTTCCCAGCTTGCGAGCATCCAAGTCGACCAGATGCGCGCGGCCGTCGATGATCACCGACCAGGTGCCCGGTCGGACCTCTCGGGCATCGACCAGGTGCTCGGCGCCGTCGATGACCACCCGCCAGCGATCCCCGTCCTGGGCCTCGACAGCGAGGGTCTTCTCGGCTCCTCCAACGGTGGCTATCAGCTCGCGACGCATGGGGTTGGGCAGTATACACACGCGGCCCTCGGGCCGGCGCAATTGATCGTCCGTCCGCAGCCGTGCTACATCGGGCAGCAGCGGCAGTGACCAGCAGCCTGAGCGACATTCTCGCGCAGAAGCGCATTCTCGTGTGCGCGGGCCCGGGCGGCGTGGGCAAGACCACCACCGCTGCCGCGCTCGCGCTCGGCGCCGCGCGTCGCGGGCGCAAGGCGCTGGTGCTGACCATCGACCCGGCCAAGCGGCTGGCCAACTCGCTGGGGCTGAGCGAGCTGGGTCACGACATCCAGCGGGTGCCCGACGAGATGCTGCGCAGCTCGGGCGAGCTGGTCGACGGCGGCGAGCTGCACGCGATGATGCTCGACCAGAAGCGCGCCTTCGACGAGATCGTCACCCGCTACGCCTCCAACCCGGAGGCGGTCAAGCGGATCCTGAGCAACCCCGTGTACGCGCAGATCTCCGGCTCGCTGGCCGGGTCGCAGGAGTACGCGGCCATGGCCACGGTCGAGCAGATCGAGGAAGACACCGACTTCGAGCTGATCGTGGTCGACACGCCGCCGACCGCGCACGCCCTCGACTTCCTCGACGCGCCCGAGAAGCTGACCGCCGCGATCGACTCGCCGGCCATCGACTGGTTCCGGCGCATCCGCGGGCAGAAGGTCAGCCGCAGCGTCATCGGCCGGACCGGCGCCTACATCCTCAAGCGCCTGTCCAAGTTCGTCGGCTCGCAGTTCCTCGACGACCTGGCGGTCTTCTTCACCGAGTTCAACGACATCCTCGGCGGCTTCCACCTGCGCGCCGAAAAGACCTTCGACCTGCTCCGCCGCGACAGCGTCGGCTTCGTCCTGGTCGCCAGCCCCGAGCCGATGGCGGTGCGCGAGACGCTGTTCTTCCACCAGCGCCTGGTGTCGGCGCAGATGCCGTTCGCCGCCTTCGTCATCAACCGGGTCCACGACAGCCGCCCGACCGACGCCGACGCCAAGCAGCTGACCAAAACCATGCGCAACCTCGATTCGGTCAAACAGCTGCAGTTCGCCGACGGCACCCTGCGCATCTCGGCCGAGGCCATGCTCGAGAGCCACCGCGACCTGCAGGTCCTGGCCGACGGCGACAGGCAGTCGATCGACCGCCTGAGCGAGACCGACCCCGACGCGACGATCGTCCAGGTGCCCTACTTCGAAGAGGACATCCACGACATCGACAAGCTGACGCAGCTCGGCGCGTACCTGGCCAACCACGATGGCCAGTAGTCAGTCTCTCGCGTCCTTGACAAGGCGCCACTTGCCAAGTCGTAACTTGACAAGCCACAACTTGACAACAATGAGAATGCCGATCCCCTGATCGGGTGTTCGTTGGACGAGAACGCGAGCTGGCCCTGCTGCAGCAGGCGGCCGACGGCGCAAAGAGCGCGTTCGTTCCCATCTACGGGCGCCGGCGGGTGGGCAAGACCGAGCTGATTCGACGATTCCTGGCCGAGCATTCGGGTCTGTACTTCGTCGGCAAGGCCGCCCCCGCCGGCCTGCAGCTCCGCGACTTCATGCGCGCCGCCGCGCGCGCCACCGGCGAGCCGCTGCTCGCCGAGCTCGCGGTCGACGGGTGGGAGCGCGCGCTGGACGCAGTGACCGATCGCTGGCCAGGGCCAGGCAAGCTGATCATCGCGCTCGACGAGTTCCAGTGGACCGCGCAGGCCAGCCCCGAGCTGCCGTCGGTGCTGCAAGCGCTGTGCGACCAGCGGTGGAAGCCGTCGCGCAAGGTGCTGCTGATTCTCTGTGGCTCATACGTCGGCTTCATGGAGCGCGAAGTCCTGGGCAACAAGAGCCCGCTCTTCGGCCGCCGGACCGGGCAGATTCAGATGTCCCCCCTCGGCTACCGCGACGCTGCCGAGCTACGTCCGCTGGTCGGCCGTGGACCGGGCGCGCGCCTATTTCGTTTTGGTCGGAGTCCGCGACGATCGCTGGATCGATCTCGGCGAGTGCAAGTGGGGCCATCTGCGCTCGCTGGCGCCGGCCCTGGCCGAGCTGGAGCGCAAACGCACGCTGTACCCGAACCCCAAAAACGCGACCCTGAACCTGCGGCATTCGTCAGGCGCGAGCCGGCACGAGCCCGCGCTCCGGAGCATGTCACGCTCCACAGCCTCGACGATCCGTACCAATAGAGATACTCTCGGGGTCCTCGGGGGACTTCAGGAGTCGTGAGCCGCTCACTCGTCGTCTGTCTGGCAGCGCTGCTGCTCTGCGCGTGCTCGCACGAGAAGTCCGGGTCGGATGATCCGCCGCCGGCGCCGCAGCCGCTGGTGTCGCCGTCGTGGACCGACGCCGATCGGAGCGCCGCGATCGCCGCGGGCGAGAACGCAATCGCCAGCCACCAGTGCACGCGCTGCCACACGATCGGTGAGCTGCCGGGCGCCGGGCGACCGTACGACTGCGTGTCGTGCCACGTCTTCATCAAGGGGCTGAAGCCGGGGCAGAAGCTGTACGAGAAGATCGCCGCCGGCAACGGCGTGGCGATCCTCGACCGCTACATCCGCAACATCCAGCACCTGCTCGAGGTACCCGACCTGACCGGCATCGCCCGGCGGGTGCGGCCGCAATGGATCGCCGGCTACCTGGCCAGCCCCCACGATCTGCGGCCGCTGCTCGACGCCAGCATGATCCGCAACAAGCTGAGCGCGGACGAGATCCAGACGCTGGTCCGCTACTTCACCGCCAGCGCTGATGCGCCGGATCCGTACGCGGCCGGCTACGTGGCGCCGGCGCCGCTGCCGCGACCCGATGCTGCCGGTCTGGCCCGGGGCAAGGAGCTGTTCAGCCAGCGCGGCTGCCCCGGCTGCCACACGTTCGGCAACCAGGACTTCGGCGTCAGCGCCGACACGCTGGAGAAGGCGCGCTCGCTGGCGCTGATGGCGCCGGACCTGCGCTGGGTGCGCGAGCGCACGCGGCCGGATGTGATCGTCGACTGGATCCTCGACCCGGCGTCGATCAAGCCGGGCACCAAGATGGCCAAGATGGTCGTGAGCCGGCAGGAGGCCGAGCTGATCGGCGGCTATCTGATGTACGGCGACCCGGGGCCGCTGGAGAAACCGGCCGACGCCGAGGCGCTGATGACGCTGCCGCCGGCGGCCGATCGCAAGGTCGGCTGGGCCGAGGTCAAGGGCAAGGTGCTGGGCGTGGTCTGCGTCCACTGCCACATGGAAGATTTCGAGAAGGACACCGGTCCGGGCAACAAGGGCGGCTTCGGCTACGCCGGCATCGGCCTCGGCTTTCGCACCTACGAGCACACGGTGTGGGGAGCAATCGATCCGACCACCGGCGAGCGCTACTCGGTGCTGGTTCCGCGGCCGGGCGAGACGCTACCGCCGATCCTCGACGCCATGTTGCGCCGGCGGGTGGAGAACCGCCGCGATCTGACCGCGCCGTTCCACGACACCACGCTGGTCGACTACGGCGACGGCCGCCTGGGCATGCCGCTCGGGCTGCCGGCGATGAACGACGAGCAGCTGGGCATCCTGCGCGCGTGGATCGAGCAGGGCTGCCCGGGGCCGACCGGGGTCACCGGCCGGCCCGACAAGGACGACGGCTTCCTCGTGCCCGACGGACCGATCGCCAAGAACCAGGGCTGCGAGCTGCGCGCCCCGGCCGACCCGCCGCCGAAATGGTCGATCCGCGCGATCCGCGCCAGGGCCGCCGCGAAGAAGAAGACGAAGTAGCTGGATGCTTCGCCGCCTCGCCGATGCGATCGGTCTGCGCGAGGGTGAAGAGGCCCGCACCGGGCGGCTCTTCGCCCTCATCTTCACGCTGACCATCGGCTTCGTCTTCGCCAAGGCGGCGCAGCAGGGCATCTTCCTCGGCGCCTACGGTCGCGCGCGCATCCCCGACGCGTTCATCGTCTCGGCGCTGCTTCTGGCGGCGACCTCGTTCCTGTCGTCGGCGCTGGCGGCACGGCTGGGACCGGTGCGCCTGCTGTCGCTGCAGCTGGTCGCGGTCACCGCGCTGTTCGTCGCCGCGGTGCTGTCACTCGACCACGTGCCGGCCGGGCCGATGGTGCTGTACGCCCTGGTCGAGGCGGCCATCGGTCTGCTGCTGGTGCAGGCGTGGGCAGTAGTCACCGAGGTCCTCGACGTGCGCGCGGCCAAGCGCCTGTTGCCGCTGATCGGCAACGCCGCCAGCATCGGCTGGGCCGTAGGCGGCTTCACCACCCGACCGCTGGCCCACGCGCTGGGCACCAGCTCCCTGCTGGTTGGCAGCGCCGGCTGCTTCGGCGGCTGCTTCTTCCTCATCCGCTGGATCCTTCGCGCCGACCTGGCCGGTCGCGCGGCGCGCGGGCGCAAAGGGGTCGGCCTGTGGGCCGGCGCGCGGGCCGGCGTCGGCGCCGTGGCGCGCAGTCCGCTGCTCCGCGTGCTGGCGCTGATCACGGTTAGCGGCCTGCTGGTCGAGCAGCTACTGGACTACCAGCTGTTCGCCTCGGCGCAGGTGCGCTACGCGTCGGACGCCGATCGCATCGCCGCCTTCATGGGCACCTTCTTCGGCGTCACCGGCGTGATCGGCATGGTCGTGCAGCTGGCCCTGGCCGGGCGCGTGCTCACGCTGATGGGCAGCACCAACAGCGCGCAAGCCGCGCCGGCGGCGGCGCTGATCGGCTCGCTGGTGTTCATCGCCGCGCCTGGCTTCGCCGTCATCGTCGCCACCCGCGGCGGCTACCGCATCCTCAAACAGTCGCTGGCCAGCCCGGCGCGAGCGCAGATCCAGGGCGTCTTGCCGTCGGTGCAGCGGTCACAGGCCGGCGCCCTGCTCAAGGGCGTGCTGGCGCCGCTGTTCTACGCCGTCGGCGGCGCGGCGCTAAAGCTGGTGTCGCCGACCACCGACCTGCGCTACATGGCCGCCGCCGCGACGCTCTTGGCGGCGGTGTCGGTGGCAGGTGCCGCGCTGTGGCTGCGCCGCGCCTACGTCAGCGCACTGCGCCGATCCATCGATCGGCGGCGCCTCGACCTGGGCGCCGTCGGCAGCGACAGCCAGCTGGCGCCGGAGCATTACGAGGTGCTGGCCGACGAGCTCGACGACACCGAGACGCGCGCCGAGCTGGCGGTGTCGATCCTGGCCGGCGGTGAGCCGCGGCTGGCGCGGCCGCTCTTGCGCCGAGCCCTGGATCACGACAGCGCCGTGGTGCGCAGCGCAGCGGCCGAGGCGCTGGGCGAAATGGGCGAGCCAGCCGACGCCCGTCGCCTGGCCGAGCTACTCGAGCGCGCCGACGACGAGGACGAGCAGCGCGCCTCGCTGGCTGCGCTGGTCGCGCTGGGCGGCGGCACCACCGGCGACGTGCTGGCCGCCCAGACCGACGCCGACAACCTGCACATCCGCGCGCTGGCCCGCGCCCACCTCGCCCCCGCCAGCCTGGCGGCGATGATCCAGTCGGCCGACGTCGACCAGCGCGAAGCCGCCGCCTGGGCGCTGACCCAGGTGCCGATCGCCGACGCCGGCGTGCACGAGGCGTTCGCCGCGCTGCTCGCCGACGCCGACGCCGACGTCCGCCGCCGAGCCGTCACCGCCGCCGGCCACCTCGGCGACCCGGCGCTGGTGCCGGCGTTCGTCCACGCCCTGGGCGAGCCGCAGACCGCCGCCGCCGCCTTTGGCGCGTTCGAAGCCGCCGGCGACGAGCTGGTGCCGCGGATCGAGGCCGCCCTCGACGGCGCCTCGCTGGCCGTCTACTCGCGCACCGCCGCCGCCATGGCCGCCGGCGACGGACCCAACGGCGAGCGCCTGCTCGAGCGGCTGCTGGTCCACGACCGCGCCGTCGTCCGCTACCGCGCCGCCCGCGCCCTCGCCGTGCGCCTGGGCCGCCGGGCCCGCCGCCTGCCCGCCGCCGGCGAAGTGCTCGAAGCGCTGCGCCGAGAGATCGCCATCGGCTACGGCTACTACGCCCTGCTCATCGGCATCGCCCGCACCGACGGCGTCGACGACTTCGAGATCGAGCCCGAGTTCGACATCATCGCCAAAGAGATCCAGGTGCGCATCCGCCAGACCGAGAAGCGCCTGTTCAGCCTGCTGGCGCTGGTGTCGGACGCCAAGACCGTGCGCACCGCCGAGCTGTCGCTGCGCGGCGACGACACCCGCCGCGCGGCCCGCGCCCTCGAGCTGCTCGAGCACATCCTCGACCCCAGCCTGGTGCGCGAGGTGGTGCCGCTGCTCGAGCGCCGGCCGCTGCGCATGCGCCAGCGCGACCTGCGCGCCGACCTGCCGATTCCGCCCAGCTACCTGACCGATCCGCTGGCCGGCATCATGGCCATGGAAGACCCGCACCTGCAGAATTGCGCGATCACCTGCTACCGGGACAAACTGGCGGAGCGCTACCCCGATGCCCACACCCGAGCCGACGCCGTGATTCCACTGGTCCAACGCCTGCACTTCCTCCGCCGCGTGCCGCTGTTCGCCGGCCTGTCGGGCGAGGACCTGATGCAGGTCGCGCGCATCGCCAGCCCGCTGTCGCTGCCCGAAGACCGGGTCATCTTCCACCAGGGCGACCCCGGCGACGTCATGTATCTCATCATGCGCGGCAAGGTGTCAGTGCGCGACGGCGACCGCGAGCTGGCGACCATCGGCGCCGACGAGTTCTTCGGCGAGCTGGCGGTGCTCGACGACGAGCCGCGCTCGGCGACGATCGTCTGCGTCGAAGACACCGACCTGCTTACGATCGCACAGGCCGACCTCGACGAGCTGATGGAGCGCCGCCCCGAGATCGCCCGTGAGGTCATCCAGGTGCTGACCCGACGCCTCCGCGCCGCCAGCAAGCGCTCGTAGCCGCTCCCTCCCGCACGCGAGTAGGGGTGGGGGCTGCACAACCGCAGGGTTGAACCCTGCGCCCCCCACCCGCCCGCTTCGCGGATGACCTCCCCCGCTCACGGGGGGAGGTTTTCGTTTCTTGGGAGCGGCGCGCCCCGAAACGACAACGGGGACGCTGGTGTCAGCGTCCCCGTGCAGT
>Ga0114931_10006143_pt1 | contig 14798 bp, 16 predicted proteins | sample 2SBtaG_FD_89579 | JGI IMG/M metagenome (GOLD analysis project Ga0114931, IMG submission 89579) | Deep subsurface microbial communities from Kolumbo volcano to uncover new lineages of life (NeLLi) - 2SBTROV14_V59a metaG | ecosystem: Environmental > Aquatic > Marine > Volcanic | place: Kolumbo...
GGTTGCCATGGATAAAGAGAACGACGTCGCCCTGACCTTGTTCGAGGTAAGTCATCTGCGACCCAAGCACCGAGACGGTTTGATAGGGGAGCGACAGTGTTTCTTCAATGACGGGAAGCGGAAGCTGCGGATTCTTCGGTGCTGCTTGCGGTTCGGCGGCGCCGGACTGAAAGCTCAAAAGCCCCAGAGCGACAATTGAAGTGGCGAGTTTTAACGATACGAGTTTCATGAGATGCTCCGCGAGTACTGGTCAATTTTGGGCAAAGGAACAACGTCGCTCCCTGCGCCCTGGAAACGTTTTCTGATGTTGCCTTTCGGAAGACGAAGACCCTAAGCGGGTGCTTCGTAGGCAACGATGGTTATGTCGGCAGCCTCATCCCTAAGCGGAATAATCGCCTGATAAGCGGGCGACGCGTACCAATCGGTAAGCGATTTGAGGTCTGGGAACCGGACAATACCAACGCCATTATGATCGGCACCGCCAACCGGGACCTCTCGCATTTGACCGCGCACGATGATCTCACCGCCGAAGTCCTTCATGGAAGCCCCCGCCTTCTGGGCGTAGTCGCCGAACTTGGTTGGGTCTTTGACTTTCGCTGTCGCGACAAAAAAAGCAGTCATGCGTTTATCACCTATTGAGTTGCAGAATTGAGGGCCTGGACAGCGCCCAGAATGTCGTCGACCTCAGCGCGTTTGCGGTAATTGTTCGGAACGAATGCCCAGGCAATCTTCCCGGACTTATCGATCACGTAAGTCGCTGGGTCCGGAAACGTGAAGGAGGAATCGCCGTTGAGCGCTTCAATATCCACCTGAAGTTGGGCAAGCAGATTGCGATGGCTTTCGGGCAACTCAAAGACAAGGCCGAACGCCTTGGCAACGCTGCTATTGGCGTCGTGGAGAACGTCGAACCCAACACTTTTGGTCGCCATGTCCACAACGTCTTGCGGCGCACCCGACTTCGCGAGGATATCGAATGCGTTGGGCTTCTCGGGCGTCACCGCAACGAGCGTTGCGCCAGCGGCCTTAATCTCATTGAGGCGGTCGTCATATTCCTTGAGTTGAAGGTTGCAGTATGGGCACCAGACTCCGCGGTAAAAGGTGAGCACGAGCGGGCCGCCGGCCAGGTAATCCAACAGGCGCTTTTCTTCGCCGCTCTGGTTTTTCAGCGTAAAGTCCGGGATTTTGTCGCCAGGCCTTAGCGCGCGATCGACAATGTCGAGGGCGCTGATTTCTCCCGCGCCCTGCTCTATCAGCGCTGAAAATTCAGGCGGCAGTCCCTCTCTGAATTTTTGGATAGTTTCCCTTATCTTCTGGTTCAGCATTCCGTTTTGCCTTTCTTGCCGACAAAGTGGTGACTCTGTGATATGTTCATATATGTACAAAACATAGAATCAGTATTTTGTCCAACAGTGTACATAAAATATTTGCGAGGAGCCGATGAGCAGACCGAGGGAATTTGATCAGGCTGAAGCGATCGAGGCCGCGATGAACGAAATCTGGAAAAACGGCTATGAAGCCTGCTCGGTCAAGGCTTTGTCGGAAAAGCTCGGCATCACGCGTTCAAGCTTCTACAACGCTTTTGGCTCCCGCGAAGCATTGTTCAAGGAAGCGCTAGCCCACTATTTCGACCAGTCGCCGGACAAGGCCTTCGCCACCGCCCAGGAAGGCGTCCGGGTTAAGGCCTTGTTGACGCGGACCTTTCGAAAAGTCTGCCACGTCCGCGCCTCGGACCCCGCTGGCCGAGGTTGCATGGTAATCAATAGCGCCGCGGAGCTCTGCAACGTCCATGAAGAGCTCGGTGATCTACTGGCAGAGGCGATTCTGAGTAGTCTGAGTTGCTTGGAGACGCTGTTGCGGTGGGGCATCAAGCAGGGTGAGATCGACAAGGATGCCGATACCCACGCCTTGGCCCTAGCACTTCAAAACCTGCTTATTGGCCTCAATTTGATGTGCAAAGTCGTGCGCAATGAGGCCGAGCTCTGGCTGGCAGTAGGGACAACCTTAAAAGGCCTTGGTCTGTTCGACGAGTAGCGCTCCCCGCAATTCACCCTCTATATATACGGGGCGAGCCCAGTTATTAGCGGCAGAAAGCCCCGCGCGCTAATTGACGTGCGCCGTTAAAAATCGATAAAGTTGACGAAGTTCTGCACGGGTTCACGTTCAGTCACAAGATCATTCTCCGGTGCTGCGAGGTCCGCATAGCCGAGTGACATCCCGCAGATGACCATCTCGCTTTCCGGGATACCCAGGTGATCCTCAATGATGGCGTGATACTTGGCGAAGGCCGCTTGTGGACAGGTGTGTAGGCCCAAGCCCCGGGCTGCGATCATGATATTCTGTAAGAATGAGCCGTAATCGAGCCAACTTCCCACTTCCATGTTCCTCTCGATCGTAAAGATCATGCCGACCGGCGCATCGAAGAACAAATAGTTGCGGGCATGCTGTGCGTGCATTTTTTCGGTGTCGCCTTTCTCGATGCCGAGAAGCCCATAGAGGTCCCAGCCAACCTTACGGCGGCGGCTCAGATACGGTTCGGTAATACGCGCCGGGTAATAGTTGTATTCCTCCGCATGGTCGTCCGGACTGTTGTAATGAGCATCGAGAATCGCAGTTGACAGGTTTGTCTTCTTTTTTCCGGCAAGCACGTACACCCGCTAAGGTTGGGTGTTGGTGCCGCTGGGCGCGCGGCTAGCCAGCGCTAAAAGGTGCTCCACTGCGTCCCTGGGTACAGTCTTTGACAGGAACCGCCGAATTGACCGGCGTGTCGCGATAGCTTCTTCTACCGTGTGGGCAATGTCTTTCGGGTCGACCGGTGATCTCGAGTCCGGCGTAGCTAGCATCCTGCCGCTCCGCTTACTCGGTTTCGGAACGGTGCCGGTCGCGAACGACCGCAATGGAGGCAGACGAGGACCGGATAGGCTGATCCATGTCGAGGCCTGCGGCCTTGTAACCTCGCTTGAAATCGACGATGTGTTTTTCCATCCATTCCTGTGCCTTGTCGGCATCCCCGGCGTTCAATGAGTCAAAGATCGCCTTGTGCGCGGTAAGAAGCCGTTTGCCGGCCGTGGATACCGTGCTCAGAATTGCCTCAAAGGCTGGATAGAAGAGTAGACCCAATGGTTCCCGCGCCATTAAGAGCGCGCGATTGGACGCCGCGCGTGCCACCAACGCATGAAACTCAATGTCGAGCATGACGACGGACCGACCTTCGGAAAGGGCGACTTCGGTGCGAATGAGGTTATTCCGTAGCTGTTCAGCAATTTCGGCCTCCAGGTTTCGCGCGGCTAAAGCGGCGGTAGGTGGCTCGATTGCCATCGTAGCTTCCCACAACTCGCGGAACGTCACCTCATGCATGACCATAGCCCGACCCATGTGGTTGGCCAAGGCGTCGTAAGACGGTATCGCCACGACGAGCCTCTTGCCGCCTTCACGACTGATCAAGCCGGTCTCTTCTAAAAGGCGGATGCCCTCTCGAACCGTGGAGCGGTTTACGCCGAACTGCTCGGCCAGGCCGTGCTCGGTTGGCAATTGCTCGCCGGGCCGGATCCGGCCCTCGAGAATTTCACAAGCGATTGCCTCCGAAAGGACCTTATATACTGGCGCGTGGTCCAACTTCGCAAAATGTGGTTTCACTGTCTATGCCTCAACTTTCTTGTTCGTGCGAAATGTCGCATATTCCTGGTCACGGAGCACACGGCGTTGGATCTTGCCGACTGCGGACCTCGGCAGGTCGGGGACGAACTCGACTTTGCGCGGATATTTATAGGGAGCAGTCATGCTCTTTACGTGCTCCTGCAATTCTTTCACAAGTTCGCCCGATTCGGAATAACCGGCACGAAGCACAATGAACGCCTTGACGACCTCCCCGCGTTCTCGGTCCGGGCTTGGCACGACAGCGCATTCCTGAACCGCCGGGTGACTCGTCAAGACGTTCTCCACCTCCATCGGGCCGATGCGATAGCCGGCGGAGTTGATGAGGTCGTCAGCGCGACCTTCGTAAAAGATATAGCCGTCTTCATCGTGGTAGGCGAGGTCGCCGGTGACGAAATACTCGATGCCATCGACCGTGGCCTTGGTTTTCGCTGTCCTTTCCGGTTCCCGCCAATAGCCAAGCATCATTCCTGGATTAGGAAGCTTGATCGCGAGATTGCCAGTCTCTTTGGGGCCGAGGAATCGATTCTGGTCGTCTAGAATAGCAATCTCTGTACCGGGACAGGGTTTGCCCATGGAGCCCGGTCTTACCGGCATCGGTGGGTAGTTCAGGATAGTCATCAGAGTTTCGGTCTGCCCATAGCCATCAAGGAGCGGTGTTCCAGTAAGCTGTCGCCAACGTTTGACCACCTCAGGGTTAACTGTTTCTCCAGCCGAAACCGCGAGCCGCAGCGTGGAGAGATCGCAGTTCGATACGTCTTCGTTTATCAGCCAGCGCATCTCTGTCGCCGGCCCGCAGAACACCGTGACGCCATAGCGGGACATCAGCTCGAAACGGGTCTTGGCGTCAAAGCCGCCATCATAGAACAGCGCCGCGGACCCACAGCTCCATGGTCCGAATAGCACGCCGGTCCCGGCCTTTGCCCAGCCTGTGTCGGCAGTGCACCACACCAGATCGTCCTCGGCGAAGGCTTGCCAGTACCAAGCGGACACCCGCCAGGCGAAGAGTCCGCGGGCAGCCATGGTCACGCCCTTCGGATTGCCGGTCGAACCCGAGGTGTAATAAAGGGCCGCTGGCTCCTCCGCCTCCATGACCACCGGATCGAAGGTATCCGAGCATGCCGCGAGAGCGCTGTCGAGGTCGATCCAGCCATCGGCCTCGCCGACGCAGAAGCGCGCGGCGAAATTGCGCGCCGCAGTGAACTTCTCGACATTGGCGGCGGTCGTGATGGCGGTGATGGCCCCGGAATGTTCGATCCGATAGGTGACATCTTTTTCTGCCAGCATCTGGACGCACGGAATGGGGATCGCGCCGAGTTTAAAGCAACCGACCATCGTAATCTGCCACTGTGGTATACGCGGTAAGCAAATTACGACACGATCACCTTTCTTAACGCCGTAGCTCTGCAGTAGGTTCGCAAACTGGTTGGTAAGGCGGCTAATATCCGCGAAGGTAAAGCGCTTCTCGGTCCCCGATTCGTTGCACCAGATAAGTGCCAGCTTGTTCGGATCCTTGGCGTAGTGGTCTACCACGTCGCCGCCGAAATTGAACTTTTGCGGGGGCCTCCAGAGGAAGCCAGAATGAACCTCCTCATAGGTCCTCATCGGCACTCGATTCATCGGTCTGTTCTCCCTAGCTTTGAGGCGGCTTATTTTTTTTCAATCTGCCAACGAGTCACACCACGCCTCGCTCTTGGAAATCGGCAATCGTCTCAGCGTCGTAACCGAGCTCGCGCAACACTTCTTCTGTATGCTCGCCGAGCAGAGGCGGTGGCGATTTGATTCGACCCGGAGTCTGCGAAAACTTGACCGGGAACCCCAATTGGGGAATTCGTCCTTCGACCGGATGATCCAGATGCAACAGCATTTGCCGGTGGAGCATCTGCGGGTCTTTGAACGCGTCCTCCATGCTGTTGACTGGACTCACAGGCACGTCAGCTTCCATCAGCCGCCGTACCCAACTGTCCCGGTCGTCGGTCTGGAAAATGGCCGATAGCTCGGTGAACTGGTGGCGGGCGGCGTCACCTGTGGGCCATTGTTTGTCCTTGAGATCGGGGCGCTGAACCTCATCGCAAAACCGAGTCCAGAAATGCTCCTCGATAATCCCGAGCGCCAAGTGTTTCTCGTCGGCGCAAGAGTAGACGTTATAGCAAGGTGCTTCGCCGATGAACGGCCGTTCGCCGCCCTTGGGTTCGATTCCGGCGAACAGGAAATCCGCTGCGTGGTAGGCAAGCCACGACACCAATCCGTCCATCATCGAGATATCGATAAACTGTCCCCGGTCGCTGCTTTGGCGGGCGATGACGGCGGTGAGAATGCCGAAGGCCGCCATGAGTGAGCCGCCGCCCACATCGGCGATGGAAAGGCCGGGAACGATGGGGCTCCCCCCAGCTTGCCCAAAAAGTTGTAACGCACCAGTCAGGGCCATGTAATTCAGATCATGGCCGGAGACCTCGCGCATTGGGCCGTCTTGGCCGTAACCGGAAATCGCGCAATAGATAATGCGAGGATTTCGCTCGGCGAGCTTCTCGTATTGTAGTTCGAGGCGATCCATGACGCCGGGGCGGAAACCTTCGAGGACGATGTCGGCGTCGTCGATCATGCGCAGAAAAATTTCTTTGCCCCGCTGCGACTTAAGATCGAGCGTCACGCTCTTTTTGTTCCGGTTTAGGAGCAGGAACGATCCCGATTCCTTAACATTCAGGGGCGGGAAGGCGCGGTTGTAATCGCCAGCGCCCGGTTGTTCGATCTTGGTAACCTCCGCGCCATAGTCAGCGAGCAAAAGAGAGCAGAAGGCGCCCGGAAGGAGCCGCGTCAGGTCGAGCACTTTCAGTCCCTCAAGCGCTTGAGTCATCGGTGCCTTCATGCTGTTAGTGGTCTCCTTCATGCCGCCGTCCAACCACCGTCCACCATCAGGCTATGGCCGGTGACGTAGGACCCAGCGGGGGAAGCAAGGAATACGGCGGCGCCGGCGACCTCATCGACAGTGCCAAACCGCCCGAGCGGTGTCCGCTCGAGAAAACGGCGCGAGATATGTTCGTGTTCCAACACACCGGCCGTCAGATCGGTGGTGATAAACGCATAGGCGATCGTGTTTACGCGAATGCCATGCTTGGCCCAGTCCAAGGCTAGCGCTCGGGTCATCTGCTCGACACCACCCTTCGAAGCGCAGTAGGGAACCTGTCGCTTGAGTCCAACATGCCCTGCGATCGAGCTGATGTTGATTATGCTGCCATGCTGGCCCGCGAGCATCACTTCGCCCAGATGCCGGCAGCAATAGAAGACACCGGAGAGGTTCACATCGAGTATGCGGCGCCACTCGTCGGACCCCGTTTTTTCCATTGACGCGTAATGGGGATCGATCCCGGCATTGTTCACCAGGATGTCGATGCGGCCAAAATCCTGCGCTACTGCATCCCGTAGCTTGATGACGTCCATTTCATCGCTGACATCGACTCGGTACCATGCCGCTTTTCGTCCACGACTACGGATTTCCTGAACGGTTTTCTCGAGCGGCTCTCGGGAGCGACCGCAAATGACGAGATCAGCGCCATGCGTGGCAAGCGTCTCGGTAATGGCCCGGCCGATGCCGCGGCCGCCACCGGTAACCACGGCGACTTTACCTGAGAGATCGAAAAGCCCTGCCTTTCCGGACCGATCCTCAGTGTTGTGTTCGGATGTTACCGTCGTCATTTCACTCCGGACTTTCCCAATTTCAGAACACGGCGGGCGATGGCCCAGCGGTGAACCTCGGATGGGCCGTCATAGATCCGGAACGATCTGATTCCTAAGAATATGTGGGCCACGATAGTATCGTGGGTCACGCCCATCCCGCCCAGTATTTGCACGCAGCGGTCGGCGACACGGAATAGGGCTTCCGAACAGAGTACTTTCGCCATGCTGGATTCGTGGCGCGCCGGCTGGCCCTGATCGAGCAGCCACGCGGTATGCCAGATCATCAAGCGGCACTGGTGCAGGTCCATCTCGTTGTCCGCCAGCATGAAGCCGATGCCTTCGTGCTCGCCAATGGGGCGGCCGAATGCTTCGCGGCGACGTGCATAGTCCACGGCGATGTCGTGGGCGCGGCGCGCGGCCCCCAGCCAGCGCATACAGTGCGTGAGCCGTGCCGGCGCTAGGCGGACTTGGGCATACTTGAATCCTTCGCCGACTTCGCCCAGAACCTGGTCGGCTGGCACGCGCAGGTCTTTGAACACCAACTCGGCGTGACCGCTGGCGAAACTCCGGTCCATCGTGTCTATGGTTCGTTGGATGTGTATGCCGGGTGTATCCATATCGACGAGAAACATGGTTGCTCCGCCGTTACTTCCATGTTCTTCGAACCGCGCCATAATGATGACAAACCCTGCGCCTTCTGCCCCGGTTATTAGCCATTTGCAGCCGTCGATGACGAAGTGGTTGCCATCGCGCCGGGCCGTCGTTCGGAGTAGGCTGGGATCGGCACCGGCCCCCGGAGGTGGCTCAGTCATGGCAAAGCAGGATCGGATTTCTCCGCTCACGAGTGGTTTCAACCACCGCTCCTTTTGATCCTCATTGGCGACGACTTCCAGAAGGTGCATGTTGCCCTCATCGGGCGCCGCACAGTTCAGGGCAAGCGGGCCTAATGTGGAATACCCCGCGGCTTCGAAGACGATGGCCCGCTCTCGGTGGCTCAGCCCAAGGCCGCCCCAACGCTCACTAGCGTGCGGTGCCAACAATCCTACGGCCATAGCACGGCCATTGAGTTTACACCGCAAGTCGTCGCCTGGCCCGTGCGGTCCTAGGCGCGGATCGTTTTCTAATGGGATGACTTGATCCCGGATAAACGTATCGACTGGCTCCTTCAACTCAAGCTCACGGGGCTCCAAAGAAAACTCAATCAACGTCTACCTCCCGTGTGCGCACGCTGCGGCGGTCAAAACGCGTGCCCTCGCGCAACGTCGTGGGCAAAATCAAGCAAACCGTCCGCCAGCCTGCCGAAGTCGGCGAAGCGCGCGTCGGTTGTTGCACCGCGGCGATGACGGGCGTGCAACTGAAGGAATACGACCCCTAGTTTGAACATCGTCAGAACCCGGTAGAACAATATGTTGGAGACATCCCGGCCCGTGAGCGCCGCATAGCGAGTGACGACTTCGCTCCGTGTCGGAAAGCCGTGCGCGGCGGTCGGCATCTGCCCAAGATCGTGCATCGCCGCAGGATCGTCTGCCTCGGTCCAGTAGCTCAGCAGCGTCGCGAGATCGAATAGGGGATCGCCGCGGCTGCCCATGTCCCAATCGAGCACAGCGACCGGCGCCAGCGACGTCGCATCGAGCACTACATTGTCAAGCTTGAAATCGTTATGTAATAGGGTAGGGGCTTGCTCGGGCACTAAGGAGTCACGTAGCCACGTCGTCAACGCGGTGGCTACGGCGGGCGGATTGTCGTCGGTGGCGACCGCAACGCGCTTCGCCCATCCCTCGATCGCCCGTGCCAAGAAGCCGTCTGGGCGGCCGAAGTCGGCAAGGCCGACATCGGCCGGATCCACCTGATGCAGGTCGGCAAGCACGCGCAGCATCATGTCGGCCAGCCCGGATCCAATCCTCGGATCTTGGGTAAGTGTCTCCGGTATCGTACTCCCGATTACAACGCCGGAGCGGTATTCCATAATCAGAAAGTGGGCGCCCAAGACTGCATCGTTGGGACAGTAATGGAGACTCTGCGGCGCCAGCGGGAAAACTTGCCAAAGTTGGTCCAGGATCCGGTGCTCCCGCGCCATGTCGTTGGCTCCTGGGGGAATCGGACCCAGGGGCGGGCGCCGCAAGACAACCGAGCGACCATCAAGCTCTAGCAAGTAATTCAGGTTGCCGACGCCGCCGGCGAACTGCCGAGGAAGCTCGCCCTCGGACATCGTAAGTCCGTGTCCGGACAAATAATCGGCAAGCTTGTCCCAGTTCTGGGGAACCTGATTTTCTGGTGCCAGAAACGATCCCGCAACAGGTGTCGAGCGAGCATCGGTCTTTGGGGCTGATTGACGGGTCGTAGAATGATTTGACAACTGAGCATGCTCTGATATGTTGGATTGTCCGACAATGAGATAATGAGTTAAGTGGATAATGTCAAAAGAAAGATTCTAGGGAGAAGAAACATGACGTCCAAGGACAGCAGGCATCTAGACAGTAACGGCCGACGTAGTTTTCTGAAAGGCGCCACCGCTCTCTCGGCAGCGACTGCAATCGGTGGATTCCCGTCCATCCTCAAGGCTCAAAGCCAGGATGTAATCAAGATCGGCATGCCGACCATCCTATCGGGGCGGGTGTCCATCTTAGGCGAGAGCAGCCGGAACGGTGCGCTTACGGAGATAAATAGATTTAACGACGCCGGTGGCCTCGACGGTCGCAAGATCGAGCTTGTCACGCGCGATTCGAGAGGTAAGCCGGACGAGGCGGCCCGCGCAGTACGAGACCTCGTGAATAGCGAGGGCTGTCAGATTATCCTGGACGCGGAAGCATCAAGCGGCTCCTTCGCCGTGCAGGAGGTTGTGCGTGATCTAGGCGTCTTGTGTCTCCATACGGTTTCCGAGGCTTCTCCGCTTACGGCAGATCCCAAGCTCCGGGCGTCTACAGCGTTCCGAGCCGCGCGACAAGGCATTCATGATGCGATCGGCGGTGGAGACTACGCGGCACGAATTTCACGGGAGAAGGGGTTGAAGCGGTGGATGACGTGCTCGCCGGACTACGCCTATGGCCGGACCACGACCGCCGAGTTCATGGAGTTTACCAAATATTTCGAGCCGTCGATCGAGGTCGTCGACGAAGCTTGGCCAAAGCTTTTTCAGCCTGACTATACCGAAGTGGTGACCAAGATCTTGCAGTCTAAACCGGATGCGCTCTATTCCGCGCTTTGGGGAGGAGATCTGATTGCCTTTATTGACCAAGCCAACCTTTACGGCCTTTTTGAACAATTAGAAACGTTTGCAGTGAACCTCGGCGACTACCCGGTTCTATCGGCTGTGCAAGCGCTACCCAAAGGTATTCGGTCTGGTACTCGCTACAACAAAGCAGTGCCACCAAAGCCGGAAAACGATGCCTGGTACGAAACCTATGTCAAGACGTTCGATCAGCTCCCGACTAACTGGTCCTGGGAGAATGCCACGGGGGCGAAGTTCGTCATCCAAGCGTTGCAGGAGGTGCGCGATACCGATGGCAAGAAACTTGCCGAGGCCATCCGGGGTATGAAGATCGAATCGCCGTTTGGTGTGGACGGAACGTTGACGATGCGAGCAGAGGATCACACGCTCGTCGGTTATTCTGTCGGGTATGGGGTAACCGTCCCAAAAGAACCCTTCATGGTCGATTTCGCGGGTGCCGATTGGGCCAAGATCTTCGAGCTCGAATCAAGTTGGAAAAAACGTAACGGGTTTGCGTGATCAGTGGCCGGGGTCCCGGAACCGGGTCCCGGCTCACTCTTTCTCTCGCTATCTTCCGGCACTTGGAGGACTTTCGTGGAACTGGAAACGCTAGCAGCATGCGTGGCGTCAATGTCGTGCGTTGTTACTCAGATAATCAGCGGACTGATTATCGGAGTGCTGCTGTTCTTGGTGGCGTCAGGAGTCACGCTGATCTTCGGAGTGCTCAAGGTCATAAATTTTGCTCATGGCTCGTTTTACATGTTGGGTGCCTATTTAGCATACACCGCCTACGTAGTGACTGGTAGTTACACCGTAGCGATTGTTGTCGGTGCCTTGGGAGTGGCTCTGTTCGGAATTCTGTTTGAGAGGTTTTTCATAAGCCGAGTCTATGGCTCAAATGTGTTGATGCAGTTACTCGTCTGCTACGCCTTTATTCTCATTCTCGACGATGCGGTAAAGATCATCTGGGGGTCGGAATACCTATCGATGGGAATGCCGGATGCATTTCGCTTGCCACCCATCCGGATCGGTGGCGGTTTCGCGCCGCCCTTCTATCTCTTTCTTATCGCCATCGCCATCGCCATCGGCTTTGCTCTATGGGTCATCGTCGAACGCACGCGATTCGGAAAGATAGTCCGCGCAGCGGCACATAATGGCGACATGGTCTCAGCGCTCGGCATCCGAACGCCCTACCTCTACGCCGCGGTTTTTGGATTGGGAAGCCTCCTAGCAGGCGCAGCGGGTGCTCTTGCTGGCCCCGTCCGGTCTTTAACGCCCGGTATGGGATTTTCTATCCTAATAATGTCGTTCGTGGTGACCGTCGTTGGCGGCATGGGATCCATCGCGGGCGCTTTTGTAGCTGCCCTGCTGATAGGTGTGACACGTTCCTTCGGTAGCATTGGATTCCCACTTTTCGTTGACGGTCTAATGTTCCTGATTATGACGCTTGTTCTTATTTTCAAGCCAACAGGCCTATTTGGCAGACGCTTCGCATGAGGCATAGACGATGATGTCCAATACCCTCTATCGCGATGTTGCTGTCTCGGTATTCGTGCTTCTAGCGTTGATTACACTGCCATTTGCGAGCGACAACTTGGGGGTCCGGGATTTCATCATATTTGTTTCGGCATACGGTTTGCTGGCGATGTCACTCAATTTGCTGATCGGCAATACGGGGATGATTTCTTTCGGCCATGGAATGTTTTTCGCTTCAGGGGCCTATGCTTTTGCGTTGATGATGCAATCGGGGCAGTTCTCGATCCCTGCCGCGTTTCTTCTTTCAGTGCTCTCGTCCGCCGCCTTGGCGTTGGTCATCGGCGCGATTTGCGTTCGCTTGAAGGAGATTTATTTCGCCTTTCTCACGCTCGCGTTCCAGATGTTGATACACAGCATCATCCTAAGTTGGGTATCCCTCACGGGTGGCGACCAAGGTCTTGTGGGCGGTATTCCGCGACCTCCATTTCTTGGGATCGATCTTAGCGACAATCTGCACCTCTATATCTTTAGCTGCGCGATCCTCCTGGCCTGCGTCTTCGCGATGCGCCAACTGGTCACCTCACCGTTCGGGTATACCTTGCGGATGATTCGCGACAATCAGGAACGTGCGGCTTTTCTCGGGATAGATGTGTTTCGCATGAAGCTCATAGTCTTTGTTATAGCTGGTTCGATTGCCAGTGTTGGTGGCATCATTCTTGCGTTGTTCGTTTCAGGTGCCTACCCAAATTTCGCGTTTTGGACGACGTCAGGTGAAGCAATTTTCATGATTATGCTCGGCGGAACAGTTACTTTCCTTGGACCGCTTATCGGCGCCATTATTCTGACGATGCTGAGCGATTTCGTTACGGTTTACACAGAGCACTATGGCTTGGTGCTCGGCTCCATTATTCTTTTGTTTGCGTTAGTCCTGCGCCGCGGAATGTTAGATTCTATTTTGGAATTTTGGGATCGACGCCGAGCACCTTCAGCATCACACGAATTGGCGGGGGAGGCAGCCGTCGATGCTCGCGATTGAAGGTCTTCAGAAATCTTTCGGGGGTGTCAAGGCGGTTAGCGACTTGAATCTTCGTTTTCCACCCGGGTCTATCACAGCAGTGATTGGCCCGAACGGTGCCGGGAAAACCACGCTGTTCAACCTTATTACCGGCCATCTCCGCCCGGACCATGGACGGATTATCCTGGGCGGCGAAGATATCGCCGGTCTTCACCGTGTGGAGATCGTGCGCCGCGGTATCGGCCGCGGTTTTCAGGTAGCAAGCCTTTTTTCGTCACTCAGTGTTGAGGAAGCGATAACAGCGACCGTACTTTCGCACCGTGGACAGGCGGGGATAATTCTGAGGCGCTTTCCGTTGGCGACATCGCAAGCGCGCGCGGAAGAGATCATGTCTCTCTTGGGCCTTCTCGATGTCAGATCTGTCCTGTCGCGTAACCTTTCTCATGGGGACCAGAAGCTCCTGGACATCGGACTGGCGCTCGCGCTCGAACCTCGGGTTCTTCTTCTCGATGAACCGACAGCTGGCATGGGACCGGACGAGCGGTGGCAGATGATCGAAAAGGTCCAGCGTTTATGGCGATCGGAACGCATGACGTTGGTTTTTGTCGAGCATGACATGGACATTGTATTCAAGATCGCGGAAACGGTGAGGGTTCTCCGTGGCGGCACTGTGCTAGCGGAAGGTGTGCCTGATGAAGTGCGGCGCAATCCTGCAGTGATTGAGGCGTATCTCGGGGTGGTGCATGAGGAGGGCAGGTTATGAGGGCGCCGCCAATCCTCAAGGTCGAGAACCTTGAGGTCTTCTATGACGCCAGCCAGATACTCTTCGACGTTAACCTTACGCTCGAAAGTGGCCAAATACTTGCGCTACTCGGTCGGAATGGTGCGGGAAAGAGCACGACCATCAAGGCTATCGCAGGCCTTGCTCACGTGCGCAGTGGGAGGGTGAGGTTGCGGGAGCACGAGGTTCAGGGCCAAGAGCCGTACCGTATCGCTAAAGCGGGCCTGGGCTACGTGCCGGAAGATAGGCAAGTTTTTCCTGAACATACAGTCGAAGACAACTTGATCATTGGCGCCAAGAAAGGCCCGGAAAAACAGGACTATTGGACTCTCGAACGGGTCTACGAGGTCTTTCCTCTTCTGCTTCCACTACGTGATCGCTATGCCGGACTACTTTCTGGTGGGGAGCAGCAGATGCTCACCATCGCGCGGACGTTGATGGGGAATCCCGTGGTGTTGCTTTTGGATGAACCCAGCGAAGGCCTAGCGCCTGTCGTCGTCCAGCAGATTGCAGTGCTCATAAAGCGTTTGCACGCCATCGGCGTTACCATCGTCTTGGCGGAGCAGAACATGCGTTTTTGTCTGGGCGTCGCCACCCATGCCGCCATCATCGACAAAGGGCACGTTGTATATCAAGACACGATTGCGAATCTAAAGGCGGACCGTGAAATCACCAAGCGCCATCTGGCGGCTTGAAAGAGCCGATGCCATGGAGACAGATACCAAGCGACAAGCGGGATTCAGCAACAGAAAGATCTCGTCCGCAGAGGAAGCAATCACGTCGCGCAAGAGTGTGCGTGCCTTTAAGGACACTGAAGTTCCGCGAGATATGATCGAGCGAATTCTCGCAGTCGCCTCTCGGGCGCCCAGCGGTTCGAACATCCAGCCTTGGAAAGTATACGTTCTCAAGGGGGGCCCGAAAACGGCAGTGTCGGTCAAGATGCTCGAAGCCCATGTCGCGGGCGCCGACTATCAGGAAGAGTATGACTACTA
>Ga0114931_10006144_pt1 | contig 14795 bp, 13 predicted proteins | sample 2SBtaG_FD_89579 | JGI IMG/M metagenome (GOLD analysis project Ga0114931, IMG submission 89579) | Deep subsurface microbial communities from Kolumbo volcano to uncover new lineages of life (NeLLi) - 2SBTROV14_V59a metaG | ecosystem: Environmental > Aquatic > Marine > Volcanic | place: Kolumbo...
ATTCGGCAGAAATCCTTCCTGAGATTGCTGTGGTTCAGATTTGTGGAGTTAGCACCCCCCAATTTGATGTGATGATCAGTGAATTTCTTAAGGAGGTGATTGAAGAACAGGGAAGTACTGATAATATCAAAGGGATAGTCCACTTCTGCATTTGAGTACTCTAATGACAGAGGGTCAAATGAGAGCAATACGAATGGATCTCCTTTTAACCATATTCTAAGGGAAGTATCCTTACTAGGGAAGTAGAATTTATTGTCATATGCAACAATTTCAGTGACATATCCAAAGAGGAAGTGATATCCTAAGGTAAAGTCATAAGAAGAGAGGACTGTTAGTTCACTGTCGTACAATTGGAAGAAGTAGAGTTTCTGTCCAATTGATCCTGAGGCTATATTCATTGTGAAAAAGACTGCTGCAATGTAGATAACATTCCCATATGTGAAATAACTCACCACTGGGGTTGCATAGTTCATCATCAAACTTGTATCTATCCCAGTAAAATTCAAAAAGAGGAGAATTTCTGTTCCATTTTCGATAGTAATATTTGCATCAGAGAACACAAGAAATTGATCCTGACTAATTGGGATAATAGATCCTTGAGGCAACACTTTCTGATCAATAATTGAGAGGGACTCATCAAGGACAGATGTATTGTCTCTACTGTCTGTTAATAGTACAGAATCTTGCATCATCGCAGGAAGGAGGTCGTAATTCTTACTATTTGAATTATCAACACTTTTCGTCGTCACATTGATGTTGGTCTGACTAAAAGTGGTTGTGTTCACATATTCTGATGCTTGAGCAAGTACTATGAGGGCAATTATTGCTATTGCAATGTAACGACTAATCCTCAAGTACATATGTTATGATTCATATGGACATTTATAAGATTAAACTGAAGAATATCGTAGTGTTTTTTTCTAGGATTCTTCTGTAGGGAAGAGTTCCAGATTTGGGACTACTTTTTCCCTTCGTCTGTAAAGTAGGAATGGAGCTACAATGAGTATGTCCAGCAACAGCAAAGACAATGACAAGTATCCACTGTCTTGTATCTGGGTATTTCCACTTGTGAACAAAGAGACAGCTCGTATCGAGGATGCCCTGTTGAAGAAGTACATAGTAATTTGTGAATTTGGACTGATTACTGTATCAATAGATTTCAGATCTGAATTCATCTCGGTCAAGCCAATATAGCTCGTACTAAGTTTAGCCAATTCCACCTTGTTACTAAGCTTGAATCCAAAAATCCAATTCCCATCGACCTCAATCGGGGTAATGGGAACAAAAGTAGTTCCAACATACTTAGGAGTCATTAGGTAATTCTCCTGTGATATAATTGCTCTTCGTGAGTTAAAAGAGAGTTTTCTCTGGGATGTGTATGACCCAATCTTCGTATCTAAATAATCATAAAATGTGTAGATGTGATGAGTGGGAGAACTCTCTTGTACAAGATAATATTCTCGATTATTCGAGTAGACGATATTTAATGATTCTTCGTTTGGAAAAGGATCCTTAGTTGTTGGGGAAATTGTCACCAAGTTACCTTTTGTGTAATTTAGGAATATCACTTTAGTAAATATAGAAGAGAAATATTCCTCTCTGAGAATAACACTCTTGTTTCGGGTTTGGTAGACGATATAATTTGCACTCTGATCATCTTCCAAAATCACGAAGAATTCGAGGTCAAAATTACCGTTGACCTCATAAAAAAGCACAAAAAAAATAGGGAATACACTCCCATTCGCAATGTGTATTGAAGTTGTGAAGAACATCTCTACCCTGTCTGTATATACCCAATCGTAGAGTCTCATCTGAGTAATATCCACTATCTTCTCAGGAAACAAATAGGATTCTCTCCCTTCCATGAATGTGCTCAGATTTATCCCTTGTGATGAAAATTCATTGTTAGAATGTAAAATCAAATCCTGTCCAATCTTTTTGAACCCAAAAATTTTCTCACTATTTATAAAGAAAAATTGGTCGTAGGTTTCATTGTACTCTATCTTACGGATAAGATTCAAAGAGCTGTCATAGAATTCTATGTACTGCTCTCCATCTATCTGGATAGACCTGTACATTGCGTCTCCTTGAAGTGTGTATTCAAAAGTATTGAATACTGTTTCACTTATCGGTAGATCCTTCTTGTACTGGTCGGGGTACACATAATTATTGATCACTTCGGGTTGCAGAAATTGGAAGAATTGTGCAATTAGGAGAAGAAGAAGAAGTGGAACTAATATGAAGAATCTTTTATGCATCTACAAGTAGCGTAAAGGCACAACTCTTAATATATCTTCCCTCCTTTCAGGTCTACTTTTTCCATTCACCTCTTCTCTTGAGTTCTTCGATACGTCTCTCAATGAGTTTTGTTACTCGAGGTGAAGAAGAATGAAGTTTCAAGCTCAGCAGAATGTGGAATTCCTTGATTTTTCCAATTATTCCCTGCTGGATATCTGGATCGTCACATCCTACAAAGATTTTAAAGAGGACTTCTTCATCCTTGATTTTCGCTATAATCGTTTTCTGCAATTTCTGAGGAGTAGAACCCACCAAATCACTCAGAAACTCATCGTTACCGTTCTGTAGAAATTTAACCCCACTAATTCTCGCCATAAGACATTTGGATTCCCTGATGATCTTTCTGATATTATTCTCATTCTTAATTCTTCTAGGAATCGCCACACCAATACTACTCTCCCTCGTTTCGATTGCAATTTGTACGAGAGCATCCTCACTAGAAATGCGATTAACTAGCTCAAGTTTTGTGCTCAATGGGAAGTCTGGACAATCCAGAAGGCTGATGAAGAATTCGTCATCTTCTTGGATTTTGTAGATCGCCTCTTCCCTTGCATATGAGGATTTTGACTTTTCGATGATTGTTCCTAATTGCCGTGTAGAAAGACCTGTGATTAAACGTGGTATGAAATGTGGATGAATATTCTCAAGAAGAAGTCCCATTTTTTGATCAGAATTTTGGATTCGTGATACATCTTGAATTAAATCAGGACTGAAAGGATTTTCTAATATTCTCCTTAGTAAATCATCCTCATTCATGCAAAAGTAAGATTGTTTTAGCAGTATTTCAAGATTCGGAGTGTGAGATTCTCCCCGATCAATGCAATTATATTATGAGTGGTCATCTAGGAGTATGGCAGGATCTTACGGAAAGTTACTACGAGTCGATCTGAGTAGTGCTGAACTCTCCGATTATAACATCCCCGAAGAATATCTCAAACTCTACCTTGGTGGAAAGGCACTTGGAGCAAGGTTACTTTTTGACTTCATTCCGAAAGGTATCGATCCCCTCTCAGAGGACAATGCAGTCATTATTATCACTGGTCCACTTGTCGGTCACAATGTAATGGGATCCGGAAGATATCTTGTGATGACAAAATCTCCATTATCGAAATTTGTTGCAGAGGCATATGGAGGGGGTTACTTTCCTTATGCGTTAAAGAATACAGGTTACGATGGTGTGATTCTAACTGGAAAATCTAAGACACCTGTTCTTCTGGAGATGGTAGATGGTAATGCCCAATTGGTTGATTCTTCTGAATTTTGGGGTAAAGGAGTATTTGAAACGCATGATACACTTCTTGAAAGGCATGGGAAGAAGGTGAGAACCATGCTTATAGGTCCAGGTGGTGAGAATCTTGTTCGATTTGCAGCTATTATCAACGACAAGGATCGAGCAGCTGCAAGAGGTGGAGTTGGTGCAGTTCTCGGATCAAAACTCTTCAAAGGTATTGTTGCTAAGGGTAAACAAAAGGCTGAGTTATCAGATCCTGAAGAATTCAAAACGGTGAATAAAGTCTACCGAGATGGTCTGGTCAAAGATGTCAAGATGCGAGACAGATTTGGTGTCTATGGGACTTCAGGTGGAGTCCCAACCCTTAATAAAATGTCTATTCTTCCAACAAAGAACTTCAAGAGGGGGACATACGAAGATAATGAGAAGATATCTGGACAATTCATGGAAGAATCTGGACTTCTGGTAGGTAGAGAAACCTGCTCTGCATGTCTTACCTATTGCAAGCGTGTGATTGAAGGAGAATATGCTGGCGAGGCAATTATTCAAAATGGAAGCTCCTTGGAATACGAGACTCTTGCAGGATTTGGTTCAATGATTCTCAATAATGAGATCAAAGCAATTGGATTTGCAAATCAACTCTGCAATGATTTAGGCTTGGATACAATATCTACTGGTGGATCACTTGCATTTGTTATGGAGGCAACTGAGAGAGGTTTTGGAGAGAAACTTGGTGCTGAGATTAATTGGGGAGATCAGAGCAAAGTCATAGATGCAATTAGAAAGATTGCCACTCGAGAAGGCTATGGAGATGTCATTGCTGAAGGAGTGATGAGAATGGCAGAGAAGATTGGCGGGCAGGAATTTGCTATGCATACTAAAGGTCTTGAACTTGCATACCACGAGCCAAGAGGAAAGAAAGGACTGGGACTCTCGTATGCAGTCTCAAGTAGAGGCGGTTCTCATATGGAGGGCTTCCATGATACCATAGTTATGAGGGAGAATGCGAATCCGGCTCTTGGAGCAGTTAAAGCGTACTCCCGATTCTCTGTTGAAGGGAAGGCAGCACTCGTCTCGAAATTTGAAGATGTCAGATCCTTTACCAATTCATTGGTTATGTGCAGCTTCGACGTGGTTGCAACCGGCTCTAAACAGAATATTGATTATCTCCTTGAACTTACAAATGCTGCAACTGGGCTGAAGATGTCATTCGAGGATATGTTGCAGGTTGGAGAGAGATCGAACAATCTCCTACGAATGTTCTGTGTACGTGAAGGTCTAACCAAGGATGATGATGATCTTCCTTACAGATTCACCCATGAAGCAATCCATTATGGTGATGATGGAGATCAAATGATTACGGAAGAGGAACTCAGGAAGATGCTCGACGAGTATTATATCCAAAGAGGTTGGGATAGCAATGGCATCCCCACACCAGATACACTTCGCAAGTTGGGAATTTCAGATTTGGAGTCTCTGAATTAAACATATTCTGGAATCTATTCCCTCCAATAAAATTATTCATCCCGTCTTAGTACAATATAAACAAAATTAATTATAAAACTGAGACAGCGGTTTATAGTATATTATTATAGACTTAACTGAGTTTCATAGGAAAGAATATATACAAAATTAATACCAGTGAATATATGGTTGAGATTGGTGAACCTGCCCCTACCTCTATAGTTTGGAAAACAAATCCAAATGCTGATCCTGAACAAGAATTTGATATGACTACACTCCTGAACAAAGATGCTGCTGTTCTCTATTTCTTCCCAGGTGCATTTACTGGTGTTTGTACGAAATCGACATGTGACCTTAGAGATCAATTCAAGGACTTTTCAGAACTTAATGCTGAACTCTATGGTATCTCTGTTGATCTTCCTTTTTCCCAGTATGAATTTATGAAGAAAAATGAGCTGAATTATCCGCTTCTCTCTGACTTCAATAAGGAGCTTATCAGAAAGTATGGTGTAGAAGACAGCAGTTTTGTAGGTTTTAAGGGTGTAGCCAAAAGATCACTCTTCCTAATCAAATCAGGAAAGGTAGCTTACAAGTGGATAGCAGATGTCCCTTCAGACTACCCTCCATTTGATCAGTTGAAGTCACTCTTAAGCTAAATAAATCCAGTAAGAAACAATTAAAGCTATTAAATAAATCATGCATTTGTACATAATGAGTAATATTTTCACTCGAGAGGTACTCGATGATTTTGTCCAAATGGCTCCTGAATTGGCAGAGTATGTAGATACGTACCGTGAGAAAATGGTTCTTGTACCAAATCGGAATGATCCACCAACATATCTGATCAAGGCTATTATCCATCAACAACTGTCACTCCGAGCAGCATCGGCAATTGAAAAGAAATTTGAGAATATATTTGGAAAGATGGAAATTGATGAAATAGTCTCTACAGATCTCCAAAAAATGTGGGAATGTGGTCTATCAAAATCAAAATGTGACTTTGTAAAAAATGTTGCTAAAGCATTTTACGATGGAGAACTCTCAGAGATGACTACATTGGATGTCTACAAGGATATGACCACAAAACAAATTCGAAAAAAGTTTACTTCTGTCAAAGGGATTGGAGAATGGACTGCTCACATGTTTTGTATCTTTAATCTTGGAAAACTGGATGTCCTAGCATCTGGAGATCTTGGTGTGAAGAAGGCAATCCAAATCATGTACCAATTAGATGATCTCCCTACACCAAGAATGGTCAAGCAAACTGCAAAACATTGGGGTGAGCTTGCAACAGTTGGAACTTTTCCTTGTTGGCGTGTTCTTGAGGATAACAGCTAACGAATCAGTGATAAAGTAAATCGTGGAAAATGAGTTGATGAGCGAGCAACCTGCAATTCTTGTTCGGCTACAAATTCCAGACGAATATAGAATTGGAGCAGTACAGTTGTCAATTGATCAGATATCTCAATTTCTTCAGGAACGCCCTGCTTTTCTCCTCAATGTCTATGCGCAAAAGATAGGTGTGGAGATCAAAGAGTTCCCGTATTCCCCTAAGGTTGGGTACTTTGTTGACATCCAAAAGAGAGTAGCAACTCATCGATTCCTTTGCAAGGGAATAGAACGACGTGATCTTATATTTGGTGAGAAATACTTTCAACCATTGGTTCACGAGAATTACCGATTCTCTTTCTTTAATTTGCAGGATGCTCAGAGGTCTTACGTAATCCCAATTACTGAAATTCGAAAGATCAAACCTGTAGCAATTTCCGACTTCCAGCTCTGGGAGTCGAATGGTCTAGTTTCGGACTCAGATGCTCTTCACCATCCCCGTCCAGTCATTGGGAGAGAAGTTGAAGTAATTGAGTAAACTCTCCTATTGTATGACACTAATTCTTGTCTCAATTGAACACTTTTTAAGTACTTCTGGATTTTTGATCTCTGTGCGAAGACATTTTTTAGTCTCATTCATTCTCCTTATACTTGTAATGCAGTACTCACATCCTGCAGTTGCAATTGATACTGGTTCCTTGAATCCCAATCTCAATGGTAAAGTACTTCCGACCTATATCGAATTGAAGTTCTGGGGTTTCTCAAAAGCAGATGTTCAGAGTATTCTCCCTGTAACTCGTCTGAACCAAGAGAGCTACTTTGCAGACTCTAACCATTCTAGTCAATACTACACAAAGGCATACTCAAGCTACAAAGAATCCTCTGATATTGTTCATAATAATCGCCACAAATTTGCCAACATTTCTCCCACCTATTATGACTCTTTGAAACTTACTAGTGGACCTAACGTGCCCACTTCATCCAATGATACAAAATATTTAATAATTAAAGTAGACGATATTGGAGGAAGTTTAACTGATTGGCAATGGTTCTATGACTTGATTTCCAGTAATTCAAGTTACATAGTCAATTTAGGTGTTATTGCTAAGCGTCTACAAAAAAACTTTGAGCATCAGAATTACTTTAAAACTAATATACTAAATCATACTTCTCAATTTGGAATATATGATCATGGGTGGGATCATATGGCACCTGAATTTCAAGATCGATCTGTAGAGTATATGAGTGATCATTTGAAAAAATGGGATGAATACATGAACAATATTGGGTATAATGATTTCAAATTTCTAGGTGCTCCTGGTAATCTTATTGGAAATAGATCAAGTTGTCAAGAATTAGTCTATCCGGCATTAGCATTGAATAATTATAAAGGAGTATTTTTTTCATCCTGTCGAATGCCAGAAAATGATGCTGCTGCACCTTCTATAGGGTTAAATTTAGTGTATGCCCCATTTGAAGATAAATTGAGACCATTACCGCTAAAAAGCATAATATCGAACTTTGATTCAACTAGTCAATACAAATATGTTATGACGCAAATTCATCCTACATACTATTGGAATCACGCGTATTTAAAATCCGTATTAGATTCTGTATATTCTTCAACAGGTAGGAAGGGTATTACATTGAAAGATTATTACTTAAATCATTTTATTAAAGAATATCCTAACTACCTTTTAGATAATTCGACGAAATTCTTACAATCAATTGGTTACCAAGGAACGAATTCTACTGACAGTAAAAGCGATGTAGTAACATCAACAATTACCAATGAAACCGATGTACTAACATCTATTGACAATATAAGCATAACAACATCTATTGACAGTAGTAGCGTACCCACATCTATTGACAGTAGTAGCGTACCCACATCTATTGACAGTAGTAGCGTACCCACATCTATTGACAGTAGAAGCGTAACAACATCTCAAAGCATATTTTATCCTTTCACTACCTATTTTGCTTTGCTATTAATTTTTAGAAGAAGAATCATGAAAAGCTCGTTGCAAAATTCACAGAGGAAGTTTTGAGCCCGCAGGCTCACAAATTTACTATTTATCAAAATCAGAGTCTCCGTACATTAATCTGAGGTGGTATCATAGAATCTTCAAAGGATCGGGTTCGACTTGGACTAATATATCCAACACAAATCCTGACCCCTCTTGTTCTAAATGAGTTTCTTAAGTTCTAAATGAGTTTCATAAAGTTCAATTACCGATTTTCTTTCTTTATTTTGAAGGACGCTCAGAGATCTTACGTAATCCCAATTACTGAAATTCGAAAGATCAAACCTATCGCTATTTCTGAATTCCAGTTCTGGGAGTCGAATGGTCTAGTTTCGGATTCAGATGCTCTTCATCATCCCCGTCCAGTTATTGGGGGAGAAGTTGAAGTAATTGAGTAAACTCTCTCCTATTGTATGACTACTAGTTCTCATCTCAGTTGAACACTTTTTAAGTACTTCCGGAATACTGGTTTCTGTGCGAAGACAGTTCTTGGTCTCCTTCATTCTCCTTCTACTCGTAATGCAGTACTCACATCCTGCAGTTGCAATTGATACTGGTTCCTTGAATCCCAATCTCAATGGAAAAGTACTTTCGACCGATATCGAATTGAAGTTCTGGGGTTTCTCAAAAGCAGATGTTCAGAGTATTCTCCCTGTAACTCGTCTGAACCAAGAGAGCTACTTTGCAGACTCTAACCAATCTAGTCAATATTACACAAAGGCATACTCAAGTTACAAAGGATCATTCTTCTTTGATATTGTTCATAACATCCGCTATAAATTTACCTACCTTTCTCCCACCTATTATGACTCTTTGAAACTTACTATCGCACCTGGTGTGACCAATTCATCCCTTGCAAATTATGTTGAAAATGGGAGCACGATCGAAATGGCTGGTGTTAGACTCTCGGAAGGTCAATTGACCCACTCTTTGAACTCTTACGATAAATCAGAATCTCTCTACCGGATTCATATTCTGAATCTAGCGTATCTTGATGACATGACCAACAATCGTACTCATTGGATTTATAATTCGCCTGTCCTTAACTATCTCAATGGTGAATCTGATTTCAGAAACGCAGGTATTGTTGGGCCGAATTCGCTCTATCTTGATCCTACCTCTTTTGTACCCCGAATTTCCGGAACTAAGAGTAATATGAGTAGATGGCAGGACCTTGATGCAACAAGTAGAATAGATTACCTCGAGGAATCCATAAACTCACTCGTCGAAAACGTAATTGTTGGATCTCCTTATTCCAATCCTTATGGAGTAGCAGATCTCAATTCATTTGAGATTCATTCATCACTTATAGCCCTCACCAATCGCTCAAAACCCTATTTCTCTGATGTGCACAATTCTGTTTCAGATATAAGATACCAGAGCAAAGTTCAGAGCCTCTATCCATTTACAGAGAATTTCAATGACCTCACCGCAGAGATAGATATTAACACCATTCCAAGTCTCAAATCATATATCTACGATAATTTAATAGAAGTGAATGGATCGAAATACTTTGTTGTTACGAATCAGGCAGCAGATTTCCTGAAGAATACAATCCGCAATACAAACTATAGAATATACTCAAAATGGCCAAGTGGTTTCTTCTACATGAATATGGTCTGGGCCTTTGATGAGAACATAAAAGTCATGTATCAAAGAGATGGGAACTATACTCCTTACAACCAAGAAGTTGTAGGATTAGGGATCCTTGACACCTCTGATTGGGCAAAAATGAGTGATATTCAGAGATTGAGTGTGTCACTGACTAATATGCAACTTAGAGTTGCCGGTCAAATAATGGGATTGCACTACACGACCGAAGGAGTCGCAAAATTCATCGAAACACCTATGTCTGTATATTTCCAGAGTAGGAATCAGATCCTCTACTACAATACTTTCAACCTAAATCAGATCATGACAAAATACTCTGTTATTGCAAACTTATCCGTATTTGGTATCCTATCCGATTACCGAGAGGAACTTAAGGTAAAAAACTTTGATTACATCCCACACTCGGAACTTGACAAGGCTGATCTTTTGAGAAGCAATGCAACCATTCTCTGGCAAAAAGGTGAGCTCGTGGAAGCAACTTCCACGTACCTTAAGGCGTATGTTGAGTTGATCTTAGCTATAAAAGCTATCAATTCCAAGATTAATGGTATTGGAAACTCAGTCTACTGGGGATTAGGTCTCATTATGCTCATATCACTTGTAAGCATACTTGGAAGTTATGAGCTGAAGAAGAATAAAGAGATTAAGAGAGATCGCAATGGTATCCCCCTCGATTGGCTTAGTACTGATGACACAGATCAAAAATGACAACAGTTACCACAGAGTAGAATTCCTAAAGAGTAGATATACTACAGGGCAGGCAATTACAGTATCCAATTATTCAGAGTATACAATAATACATAATTACAAGAAGAAGAACAATTTCATTCAACTGTGGACGAGTATTACTCGATTTCTGAGCAAGACATACATGCATTTGCAAATTTTCCTATGATCCGGACACCAGATGGAGGAAGAGCAAAAGTCACAAATCCTGATCTTTGGCTGGCCTCTAAAATCAATTCTACTCTGAAGAAAGGATTCGCTTCAGATGTGTACTGGGAGAAAGCGGAGAAGAGTCTTGAATCACAGCAGAAATTTGTTGAGGGTGTAAGGAATCACTCTTGGAATCGCCAGCACATGGGTGCAATGGTGGTAGCCAATGTGGATGTTGAGCTCAAGGTATCGTCCCTTGTATCAAGTGCCATCACTCTCGGAAAATTTTATAAGATACAGCAGCAGACCCGAAGAAGTGTTTTACTCGATGAGGTGGTATCAATCCCGTCACTAGCCAACAATCCAGATGTCAAGTCGTCATTTGAAGAGAGATTCAAATGGTACAGAAGTATCGTTGACCCCCGAAAGAATGCCATAAAGGGTTTCGATCGATATGTCCAAGATTCATTCAAGATCCTCCCACTAAGTACCATGACGAAGATCATCGGTAATTGGGATCTGCGTACTGTGAAGGGATACAGCAGGTGGAGAAATATGGACTATCTTCCCATATCCGTCCGCGACTTCGCCTCTCAGTTGAGCAAAAGTGTCGAGGGAGAATATCCCATCTTCTTCAAGAGCTATCTCTTCGATGAGAGGGAGGCATCGAACAATGATCAACTGATTCTAAAGATGGCTGGGAGGATCGGTAGCAATGATATTATGGACGAGCCCATGCTCTGGTACAAGGATCACTCATTCCTCCTCCCCAAGAATCGGTACTATGAGCAGGTTCATGAGACTCACGACCTTGATCACAAGTTCAAGACAGACTCACCCGATGGAATGCTACTCTCCTCCTACAATCCATACAACCTTCAACTGGAAGACCTCTTGAAGATTTTCGAAGAGAAGACAGAGGAGCAGAAATCACCACTTGAGATGACTATGCTCACATTCGTCTCCAGACTTGATCTCTCTGGAGCAATCGATACTTGGAGGCATACTCGCAACAATAGGATAGTCCAATCCATCTACCATGCACTCGAGAACCCTGCGATAGCGGTACCTGAACTACTTAGAAGGCGTGAAGATACCGAGGCCAAGGACGAATTCCTCAGATTATCTTGGGATGCAGTTGGTCTCTACAAGCAACTCGTAAAGGAGGGCATTCCGAAAGAGGAGGCGATAAATGTCCTTCCGCACTCGCTCATGCTCTCCCAAATTGAGACGATGGACCTCTTCTCTTTCCTGAATCTTGTGGGTTTGAGAACATGCACGCACGCACGTCCTGAGGTTCAGGTATGGGCAAAAAGTCTTCTCAGGAGTCTTGGTGAGAGCAAGGATTTCTCTGGCATTCACCAAGTTCTTGGTGAGAATATACTCGCTCATGCTCTCATGAAAGGATATTGTGGTGAACTAGGTGGTTGCCGTGCATGTGGAAAGGATATTGTCTATCTCCCTGATCCATTTATGCAATAATTATTGTGAGAATATATTCCTATCGGGAGGTATTGGCTTTCTTTCTTCGTTTCGTAGGATCGTTGATAAGAATAAAATCTTCTATAAGTATCTTGTTTGCGGTCTCATTCTCCATGCCTTTCACAATTAGGGCCTTGTAGAATGTAGCTCGGCAGTCTACACAGTATCTCTTTTTCGTCTTCTTGTTGAGGTAGATCAGATCTCTTGCTCCATTTTTCCCACAATGGTCACAGAAGATTCCTCCTCGCATGGCATTATGCTCCTTTGAGAGGCAACTGTCGCATTTTCCTTCATTGCGGGGGGAAGCTATCGGCTTCATGCATGATACGCAGAAGTATTGTCCTGGTAGTGGCATTGAGTTACTTATTGTCACTAGTTCTAATAATAGTTTGCAAAGTGTATTTGTAACTTCGAACATCATAAGAATGCACTGAGTGCTTATGATATGTGGAGGAAATCAGCCAGAGGTCAGGATACAAGATACATACCAAGGATCTGATTGTGCTGGAAGAGATTGAAAAGGAGCTGGGTAATAGATTCACCCTAGACACTCAGATCTCAAATGCAGGTTTCTCTACGGTAATAAAATTCAAACGAATTGCTGAATTGGGCATAATAGGCTTTGATGCTAATACTATTGTATCAAAATTGAAGGAATTTGACCGACTGAGAACCCTCAGATTAGAGAGGTGTCGCTTACAATCAATACCCGAGATAAATGATCAGTTGGAGATCATCCAAGTGATGGACAATGAAATCACTGGAAATCTCGAAATCACTGGAGAGAAGATGCTCCACATTGATCTCCACGGGAATCAGATCAGAGAGTTGTCTGTAAGAAAATCTCCAGTGAAGATTCTGAACCTATCCAATAACGAACTTAGCAGATTTCCAGATATCTCTTTCACTGTTCTTTCTCTAGATTTGCGGAACAACCTGATTGAAGAGATTCCATCTGATATTGCCATCAGGTATCCCCATCTCCGAATGCTGCATCTTGATGGGAACCACATAACCAAACTTCCGGTATTTCCGGACTCTCTGCAAGTTTTGACAATCTCTCGGAACGACCTTAGAGGATCAATCTCCCTTACTGCAAGTAAACTTAGACGCTTGGAAATCAGTGCTAATAAGATAAGGAGACTTTCGGGAAACTCATCTTCAATTGAATTTCTATCCGCTCGAAGCAATCAATTATCCTCAATACATTTTGATACTGTTCCTGAGAAATTGATACTCGATGACAATGTGGAAACAGTATTCGAGCATTGATCTCCGAATCACAATCCTTCAATATCCGTTTTATGGAGATTATGTGTGAATATCGATGACAGTATCATCAAAGAATTTCTGAGCAGTCCGAAAAGGATAGCTATTGTAGGTGCTTCGTCCAATCCTGAACGTGTAAGCAATGAGATAATGAAAATATTAATGGATAAGGACCACACAATCTATCCTATCCATCCAATGGAGCAATCAATTTTGGGAATGACTCCAACCCGATTTTTGAAAGATCTTAACGAAAAGGTCGATGGGGTGATAATATACTTGAGTAAGAGAAATGTATTATCACAAATACAAATAGCAGTGAATAAGTCCATCCCTCTTGTCTGGCTACCATTGGGTATCACTTCTGAAGAAGGTGGTTGAATTATTCAATCAGCAGGGTTGAGGTATATTGAGAATCGATGTCCGAAGATTGAGTATAAAAGGCTTGAACTTGATAATATAAATAACTGAAATTAGTAGGGCGGGTTACGAATATAAATACATCTGATGCGATTTGAAGTCAAGAAAACGTGTAACATACAATAAACCCGTAAAATTAGTGCAAATATCCGTATAATTCGAAATTTTTCGATTATTCCGAAATTTTCAAACAGCTATAGGGAAAATCACGCTATAGTCTCCAATTATATATTTTTCATTCTTTAAGTCTTCATAAGATTCATTAGGTGGGGAGTTAAGGTATATTGTTATAATAAGGCTTTGGAAGTAACAACCTGTACTATTTGGAGCATTGTGGTGTATTATTCTTAATTAGAGCGAATGTAACCTTACTGCTAAATACTCTGAAAGGAATTGCACTATTTTCAGAGAAAAATAGACAGCAATTTTACTGCACATGTTTGTCGTGGATCGTATTCATATTCATGAATTGTCACCCACTTTCGTAATATATATAAGTTATTCGTACTGACACCGAACAACAAAAACTATATTCGGACGAACTAAACAAATCTTCACATTTTGTCACCCCTTTTTCCGGGACGCGAAGAATTTATTAATACATAATTCGAAACTTGTTTCACTCATAGAGTGTTCGGTGATATCAAATGGCAAATAATGATCGTTTACCAGAAAACGCAATAATACTACTCAGATTCCTTCATGACCATGGAAGGAAAACACAGAAAGAAATCATTCAGACCCTTGGTCTTCCAATCAGATCCGTCAGGTACTGTATCAGAAGGCTC
>Ga0114931_10006145_pt1 | contig 14794 bp, 13 predicted proteins | sample 2SBtaG_FD_89579 | JGI IMG/M metagenome (GOLD analysis project Ga0114931, IMG submission 89579) | Deep subsurface microbial communities from Kolumbo volcano to uncover new lineages of life (NeLLi) - 2SBTROV14_V59a metaG | ecosystem: Environmental > Aquatic > Marine > Volcanic | place: Kolumbo...
ACCAGGCCGCCACGGTTTCGGTATCCGATGCGCGCACCCTGACCGTTCAACCCTGGGAGAAAGCCATGGTGCCGGTGGTTGAGAAGGCCATTCTCAATTCCAATCTGGGTCTGAATCCGGCCACCACGGGTGAGGTGATTCGTGTGCCGTTGCCCATGCTTACCGAGGAGCGACGCAAGGAGATGATCCGTGTTGTCAGGGGTGAAGCAGAAGGGGCGCGGGTGGCAATCCGCAACATCCGCCGTGATGCCAATAACGACATCAAGGAGCTGCTGAAGGAAAAGGAGATCACCGAGGACGATGCTCGCCGCGGTGAGGATGACATCCAGAAGATCACCGACAAGTATGTGGCCGAAGTCGAGCAATTGCTGGAAATCAAAGAAAAAGATCTCATGGAGATCTAGGAACTGAACCAAAACTGGAAAGGGGCCTTTCGGGCCCCTTTCAATATTACGATGCACATTGCTCCATACCCGTAGGTAACTGACTGCATGTCTGAAGGCGCACAAGCTCAAGAGTATTACGGCAAGCTTCCCCGTCACATTGCCATCATCATGGATGGTAACGGGCGCTGGGCCAAAAAGCGTCACATGCCCAGGGTGGCCGGGCACCGTGCCGGCGTGGAATCGGTGCGCGAAATTGTCAGCTATTGCGGCGAGTTGGGCGTGGATGCACTGACCCTGTTCGCCTTCAGTAGTGAAAACTGGCGCCGGCCCGAGCAGGAGGTTGGTCTGCTGATGGAGCTGTTCATCAGGGCATTGCAGCGTGAATCCAGGAAGCTGAACGAGAACAATGTGCGTCTCAAGGTCATCGGTGACCTGGGCCGCTTTTCCGACAAGCTGCGTAACGAGATCGAAAAGGCCGAGACCCTGACGCAGGAGAACACCGGTCTTCATCTGTCTATCGCTGCCAACTACGGCGGTCGCTGGGATATTACCCAGGCGCTGCAAGGCATTGCCGAACGCGTTGCCGCCGGCGAAATCGCGGCCGACGCTGTTTCCGAGCACATGGTGCAGGAGCATCTTTGTCTTGCCGAGCTGCCCGAGCCCGATCTGTTTATCCGTACCGGCGGCGAGCAGCGCATCAGTAATTTTCTGCTCTGGCAACTGGCCTACACGGAGCTCTATTTCACCGATATCCTCTGGCCTGATTTCAAAAAGGATGAACTGAATGCCGCCATGCAGTGGTTCGCCAGTCGCCAGCGTCGTTTCGGGCGTACCGGCGACCAGGTGGAGCAGATCAAACGTGCTTAAACAACGTTTGTTGACAGCGCTGATCTTGATCCCGCTGGTGGTGTGGGCCGTGCCGGGACTGAGTACCAACACCCTGGCGTGGGTGCTGGCGCTATTCGTGGTGCTGGCCAGTTGGGAGTGGGGCCACCTGGTGGGGTTGACCTCCACAGCGGGCAGGATCGGCTACACCCTGTTGGTGGAAGCACTGTTGCTACTGGCCTATGTTTTGAGCCAGGCATTCGCTGGTTTCGCCGAACTGATTTTTATCCTCGCCGGCCTGTGGTGGTTGGTGGTAACCGGCTGGGTGTTGCGCTATCACGGCGGCACCGGCATCAAACCGTCGGACACCACGATTGGTATGATCGCCGGCGTCATGGTGCTGGTGCCTACCTGGCTGGCATTGACCCGGATCCACGATTTTCCCGACGCAGGGCCCTATCTGATGCTGTTTGTGATGGTGCTGATCTGGGCGGCGGACAGTGGTGCCTATTTTGTCGGCCGCAAGCTGGGACGCCACAAGCTGGCACCGGCGGTGAGCCCGGGCAAGACGGTGGAAGGAGTGTTCGGCGGCCTGGCGGCGGCGGGGGTGTTTGCCCTCATTTGTGCCTTTGGTTTCGATCTGCCGACGCTGGACGTGGTGGGCTTTGTGCTGTTGTCACTGGTAGTGGTGCTATTCTCCGTCGTCGGTGACCTGCTGGAGAGCATGTTCAAACGCCGTGTCGGTCTCAAGGACAGCGGTCAGATTTTGCCCGGGCACGGTGGCATGCTGGACCGTATCGACAGCCTCACTGCGGCGGCGCCGATTTTCGCCCTGGGTCTGAATCTGTTCGGAGGCGGAAAATGATCGGCGTTACTGTACTGGGTTCCACCGGTTCCATCGGCGTTAACACCCTGGATGTGATTGCCCGCCATGCCGACCGCTATCGCGCCGTGGCTTTGACCGCCAACAGTGATGTGGAGCGCATGCTGGCCCAATGCCGGGACTTCCGGCCCGATTACGCCGTCATGGCCAATGAGGCGGCCGCGGAATCACTGGTACAACAGCTGCGCGAGACGGGGTTGGAGACAGTGGTTCTGAGCGGTGACGAGGGGCTGGTGCAGGTGGCTACGTTGCCCGAGGCGGACTGCGTGATGGCGGCCATCGTCGGCGCCGCCGGTCTGCTGCCGGCACTGGCGGCGGCGCGAGCCGGCAAACGCATCATGTTGGCCAATAAGGAAGCCCTGGTGGTCTCGGGCAAGATTTTTATGGATGCCGTGCGCGAGAACGATGCCGTGTTGTTGCCGGTGGACAGCGAGCACAATGCCATTTTCCAGTGTATGCCGCCCGCGTATCAGGGCGACCTGGATCAGGCCGGTGTGCACCGGATTCTGCTGACGGCCTCCGGCGGGCCGTTTCGCGACATGGCGCCGGCCGAGCTGGAATCGGTGACCCCGGAGCAGGCCTGCGCCCATCCCAACTGGGTGATGGGGCGCAAGATCTCGGTGGATTCCGCTACCATGATGAACAAGGGGCTGGAGGTGATTGAGGCCTGTTGGCTGTTCAATGCCGAACCAAGCCGGGTTGAGGTGGTCATACATCCTCAAAGCGTGATCCATTCATTGGTGGATTACGTGGACGGATCGGTGCTGGCGCAATTGGGCAGCCCCGATATGCGCACCCCCATCGCCTATGCCCTGGCCTGGCCGGAACGCATCGAGGCCGGGGTTAATCGGTTGGATCTGTTCGAGGTGGCGCGGCTGGATTTTCAGGCGCCGGACCTGGATCGTTTCCCCTGTCTGCGGCTTGCCTACGAAGCGCTGGAGCGGGGCGGTACGGCATCGGCCATTTTGAATGCCGCCAACGAGGTGGCGGTGGATGCCTTTTTGAACGGGCGGCTTAAATTTACCGCCATCGCCAAGGTGGTGGAAAAGACCCTGACAGCGCTGCCGTCCGCTGCCGTGGTATCGCTGGAGCAGGTGCTCGAGGCGGATGGGGAGGCGCGGCAGTTCGCCGGGCGCTTGATAGGCTAATTTTAAAATATAGAATAAGTATGGGCACAGTTTTATCTTCAGTTTTCTTTTTTGTTGTCGCGCTCGGCATACTCATCACCGTTCATGAATTCGGTCACTTCTGGGTGGCGCGCAAGGCGGGTATCAAGGTGCTGCGTTTTTCCATCGGTTTCGGCAAGCCGTTGTGGATGAAGACCGCCGGGCCGGATCAGACCGAGTACGTCCTCGCCGCCATTCCGCTGGGTGGTTATGTGCGCATGCTGGATGAGCGTGAAGGCGAAGTGGCGCCGGAAGAGCTGCACCGCGCCTTCAACCGCCAACCGTTGAAGAAACGTTTCGCCGTGGTGGTCGCCGGACCGCTGTTCAATTTCCTGCTTGCTATCATCGCCTATTGGTTCATCTTCGTCATCGGCGTCACCGGCATGAAGCCGATCATCGGTGAGGTGACACCCGATTCCATTGCCGCCAAGGGTGGCCTGGAAAACGGTGATCATATTGTCGCCGTCGGTGAGCGCAAGACACCCACCTGGGAAGTGGTGGTAGTCGCCATGCTGGAAGACGCGCTCGACAACGGCGAGGTGGCAATCCGGGTGCAACCCAGGCAGGGTCCCGAGGGTGTGCGGGTGATCCAGTTCAATTCCATTCCCGAAGACATGAACCGTGGTGGTCTGCTGGACTATGTCGGCATCCGTCCCTATCGCCCGGCGATTCCTCCTGTGATCGACAAACTGGCTCCCGGTGGGGCAGCGGAGAAAGCCGGCATTGAAGTGGGTGACAAGATCATCTCGGCCGACGGTGAGCCCATCAATGACTGGGCGACCTGGGTGGATTATGTGCGCGCCCGCCCGGACCAGAAAATCATGCTCAAGGTGGAACGCCAGGGCAAGACCATTGAACTCGCATTGACACCGACACGCATTGAAGGAGGGGTGGGCAAGATTGGCGCCGGCGTACGTTTTCAGGCGATGCCCAGCGATCTGAAATCGGTTGTTCAGTATGGCCCCGGGGCTGCGCTTGTACACGCGGTGAGCAAGACTTGGAACATGTCTGTGCTGACATTGCACATGCTGGGCAAGATGGTGATCGGTGATATTGCACTCTCCAATCTCAGTGGGCCCATCAGCATTGCGCGTTATGCCGGCTATTCAGCCAGCATTGGTTTTGTCTCTTTTCTGACGTTTCTCGCGGTGGTGAGCATTAGCCTTGGCGTGCTGAATCTGCTGCCGGTTCCCATGCTCGATGGTGGCCACCTGCTGTATTACGTGATCGAGTTTTTCAAGGGCAGTGCCGTTTCCGAGGCCGCCCAGATGCTGGGACAGAAGATCGGCATCGCCATGCTGCTGAGCATGATGCTGCTGGCGTTTTATAACGACATTCTGCGTTTCTTTGATAGGTAGGGCCGCGAACGCATGAGACAATCCTGGCTGACGTTGTTGTTTTGTGTCCTGTTTGGCTGGTGTGGAGCCGCCTCGGCATTTGAGGTTTTCTCCGTGTCCGATATCAAGGTCGAGGGTCTGCAGCGTATCAGCCAGGGCACGGTCTTTAATTATCTGCCGGTGGACATCGGGGAGAAGATCGACTCGACCAAGACCCGGCAGATTATTTCCACGCTCTACAAGACGGGCTTTTTCAAGGACATCGTCCTGCAGCGCGATGGCGATACGTTGATCGTAAAGGTCAAGGAACGCCCCTCCATTGCCTCCATCACCATCACCGGCAATGACGAACTCCGCACCGATGACCTGCAGAAAGGCCTGAAGAAGGCCGGACTGGTGGAAGGGCGCATTCTCGATTCATCCCTGCTGGACCGGATCAAACAGGACCTGCAGCGCCAGTATTTCGTGCGCGGATACTACGCCGTGAAGATCGACACCGAAGTGAAGCCGACCGGCGAAAATCAGGTCGATGTCACCATCAAGATCCAGGAAGGTGAGGTGGCGCTGATACGCCAAATCAACATTATTGGCGCCAAGGCCTTCAATGAGGATGATTTGCTGGATCAGTTCCAGCTGGGGATTCCACCCTTCTACGCCATCTTCAGCGACCGGGACCAGTATTCGCGCCAGAAGCTGTCGGCCGATATCGAGACCCTGAAGTCCTATTATCTTGATCGCGGCTATATCAACTTCAATGTTGAATCGACCCAGGTCACCATCACGCCGGAAAAGACATCGGTGTTTATCACCATCAATATCAATGAGGGCGAGCAGTTCACCATCAAGTCACTCGATCTGGCCGGGGATCTGATCGTGCCGCGCGAAGAACTGCAGGCGCTGATCACACTGAAACCGGGTGATGTGTTTTCGCGTCGCAAGGTCAATGCCATCAGTAGCGCCATCAGCGATCGTTTGGGTGATGAAGGCTATGCCTTTGCCAACGTCAATGCTATTCCTGAAATCGATAACAAGAATAAAGAGGTCGGTCTGACCTTCTTCGTCGATCCCGGCAAACGCATCTATGTGCGCAGGATCAACATCAAGGGTAATGAGAAGACCGAGGACGAGGTAATACGGCGCGAATTTCGCCAGATGGAAGGGGCGTGGCTGTCCACCAGCAAGCTGAACCGTTCGCAGGTGCGCGTGCAGCGTCTGGGTTATCTGGATCAGGTGACAATGGAGACGCCCATGGTGCCTGGTACCAACGACCAGGTCGATGTGAACATGTCTGCGAACGAACGTCCCTCGGGCAGCCTGATGGTGGGGATAGGCTATTCGGGCAGTGAGGGAGTGCTGCTTAACGCCAGCGTTAGCCAGGACAACTTCCTCGGTACGGGCAAGCGAGTCAGCACCGAGGTCAACACCAGCAAGGCCAACAAGGTCTACAGCTTCTCGCACACTGATCCGTATTACACCCTGGATGGCATCAGCCGCAGCATGAGGCTTTCCTATCGCAAGACCGATGCAGCCCAGGCCAACCTGGCCAACTATCTGGCGGATGTCTGGGGTGGATCGATCACCTATGGCATCCCCATGTCGGAATACAATACTGTGCGCCTGGGCGTCGGTTATGACAATACCAGCATCAAGACGACTACGTTCACGCCCCAGTCCTATCTCGACTTTTTGTCTGCCAATACCAACAACTTCGATGTCTACAAACTGAGCCTGGGCTGGACCCATGACACCCGTAATAAGACCATCTTCCCCACCGAGGGGATGCTGGAGTCGTTGTCCACGGATTTGGCCCTGCCCGCCGGTGGTTTGAATTTTTACAAGATCACTTCAAGAAGCCGCTGGTTCCAGCCATTGTCCAAGACCTTCACATCCTCGTTTCAGCTGGAGCTGAATTACGGTGACAGTTACGGACATACCACCGAACTGCCGTTTTTCGAGCGCTTTTACGCCGGTGGAGCTCACTCGGTGCGCGGCTATCGCGCCAACAGCCTTGGTCCCCGCGAGAATAGTGTAAACTTGGGTGGGGATTTCCGGGTGGTCGGCAATGCCGAACTGATCTTTCCGCCGCCGTTTTCCGAAGTGGAGAACAGTACGGTGAGGATGAGCCTGTTTTTTGACATCGGCAATGTTTTCAAAAATACCAATGCGTATCAGACCTCTGAGCTGAGGCAGTCCACGGGGATGTCTCTGATTTGGCTATCCCCTATCGGGCCGCTATCATTCAGTCTAAGCAGGCCGCTGAACGACAAGCCCGGTGACACGACTGAGGTGTTTCAGTTTACGCTGGGAACACTCTTTTAGAATATTTTAGGAGGACGTGGTTTTGAAAAAGCTGATCGCTAATTTATTTATATTCGCTGCCTTGGTCGTACCCTTCACGGCTAGTGCCGCGGATCTGAAGATTGGTTTTGTAAACGGCAATCGCCTTGTTGAGGAGGCGCCTCAGGCCAAGGCTGCAGCGGATCGTATCAAGAGTGAGTTCAAGCCGCGCCAGCAGGATCTGCTAGATTCACAAAAGCAGTTGCAAGAACGTCAGGACCGTTTTCTCAAGAACAGCAGTTTCATGAGCGCTGATGAAAAGCAGAAGAAGGAGCGCGCTCTCGTTTCTGCCAAGCGTGAATTGAGTCTTAAACAGAGTGAACTTCAGGATGATTTCACCATTCGCCGCAACCAGGAGATGGCCAAGGTACAGGAGACACTGCGCAACACCATCCAGGCATATGCCAAGGAAAACAACTACGACCTGATTCTGTTTGATGGTGTCTCGTATGCCAGCCCGGATGTCGATGTGACAGATCAGGTTCTTGAGCGCCTCAAGAAGTAACAGTAATTTCGATTCGGGACTGACAGTGGGGATTACGCTGACAGAGATCGCAAAGCGGCTCGAATGCGAGCTTCATGGTGACGGCTCGTGTGTGATTGAGAAAGTTGCCACGTTGCAGAATGCGCAGCCCGGCCAAATCACTTTCCTCGCCAATAGTCGCTATCGCCGCTTTCTGGAATCGACCCACGCCGCTGCGGTTATCCTCGCGCCCGAAGACCTGGACGTCTGTCCGGTCAATGCCCTGGTGTCGCCCAATCCCTATCTTGTCTACGCTCGGGTGGCGGCCATGCTGAATCCTCCCGTCCCGGTGGCGGCCGGGTGTCATGCCTCCGCCGTCATCGAGGCGGATTGCAACATTGATCCACGCGCGTCCATTGGTGCCAATTGTTACATCGGCGCCAATGTCACCATCGGTGCCGATGTGGTGATCGGGCCCAATTGTGTCATCGGGCGCGATACAGTCATCGGTGCGGCAACACGTCTGATAGCCAATGTTTCGGTGGGCGATGGAGTCAGAATCGGCGGCCGGGTATTGCTCCAGCCGGGTGTGGTGATCGGTAGTGACGGTTTTGGCTACGCCCAGGAAAATGGCGCCTGGGTCAAGGTACCGCAACTCGGCAGTGTGATTATCGGTGACGACGTCGAGATCGGCGCCAACACCACCATTGACCGCGGTGCGCTGGAGGATACGGTGATCGAGGAGGGCGTGATCCTGGACAACCAGATACAGATCGCCCACAACGTGCGCATCGGCGCCCATACCGCCATTGCAGGTGCAACCGCTATCGCCGGCAGTGCCACCATCGGCAAGCGTTGCCAGATCGGTGGCGCGGTGGGCATTGTCGGCCATTTGGAGATTGCGGATGATGTTTATGTTACCGCCATGAGTCTGGTCACTGGTAATATCAGGCAGGCCGGTCTCTATTCTTCCGGTACACCGCTGGCAGAAAACAGGGAATGGCGCAGAAACGCAGCCCGCTTCAATCAGCTGGATGAAATGGCCCGTCGCCTCAGGGCGCTGGAAAAGAAAACCAAAGACCAATAATTGCTACCGGGAAATGGACTATGCAAGAAGGTGAAAATACATTGAATACCATGGACATCTATGAGGTGCTCAAACACCTTCCCCATCGCTATCCATTTCTGCTGGTGGACCGGGTAACTGATTACAAGGAAAACGAGTACCTGTCAGCGTTCAAGAACATTTCCTACAATGAACCCTTTTTTCAGGGCCATTTTCCCCATCACCCGGTAATGCCGGGCGTATTGATTCTTGAGGCATTGGCCCAGGCCACCGGGCTGCTGGCTTACAAGTCTACAGCAACCACTCCCACCGAGGAGTCACTCTACTATTTTGTCGGTATCGATAAGGCTCGCTTCAAACAACCGGTGGAGCCAGGTGATCAGTTGACCCTGGATGTGAAGGTGGTCAGGAGCAGGCGCGGGGTGTGGAAATTCGAAGGTGTTGCCAAAGTCGACGGCAAGGTGGTCTGCGAAGCTGAATTGATGTGTGCTGAGAGAGACGTCTGAAAGTGATTGATGAACGGGCCGTTGTAGATCCCAAAGCCGAAATCGCCGATGGTGTCACCATCGGTCCGTATTCCATCATCGGCCCCGATGTGGAGATTGGCGCTGATACCTGGATCGGACCGCATGTGGTGATCAAGGGCCCTTGCCGCATCGGCCGGGAGAACCGCATTTTTCAGTTCAGCTCCATTGGCGAGGAGCCGCAGGACAAGAAGTACGGCGGTGAGCCCACCCGGCTGGAGATCGGCGACCGCAATGTGATTCGCGAATACTGCACCCTCAATCGTGGCACCGTGCAGGACCTGGGCTACACCCGTATTGGCAACGACAACTGGATCATGGCCTATGTCCATATTGCCCATGACTGCGTGGTGGGTGACAACACCATCTTCGCCAACAATGCCACCCTGGCCGGACATGTGAATATCGAGGATTACGCGATTCTGGGCGGTGCCTGCCTGATTCATCAGTTCTGTACTATCGGCGCCCACAGTTTTGTCGGCATGGGTACGGCCACCGCCAAGGATGTGCCGCCTTTCCTGATGGTGTCCGGTCAGCCAGCGGAGCCGCACGGCCTCAATGTTGAAGGGCTGCGCCGCCGCGACTTCAGCCCCGAGGCCATCAAGGCGTTGCGTCAGGCCTACAAGATCATTTATCGCTCCAGTCTCACCGTGCCGAAGGCACTGGAGGAGCTGGCAGCGGTGAAGGGTGAATTTGAAGAGGTCGCGCGTTTTGCCGAGTTCATCGCCGGGTCGGAGCGCGGTATAGTTCGTTAATTTTTTCAGTCCGCAAATGAACGCGAATTAACGCAAATAAAACTCCTGAATCTGTTTTGAAATTAGTGTAAACACCGGCATTGTTGGTATTCTTGGTACGTAAATAAACACAATGAATACAAATATCTCTCTTGTAATTATTTGCGTCCATTGGCGTTTATTCGCGGACTGTAACTAATGAAAATCGGCATCATTGCAGGCGAGGCATCCGGGGATCTGCTTGGCGCGGGACTGATCAAGGCCATTCAGGCCGAGCATCCCGAGGCACAGTTCGAGGGCGTCGCCGGGCCTGCCATGATCGAGGCGGGCTGTCGCGCTCTGTTTCCGGCTGAAAAGCTGGCGGTGATGGGGTTGGTGGAGGTATTGTCTCACTATCCTCAGCTGAAGGGGATGCAGAACTCCATCGTCGACTATTTCTGCTGCAATCCGCCCGATGTATTCATCGGTGTGGATGCGCCGGATTTCAATCTCACCGTGGAGCGCAAGCTCAAGGCGAAAGGCATCAAGACCGTGCATTATGTCAGCCCCTCGGTCTGGGCCTGGCGCCAGTACCGGGTGAAAAAGATCGCCCGCTCCATGGATCTGATGTTGACCCTGTTCCCCTTCGAGGCCGAGTTTTACCGCCGCCATCATGTGCAGGTGGAGTATGTGGGCCATCCGCTGGCGGATATGATTCCGCTCCAGGCCGATACGGCCGCGGCGCGCCGCGATCTGGGGCTGCCACAGGAGGGCAAACTGGTGGCGTTGTTGCCGGGCAGCCGCATGTCCGAGGCCCGCCAACTCAGCCGTCTGATGCTGGAGGCAGCGTGTCGGGTGGCGCGGGAGTGCCCCGGTGTGGAATTCGTCGTACCGCTGGCTACGGCCGAGATTCGCCAACAGGTGGAGGCGATGCGTGACGAGATGGTGGAGGTGCCCACGCTGCACCTGATTGACGGCCGCTCGCGCGAGGTGATGGCGGCGGTGGATGTTATCCTGTTGGCGTCAGGCACGGCGGCGCTGGAGGCCATGCTGTTTAAAAAGCCCATGGTGGTTACCTACCGGCTTGCGCCACTGACCTATGCCATTGTCAGTCGTCTGATCAAGACGCCGTTTGTCTCGCTGCCCAACATCCTTGCCGGTGAGGAGGTGGCCCGGGAACTGATCCAGGATCAGGCCACGGCGAATAACCTGGCTGCTGAAACGCTCCGGCTGTTGCAGGATGAAGGTGAGGCCGCGGCCGTATCCGAGCGGTTTGCGCAGATTCATGCGCAGTTGAAACAGGATGCCAATCATAAGGCGGCAAAAGCAGTGCTGGCACTGGCAGGCAACAAATCAGATTTATCAAGGTAAGTAAATTCATGTATCACAGATTTATCAAACAGGGCGTTATTCTGGCCGCGGTCATGGCCGGGTTGTTGGCTGGTTGTAGTGACAAGAACAGCCCAAAATATGATCAGCGTCGTTATGACGAACTGCAAAAGGCCAATTGTGGGGAAACAGCCTCGGTATTGTCGTCGAAGCTGTTGATGGATAAGCCAGAGGATTTCGATACCGCTGTCAAGCGCTGCGAGGATACCAAGAGCCTGACGTTCGAGGAGTACAAGGCCCTGGCTGATTATGGCCGCAAGACGGGTGAGTGGGATATCTATGCGGTGTATCCCGAAAAAAAGGCCAAAGCCGATGATGCGGCGGCCAAGCCTGTGGCGGGGGCTGACTCAGACTGAATCTCACATCCTGTTCGTGATGCCGCCGGGGGGGCGAGTGCGGCAGAAAGTAAAGAATCCGGAAAACATACAATATGGCCCGTTTGGGCCGATAAATAGAGTTAACCGGACCGGATGCAGCTCAATGCCAACCAAAACCTCTAAAAAAGTCGTGAAATGAATTTCGCTCGCCTGTCCCTGCGCACCATAATGATCGTCTTCCTGGTGCTGATGAGTATACTGCTGGTGCTCGTGAGCTGGGAGGTATATCGTGACTCGGCCCTCGAGAGCCAGCGCCACTCACTTGCAGATCTGCTGGAGCGGGAAAGCGGGCAGGTGATGGAGGAGATGCGTATGGCCTCCGAAGAGATGGCCATGCTGCTCCAGTCGAAAGACGATTTCCGCAGAGCGCTGGCCGGGCGCGATGCGCGCCGCTTGTCAGGGTTGCTGGACGCCCAGTTTGATCATCCTCATGTAAATTCCGGCACGTTCGATCTGATTCAGTTGTATGCCTATGACGATAATTACAAGGTTATCGCCTGGTCGCACAAGGGACCCTCGGCAACCAGCGCGTTGGGCATTATCTGCCGGGAGCTGGTGGATCAGGCCAGCCGCCGCAGCGAAGCTGACCGTGGCAAGGTGTTCTCAGGGCTTTGTCAGTGGAAGCGGCGTACTTATTTTTCCATAATCGTGCCGGTGGGTGACGACCAGCCGCAGGGTTATCTGCAGGTGATCACCGACCCACTTCAGACCATGAGTGTCATCGAACACGACCTGGAATTGCCCATGAATGTCACCGTGCTCAACGGCGATCCCGTTTACCGCTCCAACCGCTGGCGGGCGGGAAGCGAGGGGCGAGATTTTATCGCCGCACACTATAGCCTGATTGGTAGCGGCGGCCAGCCGCTGGCCCAGATCAGCATGCAGCGTGATTTGACCCAGTTCAATAACGATATTGATCGCAGTCGCAACGAGCTCATGGTGATTGCGGGTGTCGTCACCCTGCTGATGGTAATGTTCGCCCTCTGGGTGTTGCACCGTGCCATGGTAAGACCGATACGTTCCTTCATTGAACAGCTCAATCTGGTACGCCACGACCGGCGTAACCTCGGCAAGAGTATCGATGTGCCGGCCAACGTGGACCTGCGTGAACTGATGCGTGTCTTCAACGAGATGAGCCAGGAGTTGGCGCATGCCTATGAGGAATACGAAGACCTGGCCTTCACCGATCAACTTACCGCCTTGCCCAACCGGGCTCTGTTCCTCGACCGCCTGAAACAGATGATCCTGTTGAGCAAGCGCAAGAGCGAACGCTTCGGGATCATGCTGCTGGACCTGGATGGGTTCAAGGAGGTGAACGATACCCTGGGCCATCGTGTGGGCGACGAGTTGCTCAAGCACATTGCCCAGCGTCTACGGCGTATTATTCGTGCCTCATCGACTATCGCCAGGGTCGGTATGGATGAAGTGCCGAACGATGCGGAATTGTTGCCGGAGGCCGGCGAGAGCACAGTCGCCCGACTCGGCGGCGATGAGTTCGCCATCCTGCTGCCCAACCTGGGCGGGGTGGAAGGTGCAGTGTCCGTGGCCAAACGGGTGGTCGAGGCACTGGAAGCCCCGGCGGAGGTCGACGGTAATATGATCGTAGTGGCGGGTACCCTGGGGATCGCCATGTTTCCCGAGCACGGCGATGATGCCGAAACCCTGCTGCGTCGCACCGATGTGGCGCTGTATGTGGCCAAGCATCTGCAGAGCGACTACTCGGTCTATGACCCGGCCTATGACCGTCACAGCGTCAGGCAGCTGGCATTGAAGGCAGAGTTGCGCACCGCCATCGAAGAGGATCAATTGCAGCTCTATTTCCAGCCCAAGCTGGATTTGAACAAGGGTTGCATAACGTCGGTAGAGGCGCTGGTACGCTGGAACCATCCCCAACAGGGCATTGTTCCCCCTGGCGAGTTTATTCCGTTGTCGGAGCAGCGCGGCCTGATCGGGCCGTTGACCGAGTGGGTTGTCCGCGACGCGCTGGCGCAACACAAGCGTTGGCAGGAGCAGGGGATAGATCTCAAGATTGCCGTCAACCTTTCATCGCGGGTACTTTATGATCTCTCACTGCCCGCCAAAATCGAAAAATTCATGGTCAATGCCCAGCTGTCGCCCGCGGCGCTGGCGCTGGAGATTACCGAAGAAGCGACCATGCTCGACCCACAGCGGGCATTGGTTATTCTGCAGCGCCTGGCCGAGATGGGTATCTCGCTCTCCATCGACGATTTCGGTACCGGTCACTCTTCGCTGAGTTACCTCAAGCGTCTGCCCGTGGATGAGATCAAAATCGACCGTTCCTTCGTCATGGAGATGGAGACTTCCGAGAATGATGCCAAGATCGTTCATGCTACTATCGATCTGGCTCATAACCTGGGGTTGGGGGTGGTGGCCGAAGGGGTGGAATCGGAGCAGATTCTCAAAATGTTGAAGACGCTCAATTGCGATTTTGCCCAGGGCTTTCATTTGAGCAGGCCGGTTCCTGCGGATGATCTGGTGCAGTGGTTGCTCGATTCGGAATTCAGCTGCGCCAAGCCATACTGATTAAACGATAAGGGGAGGACATGGGGGAGAGCATTCTGGTGGCCGGAGTGGATGAGGTGGGCCGCGGGCCGCTGGCCGGTCCGGTGGTGACGGCGGCAGTGATCCTGGACCCGGCCAATCCCATCGAGGGGCTGATGGACTCCAAGGCGCTGAGCGAAAAGCGTCGTGAGGAACTGGAGCCGCTGATAAAGGAAAGGGCACTGGCCTGGGCCATCGGCCGCGCCGAGGTGGAGGAGATCGATCAGATCAATATTCTGCAGGCTACCCTGGTGGCCATGCAGCGTGCCGTGGCGGGGCTGGCCGTCAGGCCGGAGCGGGTGTTGGTGGACGGCAACCGCTGTCCCGATGTCGGCTGCCCGGCCGAGGCGGTGGTGAAGGGGGACCAGAGTGTGGCGCAGATCTGCGCTGCCTCCATTCTGGCCAAGGTCTGCCGCGACCGTGAGATGACCGAACTGGATGCCGTTTATCCCGGCTACGGCCTGGCCAGGCACAAGGGCTATCCCACCAAACAGCACCTGGAGGCGCTCCAACAGCAGGGCGTGACCGTGATCCACCGGCGCAGCTTCGGGCCGGTGCAAAAGGCGATTGGCAGTAGGTCGGGTTAGGCGCGTTTTGTGCGCCGTAACCCGACAAGCGTCGTTGAAATGCCGGGTTACGCTGCGCTAACCCGCATTTCTCACCACCCTTCTACTGCGACGGCCCAATAGCACGCCCTGCCTGGCGTTCGCTCGGTCGGAGTGCTCGACAGACTGTCAAGTATGCCTGCGCGCTCCTCTGTCACGAA
>Ga0114931_10006146_pt1 | contig 14790 bp, 14 predicted proteins | sample 2SBtaG_FD_89579 | JGI IMG/M metagenome (GOLD analysis project Ga0114931, IMG submission 89579) | Deep subsurface microbial communities from Kolumbo volcano to uncover new lineages of life (NeLLi) - 2SBTROV14_V59a metaG | ecosystem: Environmental > Aquatic > Marine > Volcanic | place: Kolumbo...
CCTTTTTTGGCCGCGCATAAAAAAACCCCCTGCCCCGGGAGGCAGAGGGTTGTCTTCTTTTTTATGATCTTAACCTTCTCGTTTTCTCATCCTCTCCCCCACCGGGATCCGGCGGAGGAGAGAAAAAAGATTACATGAATGTCGGGATCAGAGGCCCTTCGATAATGGTGATCGAACGGTTGCCAGCGTCGTCGAAGAAATACAACTGACCAGCAAAACGGCTGTCCGGATCGTAGATGATGTCAGACAAACGATAGATTTCCCACGCCGCATCGGTTGCAGTCACGGTAACCGTTCTCGTTTTATCCGGCTGAATCGGGCTGTTATCGCTCACTGTCAGACCTTCAGGGGCCGACAGATCTTCAGGATAGCCAGTCTCATCAACATACACGTCCGGATCCATGAAGCGCACCGCACCGGACATGAACTCGCCGATACGAACGGCAGAATCCGAACCGTTATGAATCGTGAGGGTCATCGTCATAGCACGACCAGGCACACGATACGTTGCATCGTCAACCTTGACGTGTACATCACCCATTACGCCCTGGAGCGGAATCATGCCTCTCATCGTACCAGCCTGCAACGGAATCGTTACCGGATAGGTGCTGTTGGCATTGCTGTAGCCGAAACCGGTCACCAGCAACGTACCAACTGCGAAGGCAATCGCCACTTTGCGGTCCGCCGGAGTAATAAGCTCACTTGCGCGACCCGCACGAACCATTATGAAGCGTGGCAGAAATACCGGACCACGGCAGAAATACGCCATCCAGGCAAGACCGATGACAAACCACAGGATATGCCAGCCCCAAATCGTACCCTCGCTGAATGTTTCCAGATCCAGCGATACACCCGTCAGGGTCGTGAGCGGGTTGACGAAGCTGCCCATCGTACCGGTTATGGCAATCCATTTGCCAGGACCGATAATCGGACCACCGCCCTCAACATTCATCATGGTATGAACGTGCCACTCACCAGGACGACGCGCTTTCAGAACCACACGGAAGCTATACGTCTCACCCAACTCCAACGCTACCGAGCGAGGCACCAGCTTGTCGCCAATGTAGGATTCCGCTCTGATGAAGACCGGACCCGGAATACCGATATTCAGAAACGACACTTCCGGCTTGTCAACCGTTTCCGGCCAACCGTCGAAAACATGGAATTTACCGCTGATTTCCACATTTTCGTTGACCGCTACCGATTCCTTCGACCAATTCAGGTCAAACCAGTGGATGGTACGCATACGCATGAAAGCAGCCTGCGACTTCTCACCATGCGCTGATGCCGTCGGCGTATAAAAGGTTGCTACCGCCAAAGTCATCAATAGTCCGACAAAGGACCATCTCGCGATCCTGTCTTTTATTGTTTTCATAGATCCTCCTCTTTTTAAGAGAACATTTTAATTTGGTTTAATCCCAACTTCAGCACGCCTTCCTTGACATCACCACACTCCGTCAATCCACCTGAAGTCTGCGTAACACTTCCTTGATGAAGGAGTCTCGCAACCACCTTATCATCAAGCAACTCTACGTTTACGTGAACCGTCAGATTCCTGCTAGGTGCTCTTGAGGAAACGAACGGTACCGAACCATCTGCCAGCAAAGTTCCAGATGAAGTAGATCAGGATAGACATAAACGCCGAGAAAAATGCCGATACCGGCGCAACGTCCTTACCAAACGTTCTCAGTGTGCCTTTCTCTACCATCCTGATGTATTCGGGCGTACCCGTTCTTACATAGTTGTATCCAGCGATATCCGCCAAAGACATCAACATGCCGTGATATTCAACAGGCTGATGCAGCCCAGCGATGATCGGCCAGTTGCCAGGGTAGAAAATCAAACCCCAAGCCGTCGCACCGAAAACCGCAGTCGCCAGATAGCTGCCTGTCAACATCAGTGTAGTATCGAGAAGAATGGCACCCGGTACCAGAATTGCCGGGAAAACAAAGTTGATCGGGAAATAGGTCCATCCCCAGAAATTGAAGTATCTGTTGACCCATTCGCCAAAAAGCAGGCCCAGCACACACAAAGTCGCGCCAAACGGCAACCGGAAATGTTCCCAGATAACAGCCTGAACCGCTGCGGGAAAGGTGACCAATACAATTGGCGTCACCGTTACCCATAAACGTCTGTCCTTCCAATCCGCCCAGAAGTCCCAGTCTCCCATCGTCAGCATCGCATGAACGTGATAGCCGCCGACCATAACAAAAAACAGGACAAACAATCCCAAGTAGTCAATAGTCCTTGAGACTTTAACCGCTTCAGCATGTGACCGAACCGCTGATGAAGTTGCGCTCATCACTTACCTCCTAAGTCTTAGTTAATTTCAATTTTATTATAAATACCCTGAACTTCGCTGCCGACGGCCGCCACCCGGATCGGATCCTGCACCGGATGGCAGCCGCCACACAGCCATCAAGCAATATTCCTATCGCTCAACGTGATCCATCAGACGTCAGGGCAGACGTCCTTGCCAATCACATCGCTCAGGTCATCGAAGATCTGCAGGAACAGACCAAGAATACCCAGAGCCATCCAGCCAAAGAAGACGAATCCATAGTGCAAAGGCGCTACGAACAACTCTTCCATGAACCAGAATGTATGACCCCACTCGTTCAAACCAACGTTAGGCAGGATCATGAAAGGCCCTACAACCACTACCAGGTACGGCAGCGAAACGCCTTTCGCAAAAAATGGAATACGGGTCTTCGCATACATGAAAGCACCCATACCCGTGATGATGTAAATCGGGTAGCTCAGATAGAATTCGATAATGTGACTCGGCGTAAAGTCGGTGTCACGAACGATCGTCTGATGCCAAGTGCCATCCTGCTCCGTGAAATAGCTCGCACCCCAGTACAGCGCATTCGCATAAGCCACCAGCCATACGAAATGATGGAAGTGCCTTCTGAGAACGTCGCGCGGAGTCAGCGCAGAAAAATCACGCGTACGCGTCTTCCACAGACACGCACATACCGCACAGAACGTGGTCACTTCCAGAACCAACTCCATGTACAGCATGTTCATCCAGTATTGCTGGAACTCCGGCGCAAACGCGTCGAGCCCTGCAGCCCAACCGTAAACACCTTCATACCAACGGATGAAAAAATAAAATATGCAATAAAACGAAAACGCGAACACAACCAGGTTCACCTTATTCAATAACGGAGCTTCGCCAGCTTTTGCGCTCGCTACGCTCTGTGTCGTTGCAGCCATGTTAAATACCTCCAAACGTTTATGTTCACTTCAAACCCTCATTAATTTTCTTTCGGTTTGAAGCCCTTGGAATGAGTCCCTAGAGCTGATTCCTCACCGTCCACACGGCTACGGAATCACCTATTGTCCTTTAGGATAAGATCAGTGTATCACCTGAACAAGGCATGTCAAGCGCTTTTGTCTCACTCTTTTGCGACAATCGCTTTTCCGTCCACCACCAACGATACAATACCTTTAGCTTTCATATACTTGCATGTCGCCATGCCGAATTTACCTTGCGTACCCTTCCAACTGAGACTGACAAAAGTCTCGTGGTCACTGGACGAGTCAGTGGGGGCGAAGATTTTTGTTTTGACTTCCTTTTCGACCGCTTCCTTGCATTTTTCCAATGCGTGCTGATTCAGTATACTGCCGGAGCGGAGAAATGCCTGCGCCATCTGCTCTTCCGGCGACTGCTCCGACATCCCAACAATAATGAACCCAATGACAATTACAACAACAAGGCCGGCAATGGCCTGGGTGACCGGACTCATAGATCCCTCCTCCTATTCGGATATTTGATCGAATTAAGTTATAGAGTAGAATACAGCGGTTAAGCACATGCGTCGACGACATGGCACAGCGCAAGACCACAAAAAATGCGAAACAAACCCTGCATTTGAATGTCATAGTTGACAATTGCGCTGTACCGCTACCGCCCAACGGCCAACGGCCAATCAATAGGCTCGCCGCCACAAGGGGCATTATAACGCAATGGCGCCACCGCGCACCAAGTTTAACCAATCCCCAGAGGAACCGATGAAAAAGTCTCAACTCTCTTTTCTTTTACTGCTCGTATTTGTCGCCGGCTTATATGTATTCCAGAACAAAGCGGTCACGCCGTTCGTTCTAAAAATAGTCAACTCCGCCCTGCTCGTAGAAAAGACCGATGACGTTCGCCAACCCGGTGTGGTCGACAACGAGAAAACCCGGCTGGCCCTGGCTCACTGCAACACCTATCTCCAGGAGGAACTCGACTTCGATGATTCCACACAAATATCGGAAACAGAGCACATCACTTGGGCCTTAGACGATCACTCCTACGTCGTCCGGTCGCGGTTCGATCTCCTGAGCCCGTCCGAAGCGCAAAACGACAAAACATACATCTGCAAGATCAAGTACTTCGGCGGGGACGACACCAATTTTGACAATTGGACCGTATCCGGATTCGACTACCAATAGGCAATCAGGTCTTCTTTTGAAGGGTTCGAGCCATCTTTCCCATTGCAGAACAGACTTCGTAATTTCTCCAACCGAGGGGGAAGGTACTGCCCGAGCCGGAAGTTGAAGATGCCGTCGAAAAAGGTCCACGGCACCCCCAAGCGCCGGGGACCTTCCTGCTTAGGTCCGCCCGGCAAGTCGACGGTTGCGGCATGCCAAGCGTTTGGGGAAGCGAAATCACCCCTCCCCATTAATTCGCTTTTCCAGCGCATTCAACCGGACCGCCAAAGCCCGCACCTGACCGAAAAGCCGCGGCAACCGAGCCAAACAGGCCAACTCACGCATTACCTGCTTTATCGGCCTGTTGGGCGCACCCCAAACGACCTGGTCGCTTTTGACGTCCTTCGACACACCGGTCCTGGCAGCTGCCGTCGCGCCATCGCCGATGGCAATATGGTCGGCAACGCCAACCTGGCCGGCCAGCGTCACCCGCTTTCCGAGGGTCACGCTGCCGGACAGCCCGACCTGGGAAACCAAGATGCTGTGCTCTCCGATATCATTATTATGTGCGATTTGAACTAGGTTATCGATCTTGGCGCCGCGCCGAACCCGGGTCACCCCGAACGTTGCCCGATCGATGCAGACATTGCAGCCGATCTCCACATCGTCGTCAATCCGCACCGTTCCCAGCTGGGGGATCTTCTTTTGCCGTCCATCGGACCAGACATAACCGAAGCCATCCCCGCCGATTACGGTGCCGGCGTGGATCACGACGCGATCGCCGATGACAACCTTCGGCATGAGCACCACATTCGGACCGATTCGGCAATCACACCCGATCGTGACGTCTCGCCCGACATGAACACCTGACTCGATACTGGTTCCCGCCCCAATTCGCACATCGCTTCGAATGACCGCACATTCGGCAATCACGACCCCCGCACCGAGGCTGACCTCGCGCTCTGCAATCACCGCCTTCGGGTGTATGCCGCAGCAGGCAGGTTCCGGTTCGTCGAACAGCATCATAACCGCAGCGAACGCTTGCCGGGGATCATCGACATGCAGCCAGTTGCCGCTCCCGGTCTCGGGAAAGTCGACAGGCACGATCAAAGCAGATGCATTGCTTTGGCGGGCACGCTCCAGATAGCGTTCGCTCTCAGCAAAGGAGATCTCGCCGCTTCCGGCCAATTCCAAAGCATTGACGCCGGAAATTATGGTATCGGGATCGCCCTCCAACCGGCCGCCCACATGCCGCTGTATCTCAAATAAGCTCAGCGCCATCGATTCACTCCTATTCGTCTAACGCCACGTTCTCCAAAACCAGTTTTTTCGAATAGCCCGCTTGCAACCAAGCGCCTAAACGCTCGGTTGCGCGCAATAGATGCGGGGCACCTCCCAATGCGGCTGCATCCACCAAACAGTACCAGGCAGCGACTCCGCTGGGCGGGTTGCCCTGAGGAAGCCCCAATACCGGATCGATCACGACCCAGCGCCAGGTGCCATAGTAGGTGCCGATCAGCTCCAGCCAAGTCGTTATAAAAAACGCCGCCAGATAGACCAGGGGAGACCGCCCCAAAAACACGAACGCGAAAAAAACGCAGAACAACAGTGCGCCGACCGCATCGCCCCTCTCCGCCAGGGTCACACCCCAAAGCGACCAGGCAGATCCCACCGTCAGAACGAAAACGGTGATCTGCTTCCGAAAGCGATGAAAAAGACCCGAGCGCGCCAATGCAACCGCGGTCAGATAAACCATCCCGTGCCCCGGCGGCACATAAGCCGGCACATTCTCGAAACGGTAGATATAACCTCCCATGAATGGAGACGCGAAATGCTCTCCGATCGTCGCGAATATGATGGCGATGACGACCTGCACCCGAACAGCAGGCGTCTCTCCCAACAAGAGCGCAATCAGCAGCGTCCAGGCACAGATACCAAGGGCATATTGGCGCTCCAATGTCGCATCCGCATCCAGATACAAACAAAGCGCAACAGAGAGAAAAGTCACGCTCGCGACGACAAGATCGCGCGGACAGAACCTCAAGATTTTTCGCATCCACACCGACACGGGACCGAAAACGAGCGCCTGGCGGGCACCCAACCAGGAAACGGCCATTTCCAGGCAGGACATAATAAAAAAGGACTCGACAAGAAGAAAAACAAAAAACAGCGAGACGCCGATAATGCTTGCTTCACCGGCGTAATTCACATCCCAGATAGACCAGGTCGTGCCCAGCAACAACACCAAAGCGGCCAGCCCCCAACGAAAACGGCGCAGCGACGCTGAGCGCCAAAGCGCCACGAGCGCCAGATAAATCAATCCGTAATGGGGTGGATCGAAAGCCGATACCGCAGCAAAACCCGCACTGTCACCATCGACCAATGCGGGAACAAAAGACTGACCGGCTGTTGCGCAAAAAACTGCCAGCGCAACCTGGAAGCGAACAGCATTGGTTTCACTGAACAGCAAACCGATCAATACGATCCAGGCAAAGACACCCAAGGTCGTTTGCATCGCCGGCACCAGATCGACACCCAATACGAAACGCAACCCTATGCAAGCCAAGGTCATAAACACAATAAAGTGATCGCGTAAAACGTGTTTCTTCGCGGCTACGCCGGCGAGGCGATGCTTTAACATGAGCGGACGATTCCCTATGATTGAATCATAGGCAGTTTATCATCAACTATGGCCTAAATAAATGCATAGACGACAACCGCATAACGGAAAGCCTTGCCTATTATGATTGCGATCAACGATCTTATGAACGGCAATTTCAGCCAGCCGCCGGCAAAGCACAACCCGTCACCGACAATCGGCAACCACGAGAACAGTAAAATAGGAACACCCCACCGTCGAACACTGGCAACGGCTTTTTCGCTGCGCGCACGATGAACAGTCTCCGTCCGCCAACCGACCGCAGCGAGACCGCCCAACAGCCATGTCGTCAAAGCACCTAACGTATTACCTGTCGTTGCAATCATGAGCAGCAGACCGGGTGCCGTTTCAGCCTGCGCGACCAGCAAAGCCAGCATCGCCTCGGACCCTCCGGGAGCGATCGTTGAGGAGACAAACGCGCTGACGAACAGTCCCCAGGTACCTATCGAAGAATCAATCGCGTCCACGTTTTTTTAGCGAAGCACATACAGGCTTCGGTTGCCGGAAGAGCGAAAAAGAGGCCAAACGATCCTGCCCGGCTGGACGACGCGCAGAGGTTGCGAGGAGATCAAGCTAAAGGCTAAGCGCGGGATCCGGGCAGGCAACACAAAAGCTGAAGATCAAGAGCCGGACACCAAACCACTGCGTTGACGATCGAAGAACTCGACACCTTCCTCCCAACAGGAAGGAAGGCACCGACAAGACGTGACTACTTCCCAGGCAGATACTTCCTGGTTTGCGAGTAGAGCAGTTGAATCAACCAATTGAGCCACTGCAATCCTTTTGTCACCAAGGTCCTGGCTAAACCGTAAATATGACTCGCAATCTCCGTCGCCGTCATTCCCTTGAAATAGTTGGCCAGAAAAGGCGCGACCAAAAGCCCGAAGGCCAAACCGATCACAAGCATTCCGGAGACCAAGGAACCCGATGGTTCAGGCTGTAACACCGCCGGCTTGGTTTTCAGACCGCTTGGGGCTGCTGCGTCGCTGCAGCTGCCTTCTGCTCCTCCAGTCCCTCATAGGAATCAGGAAAAGCAAAAGGCGTCACGCCGGGAATGCTGGGCAGATCGGTACTTCCCTTGCCGACAACCAACTGCGCCTTCATGCCTTTCTCCATGTGCTGCGCGATATCGCAGTGAACCAGATAGGTCTGGTCATTCGCCGGCAGGATGATCGTGCCTGATATCTTGCCCGGTCCGGTCACCTCCAGATGGAACATACCACTTTTGTAGAGATATTTCGGCAGACCGTGCATCATCCATTGGTGCCGCACATTGTCCTCATTGATGAAATGGATCGTCAGACGCGTACACGGCCTGATACGCCATTCTTGCTTATCGAAAGCAAACATCCGTCCGGGGAACGGCTTGGCATATTTATGTCCCGCGTGCACCGTGATTTCGACATCCTCTGATATTTCATCGCAGCTGCCGGGAAGAGCATCGACGTTTTGCCCCATGACCATACCACCCCCCATGTCCATCAGATGGCCGCCGCCATGGTCCATCAGCATCGCATCATGATCGACGATTTCACCCGTTGCCGCGAAACTGATTCCACTGGCCGCGAGCGCCAATCCAACAACAAACAGTACATACTTAGCCATTTTCACCCCCTTTCGACCCCTTGATGAGGGCAACCGCTTGATAGGCAATTTTTTCGACACGCTGCCTGTGTACGATCAACAGATAAACGACGATACCAAGCAACAGTCCGACGACAAAATTCCGGAAGGCATTACCACTCTGCGGTGCAGCAACAGCAGAAACAGCACCTTTTCCTTGAGTCGTTTCAGCCACCGCAGTTTGCTGCTCGACCAGCCCACCGAGGCTGTTCCATTCATCGGCATCCTGCCAAACGGGAACCTTTCTTTGGTAAAAGGCCTTGGTGAAGTACGGAGAAAGATCCACACCTTGAACTTTTGGCAGCCCCTCTTCGGTAAGGTAAGACTTATAAACCACGGCACTGACATTCCCTCCCGGGTTCATGCCGTCCGTAGTAATCCCTTTTTCTCGGTGGTCATGGAATATCCAGACCCCTTCCCCATAGCTGTGCAAGCCGTCATTCACGGTGCTGAGCTTTAGGTCGTACCGTTGAGCGGGTGACAAATCATAGACATCGCGGGTAATCTGAGCGATCGGATTGTGTTCGACACCGTCATAGTGAGTAATCGTCGCTTTGTGCCCGTGAGTATGCATCACCAACTGCTCGCCCGAGCTGTTGAACAGCCTCAGTTTGGTGTTCTGATTCGGCTCCACCGTGATCAATGATTCCCGCAGCGTATAGGGGAACGAGCGGCCATTGAGAGTATAGTAATCCTCCGTCGCATCGGTCAGGTCATACAGCTGATTCATGTGGGTTGCAATCAGGCGCGGATCATTATAATCCTGTATCATATTATGCAGCTCTTTATCCAGCGCATGGTAGTGCAGATCATATTCCTGATCATAATCCTCCAGCACTGCAACCGATGGATGGCGCACCTGACCGGCGCCGATATTCAGCGTTTGGACCCAATTGTTCGGACGATTCTCTTCGACAATGAACATCCCCACCAGCCCCATGGCAAGATGGACATGGGTCTGCACGTGACAATGATAAACCATGGTGCCCGCATGTCGCGGCTTGATTTCATAAGTGCGACTCTCGCCAGGCATCACCAGCTGTTCGCTGGTCTGCGGAACACCGTCATTGCCGTCTCCGCCCCCATCGACAAAAGGATGATCGACGCCGTGCAAATGGATCGTATGAGGAAAATAATGCGTGTTTTCCAGAACGATCCAGACAACGTCGCCCTCCTCCACGCGAATAGCCGGCGACGGCGCACGCAGCAATGGATTCGCTTCGATGCTGGCAAAACTCTTGGTTGACATTCCTCGCGTTTTCGGAGCAAACACCCACATGCCGGGCTGGATGCCCGGCGCAATGTCAAAAGTCGGAACGACGCCCTCGAAGTCCGGAGAGTGGCCGTTCAACTCGATGACCTCCAGCTTGATGATGATGTTATCGGGGTCGCCGTCACCATCGACGTCATTTTCTTTGGTGACCGCATCGGCAGCCAAAAAGGTATCCATCAAGGTGCTCATGGCCACATTGTTGGTTCCTTTGACCAGCGCGGCAATGGTCGCCGGATCATCCGGAATGCAACGGCGCGATTCCTGAATTTTCACGCCTTCGATTTCCTGCTCGGGCCGGGCGGAAGCCAAATCCGCATCACAAACCGGCTCGACTTGTCCCATGTCAACCCGCACTGTGTCGGGAAGATCGACTTGCGACATCGCCACGGGCGACGCGAAAAACAGGCCGAATACGGCAACATTTAAAAGGAGGCCTAAAGAACGTATGCGCATCTTTATTACCTAAGATATTGTTATTTGTGATTTTTCGCCCATGAACACCCCCACTCCTTCCCCGCTGCCGCGGACCAAAGAGTGGGGAAAGGCTTCACCGGGCTAAACTGAACACTCCCGCGCCTTTATTCAGCAGCTTCGCCACCGCCGCCAAGCATACTGTTCACTTTTTGCTTGAAAGCAGGGCTCAGAAAATAAAGGCCGACCAAAGCGCCAATGACCACGAGCGCAATGATGAGAACGGTATTCCCGCCCGCACCAGCACCACCGCCAACGGTAAACGGGACGTGCGCGTCGGTCCTTTTTCCGTTGTTGACCAGCGTCACATGTGCCAGGTATTTGCCGGCCCCGTACTTGGTGAAATCAATCTCGGCATTGATCGAACCGGTTTTATGCGCCGTGGGTTTCTGATAATAAACCCGCGTCCCTTCCGGCTCCTTTGTGATCTCGAATTCGACGGTCATCTTCCGCAGCTTCTTGCCTTCATAATCGAACACAATGTTCGTCTTGCCGATGCTGGGAATCGAATTACAATATTCCGTATCGGCCGTGAGTGTAGGCGTATAGGCGGTGAAATGCACCCAATGGCCAGCTACCGGAATCCGGCATGTATCGACATCGACAGCCGCTCCGCCATGCGCCCAGATGGCGCGAGTCGGCAAAGCGGCGGCCATCAAAGCGAACAAAGCAAAAGTGTACTTTTCATTAGTTTTTTCATATCGTTCCCCTCTTCATTTTGTTACGTTCATTTTTATCGATCTATCAAATCGGCTCCGAGGACAAACCGATCGGAGCGAACACTCTTCCTCACCAACGTATGCCGTTCACAGGAATCGATTTGTCGCCGATACGATGCGGAAAAGAGACGTTGGGTTGGAATTCCCACTCTAGCACATCGGCCAGACCGAAGAAAGAGCAAATTAATACCTCCGACAAGGAATTTCTCAGCGGCTAAATCCTTAGCAACTTACTAAGATTTAACCAATTTACGGACTTTTCACTAAACAAGCCGGGCCCACTGCCGGGCCTGCCACCAACAGGAAAGGCAGCACCAATTTTATAGCCGTACGTTATAATATTATGAATTTCTAATTCATGTCAAGCATCGACCTTTCGTTTCGACGCCAAATATCGGTTTGCTCATAACTGAGCAGCCCCAAATTCAGTGAACGTGCCACCTTCCCCGCCCCGGCAGGCACACGCTCGTCACAGGCAAGCCATGGTGTTGCTAAAGCGCCGGGTCAAACAGTATCCTTGATCTTTGAGAAGCGCTTCACAGTTTTTTCTGTTTTCTTTCGACAGGTGTTTGTGCTCGTACACAATGGTGGTCGGCTTGAGCTGATTAAAATCAATCTGCTTGAGTATTTCGAAATCGTAGCCTTCCGTATCGACCAGCAGCAGATCGACCTTTTCGACATGGTGCGCCTTCAGCAGCGAAGCAAAAGAGCAACATTGGACTTTTTCATTGACGATATGCTGCTCGATATCCGGTATCGCCCACTTGTGCTTCAGCAACACGTCGAGATAAAAAGAACCCAGCCCTTTGCTCCACGCCGGCAGATGATCCTGCCCCTCCTTGATTCGGTAAAACTCTCTCACCTCCTCTTTGTCGGAAATCGCAACGTTCGCAAAGATCAGGTTCTTATTGCTCCGGTAATTGTTCATCAACCGGTCAAAGTAATGCCTGACCGGCTCCACCAGGATCCCGCTCCAGTTATTTTCAACCACGTGCCGATAGAGAGGGTCATGAACCACACCATCGTTGGCTCCGACCTGGATAAAAAAGAAATCATCCGAATAGGAAGCGGCTCGCTCCAGAACCTTGTCGAATGCCGTCCATTTCGGCAGGCACAACCACCGATCGAACGCTTTCACGCAGGAAGAGAACAGCTTTTGTTTATTCATCATCGCAGAAGACACCTTTGACGCAATCCGTTTCTTTGCCAGCAACTGCCCGCACGCCCATCAAGCAGGCAAACCAAAGGCGGCAGAGCCCGTGCAGGAGATGCATCGCTCGCATGCAGATCAAAACTAAACTGGAACGAGGCAAACAGATCGAGTATTATTTGATCGCTTTCAAAACACTGACACCGTGTATGGTTGTTTGCCGTGATGTCATTTGCCATCACCACAACGACCCATCTATTTTAATGCGGTCGAAAGCCCCCTGCGTATTAATATAAGAAGATAAAAACAAAAAAACATGAAGCAACCAACTCTTGCCGTCATCGGCACAGGCGCAGCCGGCATGGCCTGCGGCCATTTTCTGCACGACAAATTCGACTTGGCCTTTTACGAACAGAACGATTACATCGGCGGCCACGCAAATACCGCCACCATCCAGGATGGCGACGAAACGGTGTACAGCGACACCGCCTTCGTCATTTTCAATGACGACAACTACCCTCTGTTCAACCGCCTGCTCAAGGAACTGAACGTCCCCACCATCCGCTGCCCAATGAGCTTCAGCTTCAAGATCATCCCGAGCGGCTGGGAGTATAACACCAAGGGAATGACCTATCTGCCAACCAATCTTAAAAACCTGCTCGACCGGCGATTCCGTAAAATGCTGGGTGAAACCGGGCGTTTCTATAAAGAGGCCACGGAAATCTACAAGGAAGAGAAATACCACAACGTCAGCATCGCTGAATATGTGAAAGAAAAGGGCTACAGCGACGATTTCCTCAATAATTACTTGACCCCCATCATCGCAGTGGTATGGTCGATCCCCGACCGTGACATGCTCGATTACCCGGCACTGACGATGATCGAATTCCTTGACAACCACGGCGCATTCCAGGGGATTTTCGGGCGAAAACGGTGGAGCACCGTCGCCAAAGGCAGCCGCTCATACCGCGACAAGTTGATTGCGCCCTTCAAGGACAAAATCCGTAGCGGCTGTGCAGCAACACAGATCACGAGGAAAGGCGATCAAGCCGAAGTTGCTGACGACACGGGCCAAACATCCACATTCGACCATGTCATCGTTGCCTGTCACGCCGACCAGGCGCTGCGCATTCTGGCAGAGCCGACCGCGCAGGAACAGGAACTGCTCGGTCAGTTCCGGTACAGCACGGCAACCGTCATTCTTCATACCGACTCGAGCATCATGCCATCAAGACGAAGCTTGTGGGCCGGCTGGAACTATCTGGTCGACAAAGACGACAGCGGAACGGTCCAATCGTCCTTCAGCTACTATATGAACAAACTGCAGAAGGTGTCAAACAAAAAGGACTATTTTGTCACCGTCAATGACAGAGGCTGGGTCGACCCGGCAAAAATTTTGCGCACCTACCGGTACGAACACCCTATTTTCGACAGCCACGCGGTCGATGCTCAGCCCAAGCTGCACAAACTCAATGAAAACGGACGCATCTATTTTTGTGGTTCGTATTTCAAATACGGTTTTCATGAAGATGCGTTCCGCTCGGGCGTGGAGGTCTGTCGCGCCATCACCGGCGAAAAGATCTGGGAAGATTGACGATGTGTTTTTCAGCCGAAGCCAGTTTTATTTCGAGCGCTATACTAACTGTGGGCGGCGCTGCAACACTCAAACAGGTCAAACGACGCAACGAGCTCCCGCTGGCGGCGATACCGTTGATCTTCGCTGTTCACCAATTCATCGAAGGCTGTTTATGGCTCACCCATGATTACGCCAGTCCACCCTGGCTGGTTTCACTGCTGGCGCACGCCTTTCCCCTGATCGCCTACAGCGTGTGGCCAACGCTGGTACCGTATGCCGTTTATCGGGTGGAAACGGAGCCGAGGCGCAAGAAACTGCTGATGATCTGTCGGGTCACCGGCATCGGCGTCAGCATTTTCTTCCTCTTCTATATTCTCCAGGGGCCGGTCAGCGTCAAGTTCATCAATCAAAGCATCCATTATGATTTTTATTTTTCACCATGGGTCTTGAGCCAATGGCTGTACGGTTTTTCCATCATTCTTGCCACCCTACTCTCCAGCCATCGAATCATCATCCTTTTCGGAGTCGGCCTGGTCATCAGCTACAACGTCGCCAAGCAGTTGTATCTTGCCACTTATCCATCGGTTTTTTGCTTTTTTGCGGCACTTTTGAGCCTCGCCATTTATCTGCAGATTCGCTATGGCGCCCAAAGCGAAAGGTTCCAGGACTATGCTCCCGCCACGAATCCCCGACCGGAACGCGAAACGGTTCCGCCATCCTGAGAACAAAAAGCGGAGGTTAGCCATCAAACTTGTAAGTTCTCAATAATTCCGGGCATGAAGCGGGTGGGCCGATACAAGACACGCGGTGAATACGTTCCCTGTACGCTCGGCTGCAGCATCCCTGCTGCAGACGGTCTTGTATCGGCCCACCCGCTTCATCCTTCAATTCATTCGACGC
>Ga0114931_10006147_pt1 | contig 14790 bp, 14 predicted proteins | sample 2SBtaG_FD_89579 | JGI IMG/M metagenome (GOLD analysis project Ga0114931, IMG submission 89579) | Deep subsurface microbial communities from Kolumbo volcano to uncover new lineages of life (NeLLi) - 2SBTROV14_V59a metaG | ecosystem: Environmental > Aquatic > Marine > Volcanic | place: Kolumbo...
CTAATCCTGAAGTTGTTGCCTATTCAGAAGATAAATTATATTCAAAGTATATTTACAAAAAACAAAGTTTTAGTTTATTACCCCCTGTAGATGAAATTTGGAATGTAAGTTATTATGGTGGAAGTACTGATTATGGAAATGGTATTGCTGTGGATAATTCAGGTAATGTTTATGTGACCGGACAATCCAATATTAGTGGAAGTGATGATTATTCTACTATTAAATATGATAGTTCTGGTAACGAAATTTGGAATGTAAGTTATGATAGTGGAAATTCTGATGTTGGAGAAGGTATTGCTGTGGGTAGCTCGGGTAATGTTTATGTGACAGGAAATTCCTATAATGGAGCAACTGATGACTATTATACTATTAAATATGATAGTTCTGGTAACGAAGTTTGGAATGCAAGTTATGATGGTGGAAGTGATGATGGAGGAGTAGGTATTGCTGTAGATAATTCAGGTAATGTTTATGTGACGGGATATTCTGATAATGGAGTAGATCATGATTATTATACTATTAGATATGAACAATCTTAATTCTTTTTTGATAGATTCTGTTCAAGAAAGTAACATAGAAGCTTTCTAAGTAATCTAGACGAAAGTTTAACTGATTGGAGAGATTAGTTTTAACTAAAGAAAATCCTTAACAAAAATTCAATGTCTTTTAAACATCTTTTCAATCTCATTAAATGTATATCTAAGTAAAACCGGTCTTCCATGTGGGCAATTAAATGGCTCTTTTAAATATCTAAGTGCCTCAATTATTTCTTTTATCTGACTTAAACTCAATTCATCTCCTGCTTTAACAGAACGTCTACAAGACATTGATGCAAGTTTATTCTCATTTTTTTCTTCTAAAAAGAGTGATTTTCCTGTAACTGAAATTTGTTCTAAAACATCAATTATTAATTGTGGTTCTAAAAATTCTCCTCTTATTCCCTTTGGAACTGTTCTTACTATTATTTGTTCCTTACCAAACTCTTCACATTCAAAACCTAATTTTAATAATAGTTCTTTATTTTCAACAAAAAGTAACATTTGTTTATTATTTAATTCTAAAACCTTAGCTTTAAGCAATCTTTGAATTTGAGGATTTTTTGAATTGAAGTTCTCTTTTAATTTTTCAAAATAAAATTTCTCCTCAGCAACATGTTGATCAATCATTAACATTTCTCTAGGAGTCTCAATTATAACAAATGTTTTGTGAAGTTGGCCAATTATTTTATATTCACTTAAAGTATCATATAGTGGCCCTTTGTGTTTTGTTTCTTCTTCTGCTTGCGTTTTTATATTCTCTTTGAAGGAATCTTCTTTTTTTATTTGTGTAAAGTCCTCTTTTACAAAATCAAATTCTCTTTGAGAATCAACTTGATAATAATTCTTATCTTTTTTAGTTAGTTTTAATTTGCTTGGTTGTATTTCGTCACTTACATCATAGAGTTTTTTATCTGTTGTCCTTTCTTTTTGAAATGGTTTAAATATTGGTTCATTTTCAAATACTTCTTTAATTGCACTTCTTACCAATTCAAAAATTTCCAACTCATTCTCAAACTTAATTTCAATTTTTGTAGGATGAACATTAACATCAATTATTTCCGGATCAATTTCAATAAATAGAACATAAAAAGGATGGCGCCCCTCCATTAGATTTGTACTAAATCCTTCATAAACTGCATCAGATAATAGTTTTGATTTTACAAATCTTTGATTAACAAACAAATATTGATTTTTTTTGAAACTATATGTAATTGTACTCGGATTTGCAATAAAGCCTGAAATACTAATTCCTCGAGAAATCTTATTCAAATTATATAGATTATATTTTAAATTTTTATCTAATGTGTAAATTAAATTCTCTTCTTGAGATTTGAAAATTGGTTTGTTAACTAATAACTTATTATTATGTCTTAAAGAAAAAGATTTATCGAAATTTATAACCTCAAAACGTTTTAGTACATCAATTATTTCTCTTAATTCTTGAGTTTGAGTTCTTAAATATTTTTTCCTAGCTGGAGTTTTCTCAAACAAATTCTCAACAATTACAGATGTTCCTAATTCATGAGCTCCTTTTTTTACTAAAGTAATATCTTCTGAACTAATTTGATAAGCAGAATCAGAATCATCTCTTTTTGAAACAATGGTCGTGTGTGCGACAGAGAAAATACTTGCTAATGCCTCGCCTCTAAATCCAAGGCTTGTTATTTTGTATAAATCATTAAATTCTTTAATTTTTGAAGTTGCGTGTCTTAGTGGAGCTAGAAGCAAATCCTCTTTAGAGATTCCACAACCATTATCTTTAACCAATATTTTCTTGAGTCCTGAGTCTTCAATTTCAATTTCAATTTGTGTCGCACCAGAATCTAATGAATTTTCAACTAGTTCTTTTACAACAGCTGCGGGTCTCTCAATTACTTCTCCTGCTGCAATTTGAGATATAATTTCATCTGGAAGTTGAATAATTGTCATATAAAAGTCAAATCTAGGTATTATATAAATGTTTTTAAACTACATGAAATTCTAAAAAAGTATGAATACACTTTTTATGATTATTCTTATTAAATTTTTTAGAAATATTTTTACATTAGAATTAAATTTTAAAGTTAAACAAATATTTTATAAATAAATAGATTTTATATCTAACACTATGAAAAAAATATTAATAATAATCTTAATTTCATTTGGTGTACTTCTTGGGGCGTGTTCTTCAGGAATAAATCAAAATACACAAACTGAAAGTTCAAGTAGTAAATCAAATAACGAAGTACAAGAATCTATTCAAGATAATGAGGCAACAACAAATATTGAAGATTCAACTAATTCGCAAGAAAAACCAAAACAAGATTCTGGAACTACAAAAGAAATAAATGTTATTGCAAAACAGTGGAAATTCGAACCAAATTCTATTGAAGTAAACTTAAATGATAAAGTTATATTACACATAAAAAGTGTTGATGTGACACATGGAATTGCAATTCCAGATTTTGGAATCTCAAAACAATTATCTCCTGGAAGTGAAGAAACTATTGAATTTGTTGCAAACAAAAAAGGAACATTTTCTTTTTTTTGTAATGTCTATTGTGGTCAAGGGCACAAAGATATGAAAGGAGAACTTATAGTTAATTAAATGGATAAAAAATTTATTCTATTTTTTTTATTATTAACTTCCGCAACTAATTCTTTTGCACATCTCTCAAGTGGAGAAGATAAGATTATTGAACCATATCTAGTTGATTTTGGATATAGTCCAAAAAATCTAAACACGATTGAACCTACTTTTCTAAATTTCAATTTAGTAAATGAAACTACAAAAACACCTATACTCTATTCATCAGTTTGGATTAGTATTTCAAATGTTAATAATAAAAATCAGAATTTATTCTCAGCAATATTGTACCCTGAAGTTGGAAATTCAAATCTTCAAATTTTATTTCAAAAAGGTGGAAATTATAATATAACTGCACAATTTAGAGATAAAAAGTCAAAAAAAATCCTCTCTACCTCTTTTAAAATTGAAGTAAAAAATAAAAACAATAATGAAGAAAACATATTTATACTTTTCATAAAAAAAATAATTCAAATATTATTCTAATATTTAATCTATTCAGAAATTTATTTGTTTTTTTCCTTTCTTTTATTTCTATTTAAAATTGATACATTATCGCATAAATGTAGTAGTGCAACAAAACCCACAAATAAACCAAAATCTCTAACTGCTAAATCATTATAACCTAAATGATAAATTATTATAAGCATATGTAGTGCTAGTAAAAATGCTACTGTTTTTGAATATTGGTTGGTTACTAACATAAGTGCAGTTAGTGTCTCAAATATTCCATTAAAATAAACTAATGTAATAGTTGTAATAAAGGATTGAGTAAATGCCCACTCAGGTAAAAAACCTACCCAATTTTGAGGTGATATTAATTGGGATAGGCCAAACCACAAAATGGTAATTCCTAATCCAATTCTAAGAATTTTTTCTGCTAATATGTAATTTTTTTGAATAATCATTTACTCTTAGATCTAGAAATAAAAGCAATAATTGTCTTTGAAATGAACTTTCTAACCACATTGTACACTTCAAGATTATATTTTGTAACTACTACCTCAATTGTCATATCAACAGAATTTTCATGAATCTTATCTAGTTTGAGCTTTATAGAATTTGTATCAGTTACTTCTGAGAATTCTTTTAATATTTTATTTGAAAGATGTTTTTCAAGTCTACTTATTTTTTTGAAATGAAGACTCGACAAACTAAAATCATATGTAACTTTTTTAATAATACTTTTACTATAATTAATAATAACTGAATTCATAATAAGCGAATTTGGAATATAAACTGTATCTCCTCCATCTGTTTTAAGTGTTGTATTTGATAAATTGATATCTAATACTCTTCCTGTGAAATCATTTACATTAATAAAATCACCAATTCTAATTTCCGATGAAAATAAAAGAGAAAGTCCTTCTAAAACATTTGAAAACTTCTCTTTAAAAAGCCAAGCAAAGGCAACTGAGAAAAGACCAACTGTTGTTAAAAACTTAACAAAATCAATTACAAAATATGTAATAAGAAAAATTACGTAAAAAACTATGTTTAATATTACAAATAGTCTTTCTAAACCTAATATGAAATTATCATTAGAATGCTCTTTTTGTTTATTCTTTTTTTTATATATTGAAATCAAAATTATTTGAATTATATATGTAATATCTGAAATTACAAGATAAAAAAATATTAGTTTGAAAAAATTTGTCAAAGTGGTGTTAATATGTAACGATGAATTAAAAGATAGAATAATAAGCAAAATTGTAAAGCAAATTTTAACTAGAAAAGAAAATCTCTTTTCATCAGAAATTCTTAAATTCTTTAAAAAAAGAAAATGAGTAAATTGTTTGTTCTCTTCCATTGTATTGTACTAATTAAAATGATTTATAAAGTATTCGTTTTGTTATGAAGTTCTAAATGTAATAATTTTAATTTTAATTCTCTTATATGTAAAAAACATTGATAAAAAAGATTTATAAATTACTAAGGTAATAAAATACAATGTTAAAATTACCACAAGTCAAAAATATACAAATTACTTTTCTTCTTGTAGTTGTCACTTTGTTACTTGGAACAATTGTATTTCATAACATAGAAAATTGGACTTTTCTTGATTCTTTATATTTTAGTGTGATTACATTAACTACAATTGGTTTTGGTGACATATCTCCTGTCACTCCACTAGGAAAACTATTTACAATTTTCTATGTGTTTTTAGGAATTGGAATTGTACTTACATTAGTTAATCTTATTGCAAAAAGAGAAGTTGAAAATCAAATTGAAAAAAAGCTAGAACAAAGACATAGACATCATCTAGAATTAGAGATGCTCAAAGCAAAAGAGAAGAAGTGAGATGTGTTTGTTTTGTTAATTTATATATCTAATCAATCTTTGGTTAGAGGTTAACCATTTTTATTCAACTATTGAAGTTAATAAATCCTTCTCAAATTCATTTTCCCGATTTTGATTATAAAATGGCAATCCAATTATCCTATAATTCTTAGTTTCTACAAACTTGTTTAAATCTTGCTTTTCATATTTTTCTTTTATTTTGGCTAAGAAATCTTGCTTCCATTTATCTCCTGCTTCAATATGCCTCCCTTTTGGCTATATAAAAATCTGATAAGTTAAGCTTTTTCCTTTTTTTGTTTTCATAAATAAAACAAAGTCTGGAGCAAAAGCTTGTCCATCATCAAAATCATAAATTTTGAAGTGCAACTCATTTCTTATAAGATAAATTTCTTCAAAATCAATGACATTATTTGAATTTACAAATTTGTCAATATATCTGACTAAGAATTTTTCTTGATCGGTTCCATAATTTGCATTGAAAACATACCATCTTTTATCTCTAACAAAATCTTCCATTCCATCGCATCTTTCATCTTTTTTATTTAATTTTAAGATCTTGTCTTCAAATATCTTGGATATCTTCTCTTGTTTGACAAATTCTGAACCAACATAATTAACTCTTGTTCTTTCTAAGCTTTCTTTGATTTTGTTTAACAGCTTCAAAACAGCTTCTAATTTATGCTTATTTGAAATATTATCTAAATCTTCTTTAGTTCCCTTAAAGTCAATACTAGTTCCTGCTAAAAATTCTTTTTTATTTATCAAACCATTCATAGAATTAAGAGCATTAGGAAATATTCGTTTTAGATTTTCAAAATTAAAAAAGTCTATTTTTGATAAAGCATTTTTTATTATGTGTTTATCAATGTCCTTTAATGAAAATGATTTTGTAGTTTTAATTATATTTGAATTATCGTATTTTTCATCTTTAAATTCTAGAGCATCTGAAACCTTCCCTTTGCCCGAATAAATCTCATAAACCTCATTTTTTTGTGTGAAGTCCATATCTGCAAAAGATTTTATTTTAGAATAGTCTTTTTTTACTTTTTTATTTAGATGAATTATTCCTGTTTTGTAAAAAGAAGTTTTTTTAAATGCTTCTTTTATATTTAGTTCTTTTTCTTCTACATCATCTAAATCAATACCTAATTCTTCTCTTATTGCATTCTTTAAGTCTGCAACATATCTTGATTCATTCCAGCTGTGAAAATATAACTCTTCTAAAATTCTTAATTCTTTTTGGGTATCTTCGTCAAACTTTCTTTTGTGTTTATCTTGAGTTTCATCCAAAACAAAAGGATAATACCTTGCTCCTCTTCCGATTAATTGAGCTTCTGAAATTGTAGATTGAGCAATTCTTCCTTTTGTGCTTCCACCAGTTGCCTGTTTATCTGAAACTCTAACAATATCAAATAAATTTAATACATCCCATCCTTCATTTAATTTTTGAACCGCAAAAATTGCTCTTATATTATTATTTGCAGATTCTAAAGAATTTAAAATTTTTTCTTGAGAAATTACTTCTTCTTTATCTCTTTGAGAAATTGATTTTTTATCTAAGCTTTCTTCATTTACATTTAAACAATTCTTTTCTGAAAATCCTCTTTGAATCTTTTTTACTAAATCAGAAATTAATATTTTTTCTTTATCATAGAATTCAAATACTTTTTTCATGATTTTTTCATTACATTTTCGTTTAATTTCTTCAATGTCCTTATTTGAAAGATTATCAATCAGTTTTCTAAAATCTAATTCATTTTGTTTAGACTCTGCAATCTCTTTTTGTGCTTTAAACATAATTACTGGCTTAAAATTCTTTAAACCTAAAGATTCTGGAAATTCTTTTGCGTATTTTGATGCTACATCTTGCCTGTATTGGTTTACTAAAACTGCTGTAAGCATTCTATATCTTTTATCTCCATCTACCCTGAATAATTCAATATCTTTAGAGTATCCTGCTTGATGAAAACTTGGCAAATCATATTTATACAATAATCTTTTTAGGTATTTTTCTTTAATGCCAGAATAACTTTCAAAACCCATTGTTGCTGTAAACTCTAAAAGTAAGCTTAGTTTGTCTTTTTTTAGGATTTCTTCAATAGTATTTTCCCAGTTTGGCTTATTAGTTAATGTTTTTTGTTTAGTCTGAACTTGCCCATGATGAGCTTCATCTGCGATCAAGACTATTCTTTTATCCTTAAAACTGTCAAATGTAACTGCATTTTCTTTTTCATTGTGCATATCTGAATGAAGTTTTTGTATTGTTGTAAAACAGATATTTATTTCATCCTTATTCGTAGAATCAAAATTATCCACTTCTCTTATTTGAATAGGTTTTTCATCAATGACAATTTTTTGATTGAATAGATATTTTATTGAACTTTGATCTAAGAAATTTTCTTTAGTCTTTCCTATAATGTTATTTGAGTTTACGAAGAATAAGAAGTTATTATGCCCTTTTTTGTAAAGATAATTTATCAACCCTGCCATTATTAGAGTTTTACCTGAACCTGTCGCCATATTAAATAAAACTGCTCTTGGAATTGGTTTTTCTTGATATTGCTCAAAATAAGAAATAAACATCTGGAAAGCTTTTTCTTGATATTCTCTTAATGGAAAGTTAGGATTTAAATTATCCTTAATTTCTTTTGGAATTTTAATCTGGTTTATGGTTGCTCTTCCTAATTCTTTTAGAATATCTTCATATAACCAGTCTTTATTTCCAGCGAGAGTAGTCTGCCCCATTTATTTTCCCCCATAGAATTTTTTATTAAGTTCCTTATCTTCTTTAGAAACCTTAAACTGAGAATCTTCTATTTCTGAAAGATTTACATAAAGCTGGTTTTTGTTAAGCATCTTTACTAAAGTGTCTTTTTGTTGTTTTAATGTCAATTTCTCAAAGTCTTTCTTGTTGTCATTAAACTTCTTAATCTCTACATCATAATTCAAGAAGTAATGTTCGCACCTCTCACCCCAAATTTTAAGAAGAGATTTTGTATCTTTTGCATTTTGAATTTTATCAACAGCATCTTCATTATATTTTAGAAGTTCGCAATAGATAAATTCTCCTCCGCCTTTCCAATTAACTGATTTTGAAATTCCTGAATTATCAAATTCTTCTATTACTGGTGAAAGTTTTCCTTTAGATGATTCTTTTCCAATAACATTCTTTAATCTTTTTATTTTAAGTTCCATTTGAGATGATATCTGCTCGATAGAAATATATCTCCTTGCCATTTTATGGCAAACAGAAGCAGTTGTTCCACTTCCTCCAAAAAAATCTAAAACAATTTCACTTTCATTAGTTGAAATTTCAATTATTCTTTTAATTAATTTTTCTGGTTTCTGACCATATAAAGGATTGCTTTCTTTTCCTCCTACATTAGAAATATCTTGCCAAACATCTCCCAATGGTTGACCGGATAATTCGTCAAGATATAATTTTCTATAGGGAACTCCACCTTTTGTCCAACCTAAATTTCCTTTTTTATCCATTTCAATAATCTTTTCTTTACTTAATAACCATCTTGTTTTTGGAGTATATCCTTTATACTCATATTTAGGTGAATTTCCTCCAAGTCCCGGACTTGCAATAACATCATGGCGCCTAAATAGTCTTCCAGATTTATCTTTTTTAAATTGTTTTTTTATGTATTCATCAGAGTAACCTAAAAAGATTGGATTATATTTATGCAAATTTGATTTTGAGTAATAAAATATTATATCATGTGTATTTCCAATACTATTTTTGGAAGCAACACTCGTTTTTCTTTTCCATACTATTTCGTTCCTAAAATTATCTCTTCCAAAAATATTATCTAAAAGTAATTTAAGATAGTGGCTTTCATTATGATCAATTTGAACAAAGATACTCCCTTCATCACTCAATAAACTTTTAGCAACTTCCAACCGATTTTTCATAAACGTTAGCCATGTAGAATGATTGAAAGAGTCATTATATACAAAACTATCTCCACCAGTATTATATGGAGGATCAATGTAAATCAATTTAACTCTTCCAGCAAACTCTTTCTTTAAAGAATGCAGTGCTAAAAGATTATTTCCTTTGATTATCAGATTATCTTTGATTGTTCCTTTTTCATCTCTATTAAAATCTTTAACTTTTTCTTCTCCTTTTGCAGTATATTTCTTAAAATTAGTCAAAACTTTTGCATCAAATAATCTATCAATTTCATCTTTTGCTAAAATTTCATTAAAGAAAATCTCGTTTCTCTTTTGGTCTTCTTTTGTCATTCCACCTTCTAAGACACAATCTTTAAACGGCCAAACAAGAGAAACTTCTCCTCTTTCATTAAGATATTTTCCATCTATTGTAAGACCGATTTTATTCTTGAATTTAGTATAAGAATTACTCAAAACTTTGATATTCTCAATATAATCTACAAACTTATTGACATTGAAAATCCAGTATTCCTTAATTTTATCAAAAAATGTTTCTCTTATCTCTTTATCATCAATAAGTATTCCAATTAAATCCTTATCTACTTTGTAAGCCCTATCTATGATTTCATTTCTATTAATATCATCTATCTCTTCATCCCAAAACTCCATGTTTTGTTTTAGTTTTTCTTTAAGTTCTTGATCAAAGTTTGTCATTCCTCTTTCGCCCCCTCTTTAAACTGTTTCTCCATCATTATTTCTACTTGATGGGAAACTAACAAACCCTTCTTTTTGCGGAGTTCTCTGTACTTATCGTAAACTTCAGAATTTAATTTTAGAGTTACATTTCTACCTTCCATCATATAATTAATAATTTGATATAAATGTATATAAATGTTTGTAATTGCAATAAGTTCATTAATAAAAAATTATTTATTATATTTTCCAAATACTTTTGTGAATTTTTCAGAAGTTTCCATTAACCATCCCAAATGTTCTTCCCAATTATTTTGAGTTATGTCCACATTCTCTTTTGTTACCTTAATTCTTGAAGCTTTTTTACCTTCTAATACCATCCATTCCAATTTCATACTTAATTCTTTTTCAATTTTATCTTTATTTGATTCAAATTTATAGTATAAATCTTTAGAATCTGAAATGTATATCTCAGTTGCTATTTGGTTTGCTTGTGAATTTATCGTTAATGCAATATGACTATCAGAACTCCCATAACTTAAATTTATCCAATGTTGAGGATATGCTTTTTGAAATCTTAATTTTGAACCTTTTTCTTTACAATATTCTTTTAATTTATTCCAAAACTCAAATTGCATCAATTTAGTATCAGAATATTCACCTTTCTTTTGAGAAGTTTTTATAGCTTTAGCCCAAGAATTAGGTTTTGAAATAATTTCAAATTTAGGTGCATAATCAGAATTTCCAATTTGCCATAATTCCATTTTTATTGCAAAAAAATTTAACTTTTCATCAGTATGGTCATTTAACCAATCTATTGCTTGCTTATGCTCATCTCTAACATCTTTTACTACCCATATAACAATCTCTGCATCATGTCCTGAAGCATAAGTAATTATTTTTCCTAAATGGTCATGGTCTGTATTTTCTAATTGGTTTTCAATAATAATAGTTCTACCACTAATTTCTTCTTCTGCTAATATATCTACATTGAACCTTCCAACACTCGCTTCTGTTTCTAAAACCTTTATTCCAACATCAATTTCTTCACTTAATATTGCAATGTTTTCTTCTTTTGCCAACCAGTTTGTAAAATCTAAAGCTTCATGTTTCCAAGCTTTCCTTAAATCTATTTTTTTCAACTTACCTAAATTTGCCATAATTTATAAAACTAAAACTAGTAATTTATATATATTTGTTAAATTTTCTATTTATAACTTTTCCAACTCTTCTTTAATATAAACCATAGCAATTGTATCTAAACAACAATAATCAAGTAAATTCTTTCTTATTTTTTCAATTTGTTTTTTATCTGTGTATTCCCATACTGATTTTTCATATTCAATAGATGCTGTCATCCCATCACTTATATCTAAATGTTTGTGGTTTTTTTCAGGGTAAATAGAAGGGAGTACTTTCTTAATAGAGCATGATCCCTCTTGTTTTGGATTATAATAGTTGAAATCTCTAAATACATCTAATAAATCTATAATTCTCTCATTAATTGTATCTAACCATTCTTGATATTTTGGTAAAAACTTAGTAGTTTCATTCAAAACCCCTTTTTCAAAAGCTTTGTTAAATGTAATTATTGAACCATTGTCGCCACACCAATCTTTTATTAATGAAATAAATTCTTCTCTTGGATCCTTTTTTCCATCTGATAAAAACTCTTTATGTTCTAATTTTCCTTTTGGTTTATGTTGAATATGTAATGAAAATTGAAATGGTATTCTTTGATATGGTTTCATATTATCATAAACAGGAATTGCTGGATTATATGTTTCAAAATCTATATAGTATAAAGGGTACTCTAATGTATTTAGAAATAGCTTAATTCCTTTTGAATCAACATGAGTTTTATTATCTATCTCACAATCAACTTGAATTCGTTGTTTTGAATTTAACTTAATATCTGGTGTTAAATCTTTCATGTCTAAAAAACCTCCGTTATAATACTCCATTGCTTTTTTAACTCTTATATTATATAGATTAAATACGGAATATTGAGGTAAAAAATTCCAATCAAATTCAGGCAAAGGACATTCTTTGGGATTTTCACAATGTTTTCCAAATTTACTTTCATTATATTGTTTAGAATCAATATTCTCTAACATAGAATCAATTCCATCCTTAATTCCCTCTGTATATTCTTCAACTTCTGAATTAATATTTTCTAATGTAAATAGTTCCTTAATATTCAGATCTCCTTGTTTTTCATATTCATTATTAATATACATTAAATAACAGTCTCTAATTTTAATTCTTAAGTTTTGTATACATATTTTTGAAATGATACATCATGAATATTCTCTTCTTTAACTTTAGTTCCACTTTTAACTTCAATTAAATCCCATTCGTCTTTTCCGACTGGTTTTAATATGTCTGCTCTAGAATAACATCTTTCAAATTTAAAACCTGCTTCAAATAAAATTTCTCTTTTATCTAAATACTCTTTAGATAATCTTAAAGAATTATTAAAATCATCTTCTGGGATGTTAATTCCACCTTTAAAATACTCTTTTGCAAGTTCTCCCACTTTATGGCCTGTGTCAAATCTATGTTGAGTTGATAAATTAATTTCAGGTAATGATTCTTTATCATTTTTAGTAATCCATAATGATCTAGGGCATTTTAAACCAATTAAATAATTAGATTTTGTCAATAGTTTTTTTCATTCTAATATAATTTACAAGTTAATTATTTATAAATATCTCTTAGAATTAAGCAAATTAAGTTTAATATTATCAAAAGAAAAGCTATTGCCGGGAGTCGAACCCGGGACCTGCACATTACCAATGTGCCGCTCTACCACTGAGCCACAACAGCATTTTATTTATTATTGACTACTAAATTAACTACTTTAACTACTATAACAAATAGGGAAAGATTTTTAAAGGTTCAATGTTCTAAATAAATTTATGAAACATAAACATTATCAAAAAAATGAATCTTTCGTTGAATTAATATTAGAAAATAAAGATCTAATAAGCTATATCTTTTTGGGAATAGGACTAATTTTATTTATGTTAAACATAGCTAGTCTTCTTAGTTTTACAATCCCAGGCACATACGCATTCACGCCATTTGACCTTTCCACATTCGGTTCAATGATTATCATAATTTCAGCAACATATATGATACATTATAAATAAAGTTATAAACTATCAAAAATAATTTTATTCTATGATACAGTATGTTGTTCTTAGCTATGTAATTATAGCTTTTATTCTTGCATCTTACGAAGATATTAAAAAAAGAGAAGTATATGATTATTTGAACTTTTTATTGGCCTTTCTCGTCCTAATTACAGCGATTTTTCATTCTCTGTTGATAAATTCACTCACACCATTAAAAAGCGTCGGTTTTGGTCTTCTATGTGGCTTTGTTGTTGGTTCTCTGCTATATTACATCGGACTGTGGGGAGGGGGAGATTCTAAATTTTTAATTGGATTTTCTGCTGCATCATATTATCTAATTAGTTTTTCAAACTCAACATCAATTATGCATCAAATCTATGAAAAAATGATGAATGAATTATCCTTTTTTCTTTCTTTATTTATAAATTCGTTTATTAAAATAATTTTAGCAATTGATTTTATAACATTGATTTTTTTAGTTTTTATTATAATACTCACCAATAAAAAAAAAGAAAAATTCCAATTATTTTTTTCTCTTGTGTTATTATTTTTAGGACTCTATCTAGATAACACTGATTTTACTTTAATCTCTTTTGCATTTTCTGCCTTCCTTATTATTTTTTTTGGAAAAGAAGACATGCTCTCTTCAATTTACATCATAATTAAAAAAAAAGTATCTAAATTAAAGCTAAGAGACAGAATTGATAAGAATATAAAAAAATCAAATAAAACTATAATTAATTTTACAGATGCATGTGAAGGTCTAACAAAGGAACAAATAGAACTTCTAAAAAAAGAATTAGGACCCTCAAAAGAAATAAATATACGAAAAATTTTACCAATCTCCTCTTTAATTGGAATTAACTTCTTATGTTATATCCTTCTTATTGTAACTTTAAACCAAATAAATTTGGAGGTCCTCTCGTTTTTATTCAAATTTTTATTCTTCTCTTTCTTTATTGGCGGCCTTCTAGGAATACTAATAATTATTTTCTATGCTTTCAAATTCAAAAAACACATAAAAATAAAATTAAACAAGTTAGAAAAAACTTCTCTTTTAATATTAGTTATAATAACAAGTGTTCTTTCTTTATTTTTCTATTTCTTTTTAGATTTTACACAAATGTTCTTTTTGTTCTTCATTTTTCCTCTCTTTTTTTTCTTAAAAATTTCTAAACAAATTGAAAATAAAGTGTTTGTATCCAAAAAACCTTTAAGTAAAATAGTACCAGGGGATTGGATAGTTGAAGATATAAAAATTAATAAAACTAGAATTTTTCAAAAAGAAGATTTTAAATTAGGAATAGATGAAGAACAAATTAAAAGATTGCACCAATTATCTAAAAAACATCCTCATTTAAAAACAATTAAGGTTAAAGATGGAATCCCTTTTCTTCCACCATTATTTATCGCTTTTTTAGTTATGATACTGTTTTGAGTTACTTGCAAATACCGTAGTCTGCATCATTACTTTGATAATAACAACTAAAACCGAATTCACAGTCTCCCAAATCAGACCCACACTGCTCACCTAATTTTTTGTAATTAACTGTCGTCTGGTCCAACTCACAGGCAGGTTCTCCACAAACGGAAGTACAAATCTCTTCATCTGTAGGACAAATTCTTGGACATTCATTCCAATTTCCAC
>Ga0114931_10006148_pt1 | contig 14790 bp, 13 predicted proteins | sample 2SBtaG_FD_89579 | JGI IMG/M metagenome (GOLD analysis project Ga0114931, IMG submission 89579) | Deep subsurface microbial communities from Kolumbo volcano to uncover new lineages of life (NeLLi) - 2SBTROV14_V59a metaG | ecosystem: Environmental > Aquatic > Marine > Volcanic | place: Kolumbo...
CACCCGGAGCCGCTGGCGCGGCATCAGGGGGCTTGGTGACAAATCTAAAATCTTACCCGGCGTGTCATTCCGGAAGAATCTTGTAAAGAAAACGCAGAGAGCAAAATTTTCACTATTCATCTTTGTCTTTTAGAAGCAAAGCTTCTCGCGCTCGTTCCGTCCCAAGCTGCAGCTTGGGACGGAGGGCAAAGGCGTTGCATTCTTATTTTTCAAACAATCTTGGCAGGATGATACAGCAAGCAAATCGTCTTGCCAGCTTTGCTAAACCTCAAAGGTTTAGCAAAGCTTTCCCGTAAAGACTCCGGTTGCCCGAAGGGCACCGGATGTCAGGGGACACGCCCGCAGTTTTGGCTTTTGACACCCGGAGCCGCTGACGTTGCATCCGCGGTCATACCTGGATACCGAATGTCAGGGATATGCGCAAATAATTTATCAGAAAAGCCTGTATAGGCATAGCAGGAGATATAAAATAAAAACCCGCCGTGAAATTTCCAAGGAATTTCAGGCGGGTTGATTATTTTTTGGAAATAATTACCAGGAACTAATAAACCGGCAAAAAGTGTGATGCCTGTCCGGCATAGACAAACACAAATCGAAGAATGAACCCTCCGATGATTACGGCGGCACCGCTGAATACCCCCAGATTAATTCGGCGACAGAGAAGATGTTTTTTTACCACAATGTGCCACAATTCGACGACTTCCAAGCTCAATGGGAAAAGAATCCCCAGAAAAACCACACCGATCCAGAAGTAATAGGTGTAAGGACCGCCCATAATGAGAGCAACGGATTCCTTGTGGCTCCAGGTGGCAAGGGATTGATGCAGAATAAAAGGAATAATTAAAAAGATTTCAAATGTAATCAGAGCTGCATCCACAGAATTGAGGAGCATACATTCGTCAAAAGAAATTTTCTGATGTGAAATGAGGGCAAGAATAAAAATAATTGTTCCGACGCCCGAGGACATGGCCGAGAACAAAAACAACTGCGCAACCATGGGCGTATTCCAAAACGGTCTGGCAGGAATGGCGCCCAACAAAATACCGGTGTACATGCCCACGCCGATAGACACGGGAAATCCTATGCCGCCAATGATCAGTTTCCATCTTCTCACTTCCTCCGCTTTAAGAGGCGTCCAAGTCGATGCCCTGAAAAGATGCCGGAACGAATGCGGCAAGCGAACGAGGTTACGAATTCTATCCGGCAGCCAGAGGAAAAAATAGATTAAACTGAGGGTTACAAATATAACGAGCAACCAACTGCCGATCGACATCGGAGACGTCCATCTGATTGTGACGAACAGCCGCCAAAAACGGAAGGGTCTGCCGAGGTCTAAAAGCAAGAGCGCCAAGCCAATGGACACGGGAAAGGGGGCGATATATGCTCCAACCCGGCCAATCAACTCGTATTTTTTACTGCCCAGATAATTTGCCAAACCTGAGGTGGCAAATGCACCAGCGCTAAGGCCGGCTAAAAACAGATACAGAACGATTAAAAAACCCCAATGAAATTCATGGCTCATTGCTTCTTTCTCCTCTGTAAATATAATAAACCGCCGGATGCGTACCTGCTTCTTCATAAACCGTATAATATTTATTTTTAGCGATCAATTCCGAAACCTCACTTCGGGGATCATTGATATCACCAAAATGGCGGGAATTACCAATGCACGTCGCAACACAAGCCGGTTCTTCTCCCCGATAAACGCGATGCACGCAGCCGGTACATTTATCTGTTGTACCGGTCTCTTCATTGAAATAGCGCGCATCATAAGGACAGGCTTCGATGCAGTATTTGCAGCCGATGCAAATGTCCTGGTTGATCATCACCAAGCCATCGTCGCGGCGGTACGTTGCTCCTGTAGGGCAAACACGTTCACAAGGCGGATTTGTACAATGCATGCAATTTCCTGCTTCAAAGTGCATTCCCAAGATCGGGTAGGTACCGTTAGGGCCAATCTGTTTGACCCAGTTTCGATGATGCCCAACAGGAACGTTATTTTCAACTGAACAGGCAACCATACACGCCTTGCAATCAATACAACGATCAATTTCTATTACAAATGCAAATCTCTTCTGTGCCATCTTGTACTCCACTTCACGCTTTATAAACTTTGACAAAAGTTTGTGTTAAGGCCTGGCCGCCGGAAATAGGATCTGTAAATGTTTGATGCAAATCCGAATCGCTAACGCCATTTTTAAACGCGGTCCTCATTCCTTTTGAAAAATGTCCAAATCCGGTGACCATAAAAACGCAATCCGGCCGGATGCCTTCTGTAACGAGAGCTTTTGTCTTAACTTTCCCTACCCGACTTTCAACATAAACTTCATCCCCATCTTTTATCCCGCGTTGTGCTGCTGCGCTGGTATGAATCCAAAGAGGATTTTCAGGAAAAAGGTCACTCAAAAGTTTATTGTTTTGCGTAAAAAACTGGGTATGCAATGCAACTTTGCCGGTGAGCAGATAAAACTCCTCTTCTGTAGGCCGCGGCGGTGCCAGCCAATGCGGCACACTCTTGTGTCCCAGCCGCTTTAAAAGCGTTGAGGAAAGCTCGATTTTTCCGGTTGACGTATTGAATACCGTACTTTCAATACTTTCTTCCTTTTTCTCGAACGGAACGTACATGCCCTGTTCTTTCATTTTCTCCAAAGTGATCGGCAGAGGACGCAACTGTGCCTGAATATAGTCTTCCTCATCTTTGTACTGAAAGTAATCTCCCAGGCCCAGTCTCTTGCCCAGTTCCTTAAAAATCCACAATCCGGGTTTGGAATCGAACAGCGGTTCTATGACAGGTTGACGAATGTAAATATTGCCATCCAGCACGGTCAGCGGATCGTATCGCTCCAGATAGGTCGCTTCCGGCAAAACAACATCGGCATAGTAAGCCGTGTCATTCATGATGACGTCAATCACAGTAATAAAATCGAGTTTGGCCATTGCCTGCAAAGTTTTTCTTCTCTCGGGAATTGAACTGAGCGGATTTTGCCGATAAATGAACCACCCGTGCGCCTGGTAAGGTTTGCCGGTAAGCATCGCATCCCTGAGGTTTTGGAAAATGCCAAGCTTTAGCGGCACCAGTGGATACTTGTACGGCACACCGTCCAAACGAAGGGCACGACTGCGCGGATAAGGCGGCTGAGGAATTGATCCCAATCCGGCACCCTCACCTTCGCCAAAAATAGGACATTGTCCGCCGACTTTGTTCCAGTTGCCGACGATACTGTTCAGCACAGCGATTGCGCGCTCAGTTTGAAAAGAATTGACAAAATTTGATGTCCGCCAGTTAGGGTGGGCAAAAGCCCTGGGTGCGGCAATGGCAAAATCGCGAGCAACGCGACGAATTGTTTCCGCGGAAACGCCACACTCTTTTTCAGCCCATTCCGGTGTATACTTTTTAACCTCTTTTGCAAGTTCGTCAAAGCCAAAAGTATATTTTTCCACAAATTCTTTGTTATGCAAATCTGTTGCAATAATTTCATGGATCATTGCCAAAAAGAAGGCCAGATCAGTTCCCGGGCGGATGGGAATCCAGTCTGTTGCACGAGCGGCTGTTTTGGAAAAACGCGGATCCAGAACAACGACTTTGGCGCCGTTTGCGATCGCCTCGACCAAATCCTGGGTTTCAGAATTTGAGATCGCTTCCATCAGGTTTCGGCCTGCATAAATAATGTAAGCCGTGTCTTTGTAATCCCGGCCCGGCTCCTCAAATCCATAAGTGAGCATATTGGCGGTGATCATTGAGTTAAAACACAGGCTCCGCTGCGTTCCATAGTTGGGGCTGCCGAAAGCGCCGAGGAGATTTTCAAATTGCTGCTGCAAAAGATTATGCGTTGTAGAAAACACCATGGCTTCGGGGCCGTGCTTCTTTTTTATCGCCAGCATTTGCTCGGCAATATAATCCAGAGCTTCGCCCCAGGTCACTTTGCGGAATTTGCCTTCACCGCGTTTTCCCACACGAATAAGCGGCCACTTTAACCTGTCCGGATCATAAGTAACACCCAGACCTGCCTGGCCGCGTGGGCACAATTTGCCGCGCGAATGAGGATGATGCGGATTTCCTTCAAGTTTGGTTATTTTTCCATTGCGCACCTTGGCAACCAACCCGCAGCGCCAAACACACATTTCGCAAAGCGAATAGACTTCGCCATTTTGGATCGTCGGCCGCACCACATCGCCGTACTTGGCGGCATAGGCTTGCAATTGATCGAAACCTGAACCGGCTGCGACGGCTGCTCCGGCACCCGCGGCAGAAAGTCCAAGAAATTTGCGTCGCGACATGGAATATTGAATCTCATCACTATCTTTATTATTACGTTTCATTCTGAACCTCAAATTTATTTTATTCCTTTCTTTTCCAGGAAATAAAAGAGCACGAGTGTAATCTCGACAAACAAAATGATGAATAACCATGTGTTGATATGAAACAACTCCGGAATTGTGATGGAGCCGAGGTTCCCGATGCGGGATATTTTTGTGAATATGGATGTATATGTTTCACCGAAAAAGTACGCTCCGGCTATAAAACCTAAAAGACCGGGAACAATATAATCAATGCTGCCCTGGCCGGCACCGCCAGCCATTGTGCCCGGTCAGTAACCGGACAGGGACATGCCCACGCCAAAGATTAAACCGCCTAGCAGGTTTCCGGCGATGTATGTCGGATTGATGTTTGTCAAAGTAATCAGCCCCAGATCTTTGAGCAAAAAAATAAGCGGCATCGCGGTGATGAGCGCAGCCAGCATATATTTTATAACGGCAAGGTCTTTGAAGCGAAAAACATTAACGATTGTACCGTATTTCGTCAGCCCTGCTTTTTGCAGTGATATCCCAAATCCAATGCCTAATAAAAGACTCCAAATAAATTCCCATAAAGTGACTTCCATTTTCTATCTCCCAATAATTATTGAAATCAATATTTTTTTCCGTAAACAAGAAACGTGGTTATAATGCCGCCTGCAAATAAACCACCGATAAAGATCAAGCCTGAAGGCGCCAACTGCATTGTCCCGGAAATTGCCAGACCGCTGGTGCATCCGCCAGCCAGGCGTGCAGACCACTCGATGAGCAAGCCGCCGATAAAAGCAATACCCCATCGTTTCCACACCGATGGCCCAAAGATTTGAATCCACTGCTGATCGGTAACCATACGCCAGCGAAAGTCTCCGGACATCTTGGCGGATATAAATCCACCAATAAAAATGCCGACTACGACGACAACGGTAAAGTTAATCCCCGGTGGCATCACAAATTTAAAATACATTTGATGAAGCGCAGAAGGATAAAAGATTTTAACTACATAGCTGGTAAATTTTGCAAAAGCCGCCGAAGCGCCCAGAGGCTTGCTTATAAGCACCAGTGCCAGGACGTTGACAATCCCAAGAAAAACACCGGCAGCATAGGGCGACCACTTTTCTTTTTTTAATTGTTCAATGATCCAATCCATAGATTCACTCCTTTAAAATCTTTTAGCCAGCGTTGTCGTTACTTCCAATTCCTTATCATTCAACTTGTTCAAGCTGGACACGAGGTGAAGATCCAGCCTGCTCAGTGATTTAATGAGGCGTTCACCTTCATCCTCTTCACCGATAATTTTGAGCAATGATTCCAGACTGGCATGATCCATCTTGTTAAGTTGCAAAACGACCTGCTGCAGCACCGGTCTCCGCTGCAAAATATTAACAATCTCATCCATGTCCGGTTGCAGTTCTTCCTCCTCCTCGGGCGCCTCCTTTTCAACACCGCGCACCCGCAGCAATTCGATCTTTTCCTTGATGCGATCTTTATTGAAAACACCATAGAGCAGAAAAAAGACTGCCAGCGTACCGAGTATTAAAATGATCACAACAAGGTTACCGACATTCAGCGGACTTTTTTCTTTCTCGTTCAGTAGTTTATTAAAATCAACAACCTCACCGCCGGCAGGAATCGATATTGTGGCCGTGGAGGAGGATGCCGTGGTTGCCGGTTTTTCTGCCGCCGCATTTCCCCCGCTTGTCGTCTCTTTTTCCGGTTCGGGTGTGGACATATCCCCCAGATCAATTTTCAGGACAGCCGCATATTTCAGGGCACGTTCTTTATAATCATCAGGATGACAGGAACTGCAGGTGTTGCCGGCATTCTTAAGCGGCATTTTATTGATCCCCTGGTGTGCGGCAGCCTCGGTCTTTGCAGCCGTGTTTCCACCGTGGCAAAACTCACAAAAATCTCCAAAAGCATGCTGCTGATGCCACGGCCCTTGGTTGGCAACGGATTTTGCCTTTTTCACTTCGTGGCACGTTTTGCAGGATGACAACGAAGCACCGCATTGCGCCTTTAAAACCTGTGCGTTAGAAAACAAAACGATCACTAAAAGAGATAATAAATATGTAATGCGTCTCACCTTCGCCTCCTTAACTCGGATTGAATAGTATTTTAATATTTAATAATTGTCATCATGTAGAAGCGGCTTGAGATTATCACAGTCAATCGGCAGGTTATAAACAGGGCAGGTATAGCAATCTGCTCTTACACAAATTTCCGGCTTTTCCGGCAAGGCCCAGCACGGGGCTATGGATTGCTGGTATGCTGGACAAACCCGGTAATCTTTCAGAGAACATTCCGGATTGTAACGCCAGCATGGGATCATCGCCAATAAACGTTTAATGCCCTGAATATTTAATCCTTTTTCCTGAATCATTTTACGAATACAGCGCAACCGCTCGATGTCTTTTTCAGAATAAATTCGTCTGCCCGAATCCGTTTTTCGAACAAGTATCAATCCTTCGCGCTCATACAATCGGATGGTGTGTACACTTATTTCCAGCATACTTGCCACAACACCAATGGGATAGATAAACCTGTCTTTTTGATTCATAGGAAAAGCTATATTTTAAAATATATTTTTAAAGGATTTTTAAAATATAATAATTATTTAATAATACGCAAGAAAAAATTGAACGAGTGAATATTTTTCTTATCTTGTTGGAAAAATCAAAAAAAGGTTTTACCTTTAAAAAACTGTTTTATAGCGAACGGTCTTTGGAATTTCTGAATGCACGAAATCACTTCAGCGCTCATTGCAGGGGGAAACAGCAACCGATTCGGCAGTTCAAAAATGCAGGCTAAATTCCAGGGAAAGCGGCTTATCGATTATGCTCTTCACTTAGCCCTGGAAATATCCGACAATGTCATTATTATAGCCGGGAGTCATCCTCTGCCGGCGGATGTCAATGCAAAAGTGTATCACGATTTGATACCGAACTGCGGCCCACTCGGCGGCATTTATACTGCCCTTCACTATGCTCCGACTTCCCGGGTTGCAATTCTGCCGGTTGATATGCCGCTGCTGTCACTAAAGATTTATAATGTCCTCCTCGCTGCCAATGAGAGGAATCGCCCTGTTGTCGCAGTATCTCACGCGGGTCTGGAATCCCTGGTAAGCCTGTGGCCAAAAAGTATTTTGCCGTTGGTGAAACGTTCATTGGAGAACAAAGAATTGGGCATTTATAAACTTTTAAAAAAACTAAATGCGATAAAAATCGATCTGCCGAACGAAATGGAAAATTATGAAAAGGAATGGTTTTTAAACATTAATTCCAGGCATGATATGGAAATTTTGGGTCTATAACCCGGGTTAAATATCTTTGGCAGGATGATTTCTCGGCAGAATAATTAAATTAAGAACCAATCATTCTGCCATCCAATATTTCTTTGAATCATGCAGGTCTCTTTGGATTTTGTGCTTGAAATTTATTTGTAATTTGAGTTTTGAATATTGTGATTTTATTTCAAATATCTTGCACAAAAAACAAAGATTTTACTCGCAATAGCAAAGTGGTGACGTACTATTCTTACCTACTCGATTTGATACAGACTCTCATTTTCTCATTGCGAATTGCAAAAATATTTGTATTATTAAGATGAAATGAGAACAAACTTGCAAAAGGAGGCAGCATGATCGTAGAGATTGAGCAGTTGACGATTCGAGCTTTGATGGAGCGAAGCTTTTCACTTTATGAAAGCCTTCCCGCTCTCGGCTATGTTGGCGACCTTCCCAGGAGCTATTCCGAGATTCGCAATGATGTGCAAAAATTGGCGACCAGCTTGCTTGATCGCGGAGTAAAAAAAGGTGACAAAGTTGCAATCCTGGGAGAAAACAGTCCGAACTGGGCTGTTGCTTATCTCGCTGTCGTCTATCTCGGTGCGGTAGCTGTGCCGATTTTAACTGGTTTTACAGATTCGGACACACGGCACATCATCCGCAATTCCGGCGCTGTTGTGATCTTTGTTTCGCAAAATCAGAGAGCCAAAATTGAGGAACTGGAAAAATCTGTTTTGCATACGATCTATTCGCTGGAGGATTTTTCCACACAGGATTTAAAAAAAGACAACCTAAAAGCTTTGGAAAAAACCATCCAATCCCTCATGCACAAGGAGGGTGAAGAACCTTCTGCGGAAGAAATCCTCAATCAATTCCCAAAACCGGAACCGGATGACTTGGCAGCCATTATCTACACATCCGGTACAACCGGGCATTCCAAAGGGGTCATGCTCACCCACAAAAACATCGCCGCAAACGTCGTCAACAGTATCGAAAAGTTCCCCATCGACCATCGCGATCGATTCCTTTCCATTCTGCCCCTGGCGCACACATTTGAGTGCACCGGCGGGATGCTTTGCCCGCTTTCGGTGGGTGTAACCATTTTCTACATGCGCGGTTTACCTACACCACAGAAACTTCTCTCTGCCATGGAAACCGTTCGACCCACTGCGGTTCTTTCCGTACCGTTGGTCATAGATAAAATCTACAGAAAAAAAGTTTTGCCGACAATGCAGGGTAACAAGCTTGTTGCCGCTCTTTATGGCAAGGCATTTTTCAGAAAAAATCTGCACAAGCTGGCCGGGCGCAAGCTCAAAAAATCGCTGGGCGGCAAATTGCGCTTCTTTATGTTCGGCGGTGCGCCGTTGAATGAAGACGTTGAACTTTTCCTGCAGGAAGCGGGAATACAATATTCCACCGGCTATGGTATGACGGAAACATCACCCATTATAACGATTAATCCATTGGGAAAGGCAAAAACCGGCTCCTGCGGCCAGGCCATTCCCGGCATAGAGATAAAAATTAAGGTTACCAATGAAGAGACAGGTGAGGGTGAAATCCTTGTCCGCGGTGACAGCATTATGGCGGGTTATTATAACAATGAAGAGGCGACAAAAGAAGTTCTGCTCGCTGACGGCTGGTTAAAAACCGGGAACCTCGGTTATCTTGATTCGGAAGGTTTTCTTTTTATTAAAGGACGTTCAAAAAACGTCATTCTCGGACCTTCCGGGGAAAATATTTATCCGGAAATTATTGAACAGGAAATTTCGCAGAGTCCTTATATCCAGGAGGTCATTGTTTACCGGAGCGAAGGAAAACTCGTAGCCAAAGCATACCTGGATTCGGATGTTCTGGATCAGGAACTGCAAAGCAAAGGGCTTGATGGCGCACAAACCAAAGAGTTCATCGCAGAGCTTTTAGAGCAGATACGAAAACAAGTCAACGAACGTTTGCCGCAATTTTCGCGGATCAGCAAAATTATCGACCACCCCGATCCGTTTGAAAAAACGCCGACAAATAAAGTAAAACGATATTTATATACTCCTCCAGCCGGGGAATAATCATTTTACCGGCAACACTCGCCCGCTGCACAGAGACAATTTTCGTTGCAGCGGGTAAAGCGTTTAACTTGAAAAATGTGCAACGATTCACCCCGATAGCATCATTCCGGCTGGAGCAGAGCGGAATGTGACCGAAGGAAATGCCCGTGGTACCGGAATCTTTTATTTAGCCATGAGATTACAGAGTTGCTCGCAAAAAGTCCCCAAATGTCATTGCGAGCGATGCGAAGCAATCTGGATGTCGGCCATAAGTTGCAGTTTTCTAAGGATCGCTTCGTCGCTCCGCTCCTCGCGATGACATGCTTTTCGACTTTTTACGAAATACTCACTCTAATATCCTCCTATCGTCGGAACCGGAATGACAGCAAGTTCACGTTGTAAAAAAATGCACATCTGAATAGATACAAAAATGCATTATCTGATTGTTATCTAAAGGGCTGTCTGACAATCGTTTTCCAGTTTTTAGGGGCTGCTCTCCTGATGTCACTCAGATAAATCTCGTGATGTTTGCCGAAGAGTTGGTTCCCCCGCTCTTCGATAAAGTTGTGCAATTTTTCGATCGTTGGTCCTTCCTCGGAAAAGGGGCCCATGTGCATTATTTGTGCGGCTGTTCCTTCTGAATATTTTTCAAAACGGATGTGCTGCAACGCAGCCAAGGCCTTTTTCTCTTTGACTAATTTCAGCGCTTTGCCGACGATTTCGGCTGTTACAAATTCAGGCTGCATGATTAAAAGCGTCCATTTCCAAATATCCTTATTCTCCACGCTGAATTGAGACATATCATCAGTCCACCATAGCCCTTCCAACGGCAGAACAGCATAATCAATCCCTGTTTCACTTTTTTTGATCATGAATTTCAATGTGTAGGAAACGCTGAATAAAGCTTCGACCGCATTTTGAAATTCCACTGACGCATTAGGATCGCCTTTGCCGTCAATCATTAAAAAGTTCATTTCAGGCACCTGAACAATTTCCACCTTTTTCCCGGATGGTCTGTACAAGTGTCTGAGTTCCTTTTTATAATCAATTTTTGCCATCACCTGCTCCATTCGTGTCACTGACAGGCACAATGATTTCCGTTAATTAATTATTCGCTTTTTCCTTATTTCCTCACTTTTGTTTTGTCGGCCGACAATATAAATATAAGGCCTACCCCTGGGGGAGAGTCAAGCTTTTTTTCGATAATACTTTTCTTTCGGCGATTGAAAAACCGGATTCAGTTGATGCCTAGTTCAAAACGAAATGTCGTGCCGACATCGACTTGGCTTTCCACAGTGATTGAGCTTGCATGCAATTCCATAATTTTTTGCGCAATAGCCAGACCCAGCCCTGTGCTGCTTTTGTTTCGCGATTTGGCATTGCCGCTTCGATAAAAGCGGTCGAAAATGTGAGGCAAATCTTCAGAGGGAATACCGCAGCCGGTATCAGCCACAATCGTGCTAATTTTATCATCTTTTTTTTGCAGTTCAATATTGACCATGCCGCCGGAAGGTGTATAATTTATTGCATTCTCAATGAGGTTTGACAATGCCCGTTCAATAAGAGCGATATCCGCGCTGACAAACGGAAGATGGGGCGGTAAAGATACATTTAAACCGATATTGTATTTATCCACCTGTCCCTTGAATTTCATAACCACATCCTGCACTAATTCCGCCAAAGAAAAAGGTTCCGGGTGCGGTTGGATTTGCTGTGCTTCGAATTTGGAGAGGTCAAACAGTTCATGCACCATTCTGTTCAGGCGCTCCGTGTCCCCGAGTATAATATCGAGATAGTGCTGCCGCTCTTTTGCGTCCAGGCTGGATTCTTTCATCATGATCGTCTCCAAATACCCCTGAATTGATGCGAGCGGCGTGCGCAGATCATGTGAAACGTTTGCCACCAATTCGCGGCGTAAGTCATCCGTATGTTTCAATGTATCTATGTTGGCAACGATAGTATCCGCCATGCGGTTAAAGGCACGGCCAAGCTGGCCGATCTCATCATCCGACGCTTTTTCTATGCGTTTCTGGTAATTTCCTTTTTCAAAATCCTGAACCACGGCGGCCATGTAGCGAATGCGTCTCGTCAGAAACGCAAACAGAATTAAGCCGATTATTCCGGCAAAAGCGACAGAAGCATTCAAGCCGCGCAACAGCACCCGAAAAATGTAACTGTCGCGTGCCAACGCCAGGATGGAGTCATAATCCTGACTGCCAATAACAATATATAAAAATCCGGCACCGGAACTGCCCAGGTTGAGCGAAGCGACTGAAAACGGTTTCTTGCGCCCCGGCCTACGCGGGTCATCTCCAAGAAGAGGGATACGCTCTGCGCCGGTTAGAAATTCTCTGACCGGAGCCAAATCAACAGAATCGGATTTCACTTCTTTGCCCGGTTCGGCAAAAAAAGCAAGGATTTTGCCGGAAGCATCAAGTAAATAGATTTCAACTTTGGGGTTAATGACCATCATATAATGAATGCGCTCGCCTATTCGTTCAATGTTCAACTCATCTTCTAATAGCGGTTTGAGTTCGGCTGCCATATCCCTGGCAAGGTTGCGATTGAGTTTCTGATCCACTTCGTTAATATAATGTACCGTCGCATCCATAGTGATAAAAAACTGGACAACACCAAGGATGAGCAACAAAAGTAAAAAGACAAGGGATAATTTCCCATAAAACGTTTTCAGAAATTTTATCATTCTTCAAGCTCCTCCGCTTCGACAAAACGATAACCAACACCCCAAACCGTTCGGATGAAAAACGGCTGTGCGGGATTATCTTCAATTTTAGCGCGCAGTCGATTAATATGAGAATTTACCGTGTGTTCATAACCTGCAAATTGGTAGCCCCAGACGAGATTAAGAAGCTCCTGACGGCTGAAAGCTCTTCCCGGCTTGCTTGCAAATAATGCCAAAAGATCATATTCCTTTGCAGTCAGTTCCAGAACTTTGCCGGCAATTGTAACTTTGTGTTTTTCCAGATCGATCAGCAGATCACCATAAATTCTTTTCCCTTTTTGCCCGTCTTTTGCACGATCGTTTTTAGCCGCATCAATCCTGCGAAAAATAGCCTTGATCCTGGCAATGAGTTCACGAATGCCAAACGGTTTTGTCAGATAATCATCCGCGCCCAACTCCAGACCCAGAACTTTATCAAACTCTTCAGATTTGGAGGTCAGCATAAGAATCGGTGTAGATTTGTCAATTGCACGTATTTCCTTGCAAACCTCAAGACCGTCCAGCCTGGGCAACATTATATCGAGAATAACGAGAGAGTATTTGTTGGTAAGTGCTTTTTCCAAACCGGATTCGCCGTCCTCGGCACGGTCCAGGTTATACCCCAGGTCGGTGATATGAATTTCAAGCAAGTCGGCGATGTTTCGATCATCTTCGATGATTAGAACTGTTTTTCCCATTTTCATCTCAAATTGATAAATGAGTCATTCGTAAAAAGTCCGAAAATGTCATTGCGAGCGAAGCGAAGCACTCTGGATGTCGAATAACGTGCTGTTTTATAAAGATCGCTTCGTCGCTCCGCTCCTCGCGATGACAGGCTTTTCGACTTTTTACGAATTTGTCATAAATTCTGTTTATAAAACGATAACAACAAACTTGACAAAATTGTTTCATGGCGTCCGATAAAACAGAAAAAGCCGGAACCTTGGCGGTCCCGGCTTTTCCTTCGGGGTATGGATGATTACCCGATACTATTTAAAGTAATTGTCAATTTAGCCGTCGGTTCTTTCCAGCCCCAGACAGCCGGGTCTAAATCGCCAACCCCTTCAATACCATCGTGGGTATCAATTTTTTCATGCGTAGGCACGCGGACGCCCGGGTTGCCGCAGCAGGGACCTGGAATGTGTGCTTTCATTTCCGTGTTCTTTTCTGTACCGGCATCGTACGCATCCAGGTAATATGTCTGGCTGCCGGAAACAGGCAGTCGCAAACCATCGAGACCGACAAAGCCGTCATTGGTATTAACCAGCATAGCGACTAATGAAAGTTTGCGAAAGCCGACCCGTGCTTTGATCATAAAACTTGCCGACTGACCGGGAAGAATGACGCCACTACCTTCGGCCACGTCATTAACAAATGGCGATGTGCTCAGCATAGTTACCATCGGTCCGCCCACCGCATCCTCGGCGACTTGGCGTAATTCATCGGATGCATATTTTCCTTCCTGAAAAATATGGAACGTGAGCGCATGGGTCGCAAGAATCGGCGGTGAGAATGGCTGGCTTGCGCCATTACCGTTATTCGGTGTAAGGTTCTCAATGACGACCTCGTACTCGGCCATCAAGCTAGCGTGTGCGCGGCCAGGCGTGCGCGCTTCAATCGTTGCGCTCTGCATCGAAGAATCCGATGACAGTGGTGTTTCCTTGCTGCACCCCACTATGGTGATAAGCGCTGCAACGACGAACAAGAAAGGAACTAGTTTTCTCATGATACTTTCTCCTTGATGAGTGAAAAGTTATTCTGCTTAAATACAAAAGACTAAACAAAAAAAGATTCACAAAAGTATCACAAGAGTGTAAAAGTTTTATAAAACAATCAACACCAAGGACTTTGGGGAATTACAATGCCCATCCGGCACGATAGGGCGGATTAATAAGAGCATTCGCCTCCGGCAGATTTGTTACCTGCATTTTTTCGGCATCCCATTCTATTCTTTTGCCCATACGTAGAGCGACATTTCCTAACAAGACAGCTTCTGTCATCGGTCCTGAATATTCAAAATGCGAGGAAGGCTTTTCGCCGCTCTTGCAAGCTTGCATCCAGTTTTCCTCATGCGAGACCTTGATTCGCGGCAAGGTCTTTGGCGGTAATTTATAGTTTTTCATTTTTGATTCAGGAATGATGCGCGCGCCTTCGCCATAGATTCCGCTTAAAATTGTTCCTTTATCGCCGATAAAAATGATACCATTGTCCGGCAAATGTCGCCCCTTTTCCAATTCCGGCGGAGTCGGCGGCTTTAGCCCGCCATCGTACCATGATAATTTCACAGCAGGCATATTTTCACGGGCCGGGAAATAGGTGTGAATAATGGATGCAATCGGCGCACTTTCCGACATGGATTCTTTTACCAAATCCCTGGTGACAAAAATTCTCGGAGAACTCGCTTCGACGCTTGTTGGAGAGCCAAGTTTCAGTGCAAAAAAGACAACGTC
>Ga0114931_10006149_pt1 | contig 14786 bp, 12 predicted proteins | sample 2SBtaG_FD_89579 | JGI IMG/M metagenome (GOLD analysis project Ga0114931, IMG submission 89579) | Deep subsurface microbial communities from Kolumbo volcano to uncover new lineages of life (NeLLi) - 2SBTROV14_V59a metaG | ecosystem: Environmental > Aquatic > Marine > Volcanic | place: Kolumbo...
GCGGCTGTTGGCCGATGCTTCAGGAATTCGAGCACATCCGCCTTGGTCACCCGCCCATCCTTGCCGCTGCCCTGGATATTTTCAGGATCCAGGGCATGTTCTGCAATCAGCTTGCGCACGGCCGGGCCCATGCCCGGTGCACGGTCGGTTGAGGGCAGGACGTCGGTACTTGAAATATCCGTGCCTGAAATATTGACATCGGAAACATTGGCATCGGTAGCGGTCGGCACCGGCGCAGCGGCAGACGCCGGTTGCGCGGCACCATCCGTTGCAATCAGGCCGATCACCTGTTGCGCGGTCACGGTGTCACCGTCGTTGTGCAGGATTTTCTCCAGGATCCCGTCATACGGCGCGGGTACTTCCAGCACCACCTTGTCGGTTTCGATATCAACCAGCGCCTCGTCCCGCATGATGGCCTCACCGGGTTGCTTGTGCCAACCGGCCACGACGCCGTCAGTGACTGATTCCGGCAACTCGGGTACCTTGACCTCGATGGTCATGCAGCCGACCTCGCAATTGGGTTCGAATCAGTCATTGTCTATCCCCAGCGCCTCATTCACCAACGCTTTTTGTTGCTGTATATGCAGTACGGCATAACCGACCGCCGGTGCTGGCGATGCCTCACGGCCAGTATAGAGAAGCCTGAAGTCCGCGCCAACGACTTCTTCCAGCTTGTGGCGCGTGTTGTACCAGGCACCCTGGTTCATTGGCTCTTCCTGGCACCAGACATACTCGGTGATATTTTCATAAGCAGACAGTTTCGCACGCAACAAGCGCCACGGAAACGGATACAGTTGCTCGATTCGGAGCAGCGCTACGTGATCGAGCCCGGCCTTGCGCCGGCGCTCCAGTAAATCGTAATAGACCTTGCCGCTGCACATCACCATGCGCGTGACGGCCGACTTGTCGGTGCAGTCCACATCACCGATCACTGGCCGAAAGCCACCATCCGACAGATCATCCAGGCTGGAGGTGGCCAGCTTGTGACGCAGCAGGCTTTTGGGCGTCATCACCACCAGCGGTCGCCGGAACGGCCGGGTCAGCTGACGGCGCAGCATGTGAAACATCTGCGCCGGTGTCGTCGGGACACACACCTGGATATTGTGGCCGGAACACAACTGCAGAAAGCGCTCCAGCCGTGCAGAGGAATGCTCCGGCCCCTGGCCTTCGTAACCGTGCGGCAGGAACATGACCAGCCCGCACAAGCGCCCCCACTTGGCCTCGCCGGAAGCAATAAACTGGTCAATCACCACCTGCGCGACATTGGCAAAGTCACCGTACTGGGCTTCCCAGATAACCAGCGACCCGGGATCGGCCGTGGCATAGCCGTACTCGAATGCCAGCACGGCCTCTTCGGACAGCAGGGAATCAACCACGATAAAATTCGGCTGCTTGTCGTCAATATGTTGCAGCGGCACCCAGGTTTCACCATCAATCTGGTTATGCAACACGGCGTGCCGGTGAAAGAATGTGCCGCGCTCACAATCCTGCCCGGACAGACGGATGGGATGGCCATCCTGCAACAGGCTTGCAAACGCCAGCGATTCAGCAAAACCCCAGTCAACCGGGATAGCACCGGCCGCCATCTTGCGACGGTCCTCCATGATGCGGGCAACACGGGAATTGAGTTCAAAGCCCTGCGGCAACAACTGCAGGCGTGCCGCCAGCTTCCGCAGAACCTCCGCCTCGATGGCGGTCTCTCCCGAGTCATCCCATTCACGGCCGATAAAAGGAGCCCAGTCAACACCCGGACTGTTGCCATTAAAATGGTTTGCCAGGATACCCGCGGTAACACTGACGCCGGCATCCAGCTTGTCGCGATAGCGGTGCGCCAGTTCGTCCGGCACATCGTCTGAAACCACATTCAGTGCCTGTAATGTATGCGCATACTGCTCACGCGTTGTCGCCAGCGAGTTAATCTCCCGGTACATCAGCGGCTGGGTGGCGTCAGGTTCATCCGCCTCGTTATGCCCGTGGCGCCGGTAACACACCAGGTCGATGACCACATCCTTGTTGAACTGCATGCGGTAGTCAAGCGCCACCCGGGTAATGAAGTTGACCGCTTCCGGGTCATCACCGTTGACGTGGAAGATGGGGGCGCTGACCATCTTCGCGACATCCGTGCAATACAGCGTGGAGCGCGCATCGTGAACGTAGCTGGTGGTAAAACCGATCTGGTTATTGATGATGATGTGTAGCGTGCCTTGCGTGGAGAAACCGCGCAAACCGGACATATTGAAGGTCTCCATGACAACACCCTGACCGGCAAACGCGGAATCACCGTGGATGACCACGGCAAGCGCCTTGCGGCCTTCACGGTCTATATAACGCTGCTGGCGTGCCCGCACCGAACCCTGTACCACCGGCGACACGATCTCGAGATGCGAGGGATTGAACGCCAGCGCCAGGTGCACACGCCCGCCGGTCGTTTTGATATCTGATGAAAATCCCTGGTGGTATTTCACATCACCAGTGGCCAGGTGCATGTCGTGCTGTCCCTCGAATTCCTGGAACAGGTCAGCCGGCGATTTCCCCAGGATATTCACCAGCACATTCAGGCGGCCGCGGTGCGACATGCCGATAACGATTTCGCGTACACCCTGTGATCCGCTACGATCAATAATCTCGCCGAGCAGCGGAATCAGGCTTTCACCGCCTTCCAGCGAGAATCGCTTTTGTCCGACATACTTTGTATGCAGATAGCGTTCGATACCTTCCGCCGCAGTCAGGCGTTCCAGTAACCAGAGACGGCGCTCGTTGGTAAGCCCCGGATGTGACTGCACACTCTCGAGACGCTGCTGGATCCAGCGCTTCTCTTCCGTCTCGTTAATGTGCATGTATTCCACACCAATGGTCTCACAGTAGGTGCGGTTCAGCGCAAACAGGATTTCCTCAAGCGTCGCCTCTTCAGGGCCGACCAGCGAACCGGTATTGAACACCGTGTCAAAATCCGCTTCCGACAGTTCATGGTAACCCAGCTGCAGCTCGGGAATCGAATCCGGCACGTGCCGGCGCAGCGGATCGGTCCGCGCATGCTGGTGACCGCGAAACCGGTAGGCGTTGATCAGCTGCAGTACCCGCACCTGCTTGTTCTCATACGCGAGACGGCTGCCGGTCAGACTCGCGATGCGATGTCCACGCAAACGGCCGGTCAGGCGGCCAAATTCCTTACGCAATCCGGCGTGGGAAATATCCCCGTCACGCTGCCCGTTTACCTGTGGCAGACCGGAAAAATAACGGCGCCAGTGTGGCGCCACGGCATCCGGGTTCTCAAGCCAGGACTCGTACAGGGATTCAAGCCAGACCATGTTGCCGCCACTCAGCAAAGAGGAGCGCTGCAACCGGGTCATCAGTGTCTCACTCATTGCCAACTACTCCACGTCCAGCGAGGTTATGAAGGTAGTGCGCCTCCGCCTGTAAATAGCTTATCGAATAGTATTACGCAAACCTTGAGTCTGCGCTGATTATGTCCTGCCTGCCGGGATCAGCCGGCCGCCCACCCGCCACGCCACAGGTCTCACGCTGAATGGATGACGCCTGTCAGCTGTCAACATGAAGTGGTAATACGATGGGGTAAAACCGGATGGGCCGATCGGATAATTCAGAATAAATGTATTACTATCATTTAGATACAGGATTCCGCTATGCGCGCAAGCCGGCTTTTGCCGCGTAGACAAACGGTTGCCACGTAGCTGCCGCTGACCGGCCATATCACCATCATCAACGGCCATTTCCCGCAACGCCTCCTGAACCCCTGGGAACCGGACATCCATAGACTAAAAAGGGCTGCGACTGCAGCCCTTTTTTAATGCGGGATAGACTTTCGCTACTGACTCTTGCTAACCATATATTCGATCACCGCCTTGAGGTCATCCGCAGAACAGTCCATGCACGTACCCTTGGGCGGCATGGCATTCAGGCCATTGGTGGCATGTGTCAGCAGGGTATCCATACCTTGCGCAATACGCGGAGCCCAGGCCGCCGCATCACCCACCTTGGGTGCCCCGGCTACCCCGGTGCCATGACATGCGAAACACGTGGACTGGAACCTTTGTTCAGCTGTCATCGGTTCAGCGGCGGCGACTTCAGTATCACCCCCGGCTGAAGGAGCGGCGGCAGCGGCCTCTTCGGTACCGGGCTCACCCGCGATATTGACCTGCCCGATCGGCTTGATGTTTTCCAGGATGACTTCCTCAGGCTTGTAGGAGGCCATGTCCTCGGTCAGGTAGCCGGCAACGAAATAAAGAACGATTGCCAGCACTGACAACAGCCCGAGTACCGTGACAAAGACGGTCGCAAATTGTTTATCATTGGTGCTCACGTACTTCTCCTTGTGTAACCCGTGTTTACATAAAGAATGGTGGCGAATTATACGGCAAACCACGTGACCGTAAAATTCTCCGGAAATGCATAGAAATCAGCCACATCGACGCATAGACCTGCAAAGCGGATGGCGGTATGCTGTGCGCCCTGCTCCACATGAACAGTCTGCGCCCGTAGCTCAGCTGGATAGAGTACCGGCTTCCGAAGCCGGGTGTCACAGGTTCGAATCCTGTCGGGCGCGCCATATTTTTCAGGGAGTTAGCGCCTCTCCTTCGCTACTCTGAATCCTGGATAGTCAAAGGCGTTGGCGATTTTCCCGCAATCTATTTCTGTCGCACCCTCTCTGCGAGCAATCCCGTAGCATTTGCCCCCATTAGCCGCCCCGGTCAAGAGCCAACACTCCCAGGAGCTTGACGGCGACCCGTACTTCATGCCTTACGTTTCGGTTGAGCCGCGTCACCACCGAACCCGGCTGCGAAGGAGCGTACCTGAACTTGTTAGCAGTTGCATTCACGGAGTTTTGGCTTTCTTAGGCATGAGATACCACAAAACAAATGCTACAAGAAACATAGCTGGTACATCTCCGAGCAGATTTATCCGATCAGTTTCATCGACTATAGCTTGAGCGAACATAATACCGCCGTGGACAATACTCGACCAAATCGTAAACCATATAAGGCTTGCATTCGCTAAAGGGTCTTTTGCAGCTAGAATTAAAAAAACACCCAATGTAGCGTAGACACCCATAATCATTTGTTCATATTCGGGTTGCGGTGGCGTCCAACTCCACCCTGAGGGCCAGATCCACATCATCATTACTGGTACACCTGCAATGAAAATAACGCCAAATACGTAGAGAGCTGTTTTCAGATGTTTGAGCTTTTCTTCTCGTTGCATGAGATTTTCCTCTTGTGGCATCAAAAACTGCCAACCGGGATAGGGGGATGCCTCACGGCATCCCTCACCACCACCGGGCATATGGATCACGTACCACGGCGGTTCGGTTGATTGATTCAATACAAATGTCTTGCCGGGAATGCTTCTTCCATCCACATGCTGAATGCAATGATCAGAGACAACACTATGTGGCAAACAAATTCTGCCTGATGGGTTGACCTTGAATCACAGTCGCTTGTTAGAGGGTGCCACGATATACATCTTTTCTATGCCCCACCTTTACGACGACGACAACAAGTTCAGTATCCTCGATACTATAGACAATAACGTCAATACGTTAAATGTTCTAGCCCTCAAAAACGTTTTCGCTCAGCCGCGCAGAAAATCACGTAATGGGGTGACTGGTCGTCTAACCGGACCGTTGGCTAAATGTTGAGAAGCGGATCGTTATCACTGGACGAAACCCGGTTATCCGTTTATGCATCACATGGCCGGAGCCCGTCGCTTTGATTAGACACCCCATTAGCGTGCATCCATTCAATGAGCAAAGCCGTTTACACCCTGGTTAAGCCTGACACTAACTGGATACTCAGGACGTGAGTCAGCCTGCCGCATTGAATAGGGCCAGATCAGGGTTAACCGATGAATGTCTAGTGGTCCTGTAACTGCTGATGGAACAGACAAAATACAGGCAACGGTGAGACCACAGCAAGAAAGCCTCTATATGTGTTTGCTGTAAGCGACCTGCTTGTCAGCTGCCATGACAGATGAAGTAGCCGTCTTTGTTCATTAACTTCACTTCGGGCATGCATCCATGCCTGAAAAGGTCACTAATGCCTATTGACGGACAGGAGGCTCATATGTGTTAGCCCGCTCTTGAGCCTCTAACTGCATCTATGATGTTTTTTGCCGTTGCCCTGGTTTTTACTCCAGAAACCACTGCTGTCCCGTTACCTTGCATTGAAATCCGGTAACGTCAACGATACAAAGCCTATTACGATGGTCATAGGCAGAAAATTTCTTCTCCTCCCGGGAGAAGGCCAGGATGAGGGGATATATAATCAAGCAGTTGCCCTGTGTTATCCTCTCTCCCCGGCCCTCCTCCCGGAGGGAGAGGGCGTTAACGGAACAGCAGTGTCCAGAAACATCAAAGGCTGATTCTTTCCTTTTAGTTTATGACTTCAATGAATATACAGAATCGTCTTTCCGGCGAATTTCGATATCCTCACTTTTCGCAAGCCGCAAAATATTTGAGAAATTCTGACGCGCCTCTGAGTATGTGAATACTTTCATTTCGATTTACTCCAATACTTCAATGCTCAACTCGATAGCTACTTTCTTCATCCGTTTATCAAGCGTAATCAATGGGCTCGACAAAGCCATTGCACACTGTAAGAAATAAGCATCACCGGCAAGTTCTCAGGTCCAAGCAGGCGGCACACCATGGGATCGTCCTGGTAGTAGCGCATATCCTGAAGCCGGTGTTAGCCCAGCAGGAGGTAGACTGTCAGCAACAGAACGATGATACCGTGGCCATAGATCGGGCTGACGCTCAGATGACGGGAACACCCGGCCAGTTGCTGCTTCAGGCCGATGCGGCTGAACAGTGCCTGGTACACCACTAATCCGGCGAACGATGTCAAACGCTGATCCCCAAATCTGATCTCGGTAATACAATGGGTCTTGCGATGAACAGCGGCTTTGCTACACTTCATGTTGATGGTCTATTTTGGTTGGGTTGTTGGATTGGCGTTCATCAATTCTACCAAGCCAGAGACCGTTTTTTGTGGCTGAGAAGCATTTTCCTGATTCAATTTTACAGGTTGTCTGGATCTCACTTCCGGTGAAGTCCGGCAACAGGACTATTACGTGCAGTAGAGCCTATAGATAAAGTGGTTTTCTTGAGAAACACAAACGTATTTATGCAACTATCGGGTTAATAAGGCAAGATAATCAGATCTGGAGAAATTATGACGATGAAACGCAATGCAATTTTAATCGGTATGTTGTTTTCTGCAGGCACAGCTCTAACATCATTTGCAGACAACAATGAGCAGACAATTAGCCAAACGGAACATCACAACATGATGAATCAGATACATGATGGAAGAATCTCTCTTGGCCTTTCACCACAGGTGAGGTTACATCAATTAGCCAATATGAGGTCACATGTAGAAGCAATACAAACTATTATTGGTTTAATAGGGGATGGCGACTTTAACACCGCCGCTGAAATAGCTCATTCCAGGCTTGGCTTGACTGAAGACATGAAAAGGATGTGTAACATGTTTGAAAATCAAAACTTCAGAACCCTCGGGCTACAGTTCCATAAAAGTGCAGATACCCTTGCCGATATATTAAAAACAAAAGACGTGGAAAAGTCCCTTCACGCAGTGAATACCACTATGGGATATTGCGTGCAATGCCATGCTACTTTTCGGCAATGAAAGGAGAGCGTTCTTTACAATCAAAGCCAATGCCTGGCAATCACATGCACCCGGACTGCAAAAAGGCGCCGTTCCCCGTCGCTCTGCTTTTAGCTGCCGGTGATCCGAAGCGTGGCGCTAATCGCCCTGACAGGCGACAACGTACTACATTGCCTGATGTTTGCGCGAATCACCCAGGCCGGGTTCCAGCCATACGCTGATAATAGCGCAACCGGTAGAGTTGCCGCCGGTGTTCCGCGTCTTCATCAAAGCCGGTGCGGTCGTGCAGCACGTTGTTGCTGATCAGCCCCTGGCCGGGTTGCAGTGTGGCGCGGTAGATATAGCGGCAATCCGAAGCAAGCAGTGCTCCCAGGGCTTCAACAGCCTCCCGCACCTGCGGGTCCGGAGTCCACTCGATACTGCGGGTGCGTGCCGTGTAGCGCATGTGCAGGTTGCCGTCCGGCAGCAGGGAAAACACCGGGCCGCTGCGTGCGGGCCGTAACTCGATACCGTTCTCGACATTGGGCGGGATGGTCATGACCTCGGCCATCGTCAATACCCGAATGTAATCCGGGTTGGCGTCACGCAGGTGTATATAGGCCATTTCATGGTCCAGCAGGGCATTTGCACCGCCCCTGGCCGCTGGTGATACACAATGCAGCAGCAGACCCCGGATCTGTTGTTCCGGCCGGTTGTAATAGCCGTCCGTATGCCAGTGGATAGGGCGGTTGGTGTAGGGGATGTAACTGCCACGCCATTCGTCGTCGACCACCTGCAGGGTCGTGATGCCATCGCCGTCGGCGCCCATGTTGCAATCCAGCTTGTTCAGCCCGAACTGTTCCCCGAGTAACCCGGGGATTGCCTTGTCCGGGTCGCTGCCGGTGGGGCCGGCATAGATCGCCATATTGGTCTTGCAGCAACGGCGATGGATCGCTTCCCGCTCCGCCTGCGTCAGCCGGCGGGGATCTTTGACCTCGACGACCAGGTCTTCGACCCGCTCGGGATAACCCTCCAGCTTGCGTCCCCGCCACGCCTGATAGGCGTCATCGTTGTCCAGATTGAACGGGTTGTTCAGTTCATATTTCCTTGCAGGCATTGTGTTGCTCCGGACTGCTGTTACTCAGGTTATTCCCAGTTCGTCCCACAGGGTGTCCACTCGCTGTATTACCTCGTCCGACATGCTGATTGGCCGGCCCCACCGGCGACTGGTCTCGGCGGGCCACTTGTTGGTGGCATCAAAACCGATTTTCGAACCCAGCCCGGAGACGGGGCTGGCAAAGTCGAGATAGTCGATGGGTGTGTTTTCCACCAGCACCGTGTCGCGCACCGGGTCCATGCGGGTGCTGATCGCCCAGATCACCGCGCTCCAGTCACGCACATTGATATCGTCATCGGTCACAATGACAAACTTGGTATAGGCAAACTGGCGCAGGTACGACCACACCCCGAACATGATGCGCCGGGCATGCCCCGGGTAGGCCTTGTTGATACTGACCACGGCGATCCGGTAGGAACACGCCTCCGGCGGCAGATAGAAATCGGTGATTTCTGGGAACTGTTGTTGCAATAGCGGAATAAAGACTTCATTCAGCACCATGGACATTACCGAGGGCTCATCGAACGGCGCCCGGCCCATGTAGGTGCTCGGGTAAATCGGATCGTTGCGGTGAGTGATGCGCTCGATGGTAAACACCGGGAACTTTTCCACGCTGTTGTAGTAGCCGGTGTGATCCCCGAACGGGCCCTCCTCGGCCTCCTCACCCGGTTCAATGAATCCCTCGAAGATAAACTCGGCCGTTGCCGGTACCTGCAAGTCGTGTAACTGGCAGGAGGTGACCGCGGTTTTGGCGCCGCGCAACAGGCCGGCGAACTGGTATTCCGACAGGGTATCGGGGATGGGAGTAACAGCGGCCAGCGTTGTCGCAGGGTCTGCGCCCAGGGCCACGGCGACCGGGAAGCGCTCACCCGGGTGCGCCTGCTGCCATTCGCGAAAATCAAGGGCGCCACCACGATGCGGCAACCAGCGCATGATCACCTTGTTGCGGGCAATCACCTGCTGCCGGTAGATGCCGAGGTTCTGCCGTTTCTTGTACGGCCCCCGGGTGGTGACCAGACCCCAGGTAATCAGCGGGCCGGCATCCCCGGGCCAGCAGGTCTGGACGGGCAGTGTTGACAGGTCTACATCCGGGCCTTCAATGGTGTTTTCCCTGCAGGGTGCGCGCCGTACCTCGTGCGGATTGATATCGCGCAGTTTCCTGAAGGCCGGTAGTTTCTTCAGCAGGTCTCCCAGGCCGTCGGGTATTTCGGGGGCCTTGAGGAAAGCCAGTACCCGGCCCACATCACGCAATGCTTCGGTTGATTCCGCGCCCATGGCCATGGCGACACGTTCCGTGGTGCCAAACAGGTTGCCCAGTACCGGGATCGAGGTATCCTTCGGACGGGTGAACAGCAGGGCCGGGCCGCCGGCCTTGAGGGTGCGATAACAGATTTCCGTCATTTCCAGCGCAGGGTCGATAACCTGGTTGATGCGTTTCAGTTCGCCACGGGCCTCCAGCTTGCCGAGGAAATCACGCAGGTCGCCGAATATCATGCCGATGAATCCTGTACGGCGACCGGTTGCCGGGTATCCATGCCGGCGTCTCCGTACCAGTAACCATTACACGGGCCGACCGGCATGAACCCGGCCAGTTTTGTTGCGGCTTCACCCGGGTCGCAGTGTTCATGCAGGCAGTCATGAAAGAGCCGGATAACGGAATCCGTGTGTAATGATTGTGGACTGATGCGCAGCACGTCCACGCCCAGCCGCTTGAGATCATTGAGTTCATTAACCAGGTTGAACGTTGTTGCTGACTGTGTCTGGATACCGTTCAGCACCAGAAATGCTTCATCCTCGCGCGTGGACAGCAGCAGACCGTCCGGGTAATCCAGGCAGCGAAACTGACAATCGTCCTTGGGCAGGTTATGGGCACGCGCCGTGAAACAGCGCGCTGAATATGCCAGTGGCAGCCGCCCCCAGGCGAAGACCTCGGTTTCCACACCCGCCGGGCGTTCTGACTGGATGACCGCGAGCGTGTCACGCGAGAGTTCCACCGGCAGTACCCAGCGCCGCAGGCCGAGCCCGGCCAGCATGGACAGGGTGTGTGTGTTGTAGATATTGACGGCCGGACCGGTGACAAAGGCCTGGTTACCGGAAAGCAATTGCACCGCCGACAGGTCATTGGCCTCCACCAGGAAGTCCTGCTGCTCACACAGGCGCCGCAGACCGCCAAGTTCGGAGCCCGCCTCCAGCAGGGTCAGCGTGGATAACACCACTTCCTTGCCGGCCGCCTGCAGGGTCGCCGCCAGATCCAGCCAGTCCGTGTGTTTCAGGGAACGGCGCTTCGAGCACACGGTCTCACCGAGATAGACGATATCTACCGGGGTGGTGGCGATACGCTGGTAAAAGTCGAGCAGCGTCTCGCGTGGCCAATAATAAGGTACCGGGCCGAGTGAAAGTCTTGGTATTTTATTTATCATAATATGTTTGTGCATTCGTAGGTCGGGTTAGCCCGCAGGGCATAACCCGACAGGGTGGCCTGGTTGCTGTGTTCATTGCCATGGCCGGTGATACGCGCCCAGAGTGGTCTGGCTGCCTTCGGAAACTTTGGCCAGTTCGGCCAGCCAGGCGTCATCGGGCTGATAGTTTTCCGGATTACACTGGCAGGCGTCGAGTGCCGCGCGCCATACCTGTGTCACCCGGGCGACATAGGCCGGACTGCGCTGCCTGCCTTCCAGCTTGATAGCCTCTATACCGATAGTTTGCAGTTCCGGCAGTAGCGCCAGCGTATTCAGGCTGGTCGGCTCCTCGATGGCGTAACCGGTATGACCGCGGACCTGGAAGCGGCCCTTGCACAGTGTCGGGTAGCCGGCCGATTCACCCTTGCCGTAGCGATCGATGAGTATCCCGTTGAGCCGGGTTTCCATGCCGGCGGCAGTCTCCTGCCATTGCACCGCGCTGGCGGGCGAGCAGGCGCCATAGGTGTTGGGGGACCGGCCGGTAACATAGGAAGACAGCAGGCAGCGTCCTTCCACCATGACGCAGAGGCTGCCGAAACCAAATACCTCGAGCGGCACCGGACTGTGTTCGGCGACCTGCCTTACCTGGCTGAGGGAAAGTACCCGTGGCAAGACGGCACGCCGGATATTGAAATGCTCGTGATAAAACCGGATGGCTTCCGGGTTGGTTGCCGAGGCCTGGACTGACAGGTGCAGGCGCAGGTCCGGCCACTGTTTTGTTGCGTAGTCCATGACGCCGATATCGGCCAGTATCAGGGCATCGACACCCAGTTCGGCCGCCTTGTCCACCGCGGCCTGCCAGCGCGGCCAGCCGGCCGGTTGCGGATAGGTGTTGATGGCAACGAATACTTTTGCATCTTGTGCATGCGCATGGTTAATGCCACTGACTGCCCGTTTATCGTCGAAGTTCAGTCCCGCAAAGTGGCGCGCATTGGTGTCATCGCGGAAACCGATGTAAACGGCATCTGCGCCGTTATCGACAGCGGCTTTCAGGGAAGGCAGGTTGCCGGCGGGGCAGACGAGTTCCATTGCGGGGGTTCCTTGCGGTCAGCTGTGAACCGGGAAGGGTTGTTTGTCAGTCGTTGCCGGTGCAACGCTGCGGTAATGCGATTCAATACCCGCCATTTCCCTGAACACCAGTCGGGTGCAAGCAGGATTTCCCGGGATACCGTGCCGGTAACCCGGTGGAATATGACTTCCGGGGGAGTGCGCAGAATGAGATGCGTGGTGGTATCTACGTACTCATCCAGAGAAAGCGGGTGGTACTCCCCACGCCGCCATTCATTCGCCAGTTGCGTGCCTTTCACGACGTGCAGGGGATGGAGTTTCAGGCCGTCAACGCCCAGCTCCAGTACCCGTTCGAGGGTGATTTCACAATGCTTGCGGGACTCGCCCGGCAATCCGATGATGAGGTGTGTACAGACCTGCAAGCCCCGCTTGCGGGCATTAACGACCGCCGTTTTGTATTCAGCGAAACCGTGCCCCCGGTTTACGCGCCTGAGTGAGTCATCAAAGGCGGATTGCAGTCCAAGCTCCAGCCAGACCTCGTTGCCTTGCTGCTGATAATCGGCAAGCAGGTCCAGCACCGGGTCTGGGACGCAATCCGGCCGGGTGCCCACGGCCAGGCCAATCACGTCCGGTTCGGCCAGCGCCTCGTCATACAATTGCCTGAGTCGGTCAACGTCTGCATAGGTGTTCGTGTAGGCCTGGAAATAGGCAAGGTATTTGCGCGCACCGGTACGCTTGCGAATGACCCGGCGACCGGCAGCGATCTGCTCCGTCAACGGGGAGGGTGTACGTCCATTGGGACTGAACGACACATTGTTGCAGAAGGTGCAGCCCCCGCGACCGATGCTGCCGTCCCGGTTTGGGCAGGTGAAAGCCGCATCAATGGCAATCTTGTGCACACGCTCTCCGTAACGCTGCTGCATTGCCTGGCCAAAGGAATTAATGTAGTTTGAAAGAACCACGCCTTGCCGCTTTACTCATGAAGCCCGTGGCTTTCTCATCGCAGTACACACCCGCACTCCCGTCTGCCGTCAAGGCACTGGAAGCGACTATATTGGGGCCCGGTCAGGTTTTTGTTGATATGGATCAAGATTATCGATTTCAGATCCGCCAGCATTACCGGGAGTGGGAAAACGACTCGCAACCAGCGCACATTAACGTAATGTTACATAACAGAATTGAACCCGGACCATGCAACAAATAGAAAACCGACCGACACCCGACCAACCTGCTTTCCTGAACCTGGGTTTCCGCCCGTTCTTCACCGTGGCCGCGCTGTTTGCCGTCCTGTCCATGCTGGTCTGGATGGGCGTGACCGCATTTGGCTGGCAGACGGATTTCACGGCATTGCCGGTAATCACCTGGCATGCGCATGAAATGATCTACGGTTACGCCCTGGCCGTAATTGCCGGGTTCCTGCTGACAGCGGTCAGGAACTGGACCGGAGTCCGGACGCTGCACGGAACCCCCCTGCTGCTGCTGTTGCTGCTCTGGCTGACGGGTCGCCTGCTGTTATTGATGGGGACCGCTGTTCCGCTGCTGCTCATTGCACTGGTGGACAGTCTGTTCATGTTATGGCTGATCGGCGCCCTGCTGGTGCCGGTCATCAAGGTCAGGCAATGGAAACAAATGGGGATTGTTTCAAAGTTGCTGCTGCTACTGCTCAGCAACGGGGTGTTCTATGCCGGCGTGCTGGGCATGATTGAAGATGGCATACGCATCGGCCTGTATTCGGGAGTCTACCTGGTAATTGCGCTCATCTTCGTCATGGGCCGGCGGGTGATGCCCATGTTCATAGCGAATGGTGTGGGTTACCCCGTGCAACTCAAAAACCGGACATGGCTGGATATGGCAAGCCTGGTGCTGTTCCTGGTTTTCTGGATCGCGGACATTGCCCGCCCCGACACCCTGCCGGTTGCACTTCTCGCCGTGACACTCGCGGGGCTGCATGCGATCCGGCTGGCTGGCTGGTATACCCCCGGTATCTGGAACAAACCGCTGTTGTGGGTGCTGTACGTCGGCTACGGCTGGCTGGTTGCCGGGTTTGCACTCAAGGCCGCGGTGTTCTTCTTCGGCATCTCCCCGTTTCTGCCCCTGCATGCCTTTACCTACGGCGGCATCGGCATGATTACCCTGGGCATGATGTCCCGGGTCACGCTGGGACATACCGGCAGGAATGTATTCGAGCCCCCGACCGCGTTGTTCTGGGTCTTTACCGCGATGCTGACAGGTACAGCCTTCCGGGTCCTGCTGCCGTTATTCGATCCCGGCCGCTATCCCGTCTGGATCGGTATCTCCCAGACCCTGTGGATCACTGCATTTACCGCATTCCTGGTTATCTACCTGCCAATGCTGACCCGGCCCCGCGTCGACGGCCAGCCCGGTTAGAAGCCGGTGAATTACACGCAACGACAGTACAGCCGGATACGATTGCTAACTGGACTCATACTACGTCTTAGGGAACCTCTGATTAATTCGTCATTGCGAGGAACGAAGTGACGCGGCAATCTCTAACCGATTGATTCCATTGCACGAGATTGCCGCACTTCGCTCGCAATGACGGAAATTTTGAATTAA
>Ga0114931_10006150_pt1 | contig 14785 bp, 7 predicted proteins | sample 2SBtaG_FD_89579 | JGI IMG/M metagenome (GOLD analysis project Ga0114931, IMG submission 89579) | Deep subsurface microbial communities from Kolumbo volcano to uncover new lineages of life (NeLLi) - 2SBTROV14_V59a metaG | ecosystem: Environmental > Aquatic > Marine > Volcanic | place: Kolumbo...
AACCGGAAAAAAGGGTTTTTGGGGCACCAGCGGCCTGTGGCGGCCGATGGGCGCAACATCTGCAGCCCGTCGCGTTCGTTGCCCCGGAATTGAGAAGCCTGCGCCGATCCCGGCGGGCATCTTGACATTCTGCGCAGACGGTGACAGATTATGCCGCACTTGGCAGGGTGCCTGTTGGCCGGGCATGCGATTGCGGAGGGAAGAATGTTTACCGTCAGGGATCTCAGCGAGTTGGCGGCGCAGCTGGAAAAAAACGGAGAGAAAATTTACCGCCGCGCACTCGCAAAGGTGTCGGACCCCGGGCTGGTGGCGCTGCTTCAATGGCTGGCCGACGAGGAGGCCGATCATGCGCGCTGGTTCGCCGACCTGGCCAAGTCCGACCGCCGCCGGCCGGTCAGCGACCAGCTGGAGAAAATGGGCCGCCAAATGATGGCCGATTCCCTTAAGCACCAGGCGTTTTCGCTGGGCGAGGCGGATTTTGACAAGATCGTCTCCAAAAAGCAGCTCATCGAACTGGCCGTGGAATTTGAAGAAGATACCGTGCTTTTTTACAACATGCTGCGGGAATTCGTGGATGACGCGCAAGCCCTTGCGAACCTGGACATCATCATTGCAGAAGAACAGCGGCACATCAAGCGGCTCAAGGCCTTTTTAGACCAATGAATGCTGAACCGCAACCCATCCGCAGCCTGAGGCTGAAAAACGGGCTGGACCTGAAACTCTACGACGAATCCTGTAAGGTGGCCGGCGACCGCTGGCGTGTGCGCATGGTCGCCAGGATCGAAATCCCCGTTGCCCACCCGTTTCCGGCACGCCTGGATGACGGGGAAGGCGAAAGTGCACGCCGGCAGATCCTGGGAGCGCACGCCGTCTACCGGCAGGTGCGCGAGCGCAACTTCGTCGATGGCGCTTCCCGGCACAAAGTACTGCAGAAACTCTGCCGGGACTTTTTAAATGTCCAGCGCGACTACCTGTCCCATCCCGACTTCGGCCCGCGCTTCATCCTGAAAGCGTACCACACCTGCCGTGAAAGAAAATCCTGGTATGCGGCTGCACAGTAGCTTCGCAGCCGAGTGTGTCCCGGAGCACCAATGGCCATTGAGCTTTTTTTCAGCAACCGCCTGGAAGCCCTGGCGGACAAATTCCTGGAACTTTTGTACTGCGATCCGCATGCCGACGCCGATTTCCTGCGCCCACTGCCCGTGGTGGTCCCCAACCTCAACCTGGGTCGCTGGCTGCAGCTGAACATCGCCTGCCGCCGGAATGTCTGCATGAATGTCGCGTTCGATTTTCTGGACAGCGGGCTGTGGCGTCTCCTGCACACGCTCGATGGCGGCCCCCGGCCGGCTGCCGCGCTGCACATCGACGAGCTGAAGCTCCTCCTATTGTATGCGCTGCAGCACCTGCCCGCGCAGGATGCGCGGCTGGCGCCGCTTCGGCGATACCTGCAGGGCGGCCCCGGCACCGCGCGCCTCTGGCAGTTGAGCGAAATCCTGGCACGGCTCTTCAGCGAATACGCGCTTCACCGGGCCGACATGCTGGCGCGCTGGCAGGTCCGGGAGGCGGTCAACGGCCCCCTGGAAGCCTGCCAGCGGCAGCTGTACCTGCAGTTGCAGACCTTGAAACAGGCCGGCGGCGAAAACGGCGCTGCGCCGCCGCTGACGCTGGCCGAATATGCGGCCCGGGTGTTTGCCTCCTGTCCGAAGCCCGTCCGCGGGCCGCTGCCGCGCGTGCATTTTTTCGGTTTCTCCCAGATTTCGGAGCTGCACCTGGGTATTTTTGCGCGGCTGAGGCCCTATTTTAAGATTCTCCTCTACGTGATGAACCCCTGCCGCGAGTTCTGGGAAGATGTACGCACGCCGGCCGAGCAGCGCTGGGTGCGGCGTAAAAGCATGCGGCGCCTGCGGATTCTGCCGCGTGAGGAAGAAAAGGGAGAACTGCTGGCGCCGGCGGCCCACAGCCTGCTGGCGGCGTGGGGCAAGCCCGGGCGCGAGTCCATCCGTCGTTTCTGTGCGCTGACGGATTACGATTTTTCCGAAAACTATGTCCTGGACGCGGCACCAGACAGCGTGCTCAAGGCCCTGCAGCAGGACATCCTGACCCTGGGCGGCGCCCGGGGCGCGACTGCCGGCCGCCGCCAGGACGACTCTTTGCAGATCGGTGCCTGCCCGGGCATTTTCCGGGAAGTGGAAACCGTCTACAACAGCATTTTGTACAACCTTCAGCGCGACAGATCCCTGCAGCTGACCGACATCGCCGTGCTGGTGCCGGAGATGGAGCGCTACAAGCCGGCCCTGGAATCCATCTTCAACCGGCACCCGGAACTGGTGGCGTACAACCTGGTGGACACGCGTGCCGATACCCAGAGCTTTTACGGGCAGGCACTGCTGGCGCTGCTCGAACTGGTGCGCGGAAAGTTCACGCGCCGTGAGGTCTTCGCCCTGCTGCTAAACCCCTGTGTCATGCAGAAATGGGGCTTGTCCGCCGAAGACCTCCGCACTTGGGCCGTATGGGCGGACCGGTTGCACATTTTCCATTCCTTTGACGAAAACGAGCGCCGGGCGCGGGGGTATCCCGAAGGTTCGGGCTATACCTGGAAACAGGGGCTTCTGCGGCTGCGCCTGGCCCGGGTGCTCAGCGACCCCGGCGACGTGCCCGGTGCCGGCGGCGCACAGTTCCGGCATTTCAAAAACCTGGTGCCCTGCACCGATGCCGCGGCCGGAGATTCCCGTCTGCTCGAGCTTTTCTGTGAATGCATCGAAACCCTGCACCGCGGCGTGCAGCGCCTCAAAGGGCTGCGGGCGAGCGGCCTGCGCTGGCGCGACGCCTTTTTCGGTGTCTGCGACAAACTGATGCAGGTGCCCGAAAATGCCGGTGGCGAGGCAGCGGTACGGCGTGCGCTCATGCAGGCTTTCGGGCACTTCGCGCTTTACGACCGCCTGGGCGGCGATGGCCATGTCAAAGGCGTAGACGCCGCGGTGGTTACGGAATTTGTGAAAAGCACCCTGGGCGCCATCTCCGGCGGGGAGGGCGAGTATCTGACCGGAGGGGTGACGATCGCGGAGCTGCAGCCCATGCGCCCCATTCCCTTCCGCTTGATTTACGTGCTGGGGCTCGAGGAAGGGAGTTTTCCGGGCAGCGCCCCGCGTATTTCGCTGGATCTGCGGCTGGCCAAGCGGCGCATCGGAGACGTGAGCCCGCCGGAGCGCGACCGCTATCTGTTTTTGGAAACGCTTTTGGCTGCCCGCGAGCGGGTCTACCTGACTTACGTCGCCAGGGATCTCCAGAAAGACCGTGAGCTGATGCCCGGTTCGGTGGTTCGCCAGCTGTGCCGCCACCTGGAAAAACACATTTTAGCGCCGGGCCGGCCTTTCGCGGTCACCGACATTGCGTTAAAGGGCAGTGATGCCGTTTTGGCAAAAAACAGCCCGACCGGGTACAAGGGGGACCTGGGAGTCAATTTCAGCTGGGCCGACCGCCTGGCGGCCTACCGCCGGCACGGCCTCTGGGAGCAGGCCCTCCTGGCCAGTACGCCGCAGGTGCGTGAAAAACTTGAGCGCTTCTGCCCGCACCTGGAAGCCGCCGCCGGAGCGGAGCCGGCCGATGATGCCATGCGGTCGCTGACCCTGAGGCGCGTCAGAGCCTTTCTGGTGGACCCGGCGGATTATGCCATGCGTTGGAACCTGGGGCTTTTCGAGGCGGAGCCGGTGCTGGAGGAAATCACGGCCGTCGAGGATGAGCCCGTTTCAACGCCTTTCCCGGCCGATTTCCGGCTGCTCGGCGACCCGCTCGCCTGGTGGCTTGAAAAAGCGCTGGGCGAAAGCGCGGACGCAGACCCGCAGGCCTGTCCGCCGGGGATTTCTTCGAAGGCTATTACGATCATCTGGCGCGCCAGGGGATGACGCCCGAAGCGCTTTACGCCGAACTGGACCGCGGGGCCCTGAAGGCGCAGCTGCTGCAGCGCGCCGGCCTGCTCGAAGCGCTCGTGGACGACATGCGTGCGGCGGCGCGTGTTTACCGTGCTGCCGTCATCGGCGATCCCGGCAGCCGTCTGCCCGCCGGGGGAAGGCTCGGTGTCAAACGCTTCGATGCCCTTGATCTGCCCGTCGCCCGCAACCTGCCGTCCGGCAGGTCCGGGGGGTCGGGAATCCGCCTGCACGGCGAACAGCCCTGGCTGTGGCGCTCGCAGAAAGGCGGCTGGCATACCCTGGTGCTGACCGGAGCCAACCGCAGGTCGCAGGCGCCGACGCGCTACGTGGTCGAGGCGGTGCTCTTTTACATGGCCTGCCTGGCCGCGGAGCCCGGCCGCCGCTGGCTGGGGCGCGGCACTTTCAGTGTTCACGTGGTCTACAACACCTGCCGGCGGATCTTTACCTATGACATTGCACCGCAAGACGCCCGCGACTATCTGGCGGCACGGGCCGCCGAATTGCTTGACCTGCAAGCCGTTGACTGGATGCCCTTCGAAGTTGCGGCACGGATGGAAGACCTGCTGACCGCACCTGCGCGAAAACTGCAGCCGGGCGACCGGCGCCGGTTTCGCGAATGGCTGGTGGACGCCTTCGAAAAGGCGGATGCCGACTACCTCACCCGCAAAGCCGTGCCGACCATCGGCACCGATGTACTGGAGACGGCCCGTGCGCGTCTGGGCATCTTTTTCGATACCGTAGATCGGAGGAGCGCATGACCGCCGGACGCTGCATGCCGGACTATACGCCGGTGGACAAGCCGGACGACATCTGTCTGTCGCGGCACATGCTCATCGAAGCGTCGGCCGGAACCGGCAAAACCTATACCATCGAAAACCTGGTGGTGCGCTTTCTAGCCGAAAGGCAGGACCTGAGCATCGACAACCTGCTGGTGGTGACCTTCACCGAGAAGGCCACTTGCGAACTCAAGCAGCGTATCCGGGAAAAACTGCACCAGCGCCTGGCGCAGCTGGATGCCGGCCCGCAGGCCTGTCGCCTGGAAGATGCCCTGGACAGCTTTGACAGTGCCCAGATTTTCACCATCCACGGATTCTGCCAGAACGTGCTTGTGGACTACGCTTTTGAAAACGGCGCCCTGTTTCGCAACGAACGCATCGATGACAGGGCGCTTTTTGAAAGTCAACTCAGGGAACAGATGCGCGCCGGATGGCCCAGGCGCCACGCCGACCACTTGAAGGACATGCTCGGTCTGCTGCAGCTGCCGCGCAACGCGCCGGCACTGGTGGACAAACTGCTGCGCGTGGCGTCGGGCATCTACCGGCCCCAGGCCGGCGATGAGCTGCTGCCGGAGATCAAACAGGATTCTTTCGGCGACATCCTGCAGCGCCTTGAGCAAAACGTGGCCGACCTGCGGACGGCGGCAGGAACGCGTTTTGCCGAAAACTTTGCGCGCCTCAACTTCAACGCCACCGCCAGAAACAGCATCCTGGCCAAGATCGTGCTCCCTTTGGTGCAGTACCTGGCCCTGACCGACGGCCGCCGGCTGGATCTGGCCGCTTTGGCGGAACTGATGGACCGGATCCGCATGGTGCACTCCCAACAGAGATCGGGCGTCGACTGCCTGATGCCTGCCAAATGGAACCGCGGCGGACAGAACCTCGATGTCTGCCCTGAACTGAAGGCGGTCATTACGGGGCTGAACGCCTTGCAGGCTAACCTGCAGGCGGCCACGCACTTTCTGGAAATCGACACCGTCCGGCACCTGCAGGCGGAAGTATCGCAAATCAAGGAAACCCACGGCTGGATCAGTTTCCTCGACATGCTCACGCAGGTGCACCAGGCCCTGGAGGCGCCCGGCGGAAAAGCGCTGTGCGAACAGTTGCGCCGCCGCTACAAGGTGGCTTTCGTGGACGAGTTCCAGGACACCGACCCGATCCAGTGGCGCATTTTCAAGAAGATCTTTTTGCCAACCGATGGCGCAGCGGACGGCATCCTGTGCCTCATCGGCGATCCCAAGCAGGCCATCTACGGTTTCCGGGGCGCCGACGTGTATGCCTACCTGGAAGCCCGTGAGGAAATGCACAAGCTGGCGGCCGCCGGGGGTGCCAGCCTCTACAGCCTGCAGACCAACTGGCGCTCCGCGCCCGGCCTGGTTGCGTCCTGCAACCGTCTTTTCGCATTTTCCGGCTGGTTCGCAGCGCCGGATGCGGCCGGCTGGACGGACATCGCCTACCGCGACGCACAGGCGGCGCCCGAGGGAGCCCACCTTCAGGAACTCAGTGCGGACGATTCCGGGCGGTCCTGCGTGACGGTGGTCGATCTGCGGTCCAGCAGCGGCCTTGCGGCCGCCCGCCTGGATCTGGCCGCCTTTGTGGGCGCCGAGATCCATTTCCTGCTCAACGAAGCCGGCATGCGCATTTCCGCACCCAAGGATGGCGGACGTCCGCTGGACGCCGGCGACATCTGCATTCTGGTGCGCGGCAAAGCGGACGTGCCCGCGCTGGAGCAGGCGCTGTCCGCGCGCCGCATTCCGTATACCTATTATAAAAAGCCGGGGCTTTTCATTTCGCCAGAAGCCACCGGCCTGTCACTGGTGCTGGATGCCATTTCCGACCCCGCCGACACCGGCGCCGTCAAAAAGGCGCTGTTGACCCCTTTTTTCGGCCTTTCTCCGAATGAAGTCGGCGCCTACGAGGCGCTTGCCCCGGATTCGGCCATCCGCCGGCTGCTGCTGGCGTGGAACGCGCTGGCCGAGAAACGGCGCTGGCCGCAGCTGTTCCAGTCGCTGATGGAAGACTCGGGGCTGATCTTCCGCGAAGCGGCCGCTGTGGACTGGGATCGACAGCAGGCCAACCGGCAGCAGATTTTCGAAGCCCTGCAGACCGAAGCCTGCCGCCGGAACCTGGATTTCCGCTCACTGTGCGCCCTGCTGGACAGTTGGCGCCGTCAGGCCTCCGGGGCCGGCGAAGATGCGGATATCCACCAGATCGACACCGATGCGCGCAAGGTGCAGATCATGACCATCCACGTCAGCAAGGGGCTGGAATTCCCGGTGGTGTTCCTGGCCGGGGGGCTGACAAGGCGGGCTCCCGCGGCGGGCTTCACGGTCTATCACCGGGTACACAGCGGCCGCCGGTGCATCCGCAAGGTTGTCGACCTTGCCGCCGCCGGCGGACATGCGCGGCAGCAGCGCGAGGCGCAGGAAGAGGAGCAGCGCCTTTTTTACGTGGCGCTGACACGCGCGCGCTTCAAGCTGTACGTGCCCTACATGCCTTTCGCGGGCCGCCAAACCTACGTCGGTCCTGTGCCGCGCCTGCTGGCGGGGGCCCTGGAAAATGCCTTCGACCGCGGCTGCAGCAGCGACATCCCGGTACAATGGATCACGCCCCAGGCAGCCCTGCGGGATGCTGAAAGCAGAAAAACGCGCGGCGCCGCCGACCAGACGGATGGCACGGCCGGCAAAGCGGAGATACCGCAGCCGCCCTTCCCGGAACCGGACGACCATCGCGCGAAAAAGCCGCAAATGCATTCCTTTTCACGCCTGCACAGTGCGCTGAAAGCGCCCCCGGCGGGCGGAGGGTTCCAGGACATACAGGCGCCGACCCGGGAAGATGACGAAGCCTTTGGCACCGCGGCCGTGCCGGTGGACCCTGCGGAACGGCGCCTGCCCGGCGGTGCGCACACCGGCTCCATGCTGCACGCCATTTTCGAGAACATCGATTTCGGCAAGGTGGGCGATCTGACCGGCGGACAGGTGGCCAATGCCGCCGCGCTGCTCGCAGACAGTAGCATGCGGACGCTTATCGATGAACAGATGCGTCTGCACGGCACGCCTGCGCATTTCGCCCGCGAGGTCTGCCGGTTGGTCACCGGCGCGCTGGTGTGCCCCATTCCCCAGGTGGCCGCCGGGTTTTGTCTGGCCGACCTCGGGCCGGATGCCTGCCGGCGCGAAGTGGCGTTCCTGTATCGCGTGTCTGCCGGACCGGGCGCTGCGCCCGGTGTTCCCGGCTGCTGCAGTTACGGCAACGGCCTTTTTATGCGCGGGTTCGTCGATCTGGTGTTTCGCCGGGGCGGAAAATACTACATCGCCGACTGGAAATCCAACCGTATCGAGGAGGGCTACGGCCCTGAAGCACTTGCAAACAGCATGCAGCAGGCCGATTACCACCTGCAGTACATGATCTACACCGTGGCCATGTGCCGCTGGCTGGCGCAAATGTCGCACGGCCGCTTTCAGCCGCAGCGCGATCTGGGCGGGGTTTTGTACCTGTACCTGCGCGGCATGCCGAAAGAAGAGGGGATTTACTTCGTACCCGGCAGCCGGATTGGCGATATCGGGGACATGGAGCACAGGATCGACCGGCGCCTGCGGCGCGCCGCACGCAGGGGGGGCGTATGAAGGACAAGACCTTTTTCGCGCGGCTCCGGGAATTTGGTGTTTTCAGCGGCCTGCCGGCCGAAGACATCGACGCCCTGAGCGGCCTGTTGGCGCATCTGGAGCTGTCCCTGCTTGACTGCCTGACGCTGCGCGATCTGCTGCAGCTTACGGGCCTCGGACACGACAGCGCCCTGTTTGCCGTACTGGCCCTGATGTTTGCACTGCTGGCCGAAGGCTCCCTGTGCCTGGACGTATCCTTTCAGAACCTCACCGCCAGGCTGAAATCCGGCTGCGGGCCGCAGGCGGCCCAACGGCTGGCGGGCCTTTTCCGCAGTCGTCTTGCCCAGGCGGGCTATACCGCACTTATCGCCGAACAGCAGGACGCGTACCTGCCCCTGGTCGTGGCAAAAAGAGACCGCGTCCGGCTGCTCTACTTCCAGCGGCTCTTCGTTCACGAACAGGGCCTGGCCCGGCGTGTGGCGTCTTTTCTGGCCCAAAGCCCTCTGCCCGCGCCTGATCAGGGGCAGATCGACGACATCGTGGAGGGGCTTTTTTCGGCGCCGTTCTGCCTGCGGCACACACCGGGAGGTGCGCCGCTGGAAAAGGATGCGCGCCAGGTCGAAGCGTTGAAGCGCTGTCTGGTGCAGCGTTTCAGTATTATTTCCGGAGGACCGGGAACGGGCAAGACCTCGCTGATGGTCAACCTGCTGCGGGCCCTGGTTCGCAGCGGCACACCGGCTGAGCGGATCGTCCTGGGTGCACCCACCGGTCGGGCCGCGCAGCGCATGAGCGAGGCTCTGCAGCAGGCCGTCGCCAGCATCGCCGAAGCCGACGACCGGGACCGTGCCCTGTTGCGTCTTACGGGCCGCACGCTGCACAAGATCCTGGGCTACCGGCGCGACACGAACGAATTCCGGTACAACGCCGGCAATCCGCTGCCGGCCGCAGCCGTCGTGATCGATGAAGTCTCCATGGTTGACGTGGTCATGATGCACCGTTTTCTGGAGGCCCTGGAGGCCGGAAAAACACAGCTCGTTTTGCTGGGAGATCGGGATCAGCTGCCCTCAGTGGAGGCCGGTGCGGTTTTTGCGCACATGACTCCGCAGGGCGCGCACGGGCAGCGCTTTCGCAAGCACATGGTGGTGCTTGAGCGGGTATACCGCTCCGGAAAACAACTGGCCGCCCTTGCGGCTGCGGTCAACCGCGGCAAGGTGCCGCCGAAAGACCCCGTTTCCTTTGAACGTGCCCTGAAAATGCCGGCCGACAGCTGGTGCCGGGTCGCCTATGCGGGGGATCGACGCTGGCGCCGGGATCTGGCCGGTTGGCTGAACTGGCAATATCTCCGGCCGCGCGACGGACGCCCGGGTTTCCGGGAGCTTGTTCTGCAGGCCGGCGGACGCAAAGCGGCGGAGCTGATGCATGGCGAAGCGGGCCGGGCGCTTCTGTCCGGATTGTTCAGCAGTGTCGACGGATGCCGCATTCTGGCGTTGGTGCGCCACGGGGCGCAGGGCAGCAATGCAGCCAACCGCCATCTGGCTGCCGAGCTGAGTTTTGCCATCGAGCAGGTGTCCGCAGGGCCGGAAGAACTCTTCAGCGGTGCTGTGGTGATGGTCACGCGCAACGATTACGCCCGCGGGCTCTTCAACGGGGAGGTGGGGCTTGCCCTGCGCGATCCGGACGGCCTGTGCCGGGTGTATTTCAAACGCGCCGGCGGATTTATCAGTTTTCTGCCGGACCAGCTGCCGGCCTGGGAATTCGGCTACGCCTTGACGGTGCACAAGAGCCAGGGCTCGGAGTTCGACGACGTGCTGCTGGTGCTGCCCCCCGATGAAAACCACCGCCTGCTCAGCCGGGAAGCCGTATACACGGCGGTGACCCGCGCGCGCCGGCGGGTGGTGGTCTACGGCCGCCGCAGAGTGCTCAACGCGGCCCTGTCCCGCAGGGTGGAAAGGACCTCGGGCCTGTCCTGGTGAGGCCCCGGGCCGCTTACGGTCCTGTCCCGGCCTTTCGTTTCCGTCACGCACAAGCCCGGCGGTGCCGCCTTTCGGCCGGCGCAAACCCCCGTCTTTAACCCACCCGCCGCCTTTTTCCCGCCTGTGACAGACCAGTTTGATTTTTGCGTAAAGTCCGGTCCGCAATGTGCCGAAAACGAAACAGAGAACGCGTGCTTGAATTTTCTACAACCCGCGCACAGACGCGCACAATCGATGTTCCGGCAACCGGGGAATTTAATGCCAATGATCGTTTTTTTGCATACGAGGCGTCCATGAACGATCCGGAAACCCATCGGACGTCCTACTCCATGACCCGACAGTTCGGCCGCAACTACCTGCGGATCTCCCTGATACCCTTTTTGTTGCTGCTGATATCCATGGCCGTCGGAGCGGTGGTGGCCAAGCACTACTGGATGGATCCCGTGGAACGTTCCATGCATGCACTGGGGCGCGCGGCCGGAAACGAGCTGCAGCTGCTGGGGGAGAAAATCATCCGTGACAAGGCGCGCGATGTCGCCCGGGAAGTGGCGATCTACCTGCAGGCCCATCCGGGGCTTTCCGTGGAATCACTGGCGTCCAGAACGGATTTTCGGGACATCGCCACACAGAAGGTCGGCGAAAGCGGTTACACCTGCCTGTACGAGGCCGGCACGGGCATCATGCGGGTGCATCCCAACGCCAGGCTCATCAACCGCGACCTGCACGCGCTGGCCGCAAAACTGCCGTCCTGGTGGTCTGTTTTCGAACCGGCGCTTGCCGGTCGGGAAACCGCCGGCTATTACGACTGGCTTGAACCGGACGGCTCGCGGCGCAAAAAATACATGGCCATAACACCGGTGCCCGCAAGGCCGGCGGGCAAAACCCTGATGGTGGCGGCCACCACCTATATCGATGAGTTCTACAAACCGATTTATGCCATGCACCATAAAGCGGCGCAGACCGCGGCCGCCTACCGCACCTTTTTCAACCGCAGGGGCGCGGCGGTTGCCGGTGCTGCAATTGTACTGCTGCTGATCACCTTTGCCTGCGTTTATTTCTTGGGCAGCCGGTCGGCGCTGTCCTATATCCGGCCCATCGAGAAGCTCGCTAAAGCAGCCAAGCATCTTGCAGCCGCCCATTGGGAGGCTGTGGATACGGAAGGGCCGATGTTTCAGCGCAAAGATGAAATCGGCATCCTGGCGCAGGAATTTCTGTACATGCAGCAGCAGCTCAAATCCATGGTTACCTGCCTGGAGGAGCAGCTTACGGAACTGCGCCGTACCCAGATGGAGCTGGAAAAAAGCGAAAGCCACTATCACAGCCTGTTCGACGGCGTGCCGGTGGGACTCTATCGCACCACACCGGACGGCAGGATCGTGGATGCCAATCCCAAACTGGTGCAGATGCTCGGCTACCCGGACCGCGAGACCTTTTTGGCCTGCGACGCAACCGAGGTCTATGCCGATGATGACGGGCGCGGACGCTGGCAGGCGCACATGGAAAAGTCCAGGGACTTTCACCGTGCCGAAATCCGCATGCGGCGCTACGATGGCGGCGTCATCTGGGTGGAGAACTACTCGCGTGCCGTGCGCGACGCTGACGGCCGCATTCTGTTTTACGAGGGCAGCCTGAAAAACATCACCGAAGCCAAGCGCACCGAAGACGCCCTGATGGAGAGCCAGGCGAAATACAAGGCGCTCTACGAAGAGGCCAAACGCGCCGAGGAAGTCTACCGCTCGCTGCTCAACAGTTCCGCCGACGCCATCGTCATTTACGATATGCAGGGACGTACAAAATACATCAGTCCCGCCTTTTGCAGCCTCTTCGGCTGGTCGCTGGCCGAACTCGAGGGCCGTCGCATTCCCTTTGTGCCCGATTCCGAGCAGGAACGTACCGCGGCGGTCATCCGGGACCTGGTCGAAAGCGGAAAGGGGTGCCAGGGATTCGAGACCAGGCGCTACACCCGGGACGGCAAACTGCTGGAGGTCAGCATCAGTGCATCGCGCTTCGATGACCACGCGGGTGCACCCGCCGGCATACTGGTGATGATTCGCGACATTTCCGAACGCCGCAGCCTCGAGATGCAGCTTTTAAGGGCCCAGAAAATGGAGGCCATCGGCACCTTGGCCGGCGGTATCGCGCATGACTTCAACAACCTGATGATGGGGATTTTGGGCAATATTTCCCTGATGCTGTTCGACACGCCGGAGTCCCATCCGCACCACGTGAAGCTGAAAAATATCGAAAAACAGATTCATCGCGGTGCCCGCCTGACCAACCAGCTGCTGGGCTATGCACGCAAAGGAAAGTATGAGATCGAACCTTTCGATTTCCATGAACTAATCCGCGAAACGGCCGAAACTTTCGCGCGGACGCACCGCCAGATCAAACTGGACCTCAAGCTCGATGCGCATCCGTCTGCCATCAAGGGTGACGCGGGCCAGCTGGAGCTGGTTTTGCTCAACCTGTTCGTCAATGCCGGCGATGCCATGCCTGGTGGCGGGCGCCTGAGCATTCAGACCGCCAATCTGAGCCACCGCGAGATAGGCCCCAAACCCTACCGTCCCAAGCCGGGGGATTACCTGATGCTGGAAGTGGAAGATACGGGCACCGGAATGCACGCCGATACGGTGGCGCGGATCTTCGATCCTTTTTTCACCACCAAGGAAATGGGCCGCGGCACCGGACTGGGGCTGGCTTCGGCGTACGGGATCATCAAGGGACACGGGGGGTACATCGACGTGGATTCGGTCATCGATCGGGGCACGGTTTTCAGGATCTATCTGCCGGCTTCCGCAGATGGCGCTGCAACGGCTCCCGAACCCGCGGCGGCCATCGAAAAAGGCAGCGGGACCGTCCTGCTGGTGGATGACGAGGAAACGGTGCTGGAGGTCGGCTGTCAGATGCTCTCGAAATTGAACTACCGCGTGCTTGCGGCCGACGGCGGCACTACGGCCATCGAGCGCTACACGGCCGCCAGAGACGAGATCGATCTGGTGATTCTGGACATGGTCATGCCGGATAAAGGCGGCGGTGAAGTATTTGACGAATTGAAAGCCCTCAATCCGGAGGTGAAGGTGCTGCTCTCTTCCGGGTACAGCCTGGACAGCCAGGCCAGGGCGATTATGCAGCGCGGCTGCAACGGGTTCATCCAGAAACCGTTCAACATGCAGGCCCTTTCGCAAAAGATCGCCCAGGTGATTAACGCCTGAGCGTCCGAGCGGCCGCCGCCGGCAATTTTAGCGGTATCGGGTGCGCCTGACCTCCTGCCGGGTGCCGGTGCGAACGCGTCGGCAGCCGCTGCGCCCACCCGCCGATTTAAAGCCATGCGACCCGGAAAATCCCGTCAGGATTTTTTCCGCGCTGTCAACGGCCGGGGTGTCCGAGCTGCGGGCAGGATCCGAGGCCCGGGGAAACGGGTTACTTTGCATCGGCTGATCCGTTTCGGACGTGCTTTGCCAGAAAGGTTGTGGCCAGCTTGCGCGCTGCGGCGGCCCGGTCGGCGGCCAGCAGCCGGCGCGCCAGGTTGACGGCCTGCGCATACGATAGTCGGCGGATGACGGCTTTGGCCGCGCCGATGGCCGCCGGCGCCAAGCTGAGTTCATCAATTCCCAGGCCAACGAGCACGGGGATTGCCGCCGGATCGGCCGCCACCTCGCCGCACACCGCCACCGGCTTGCCGTACCGGTGGGCGGCCCGCACGGTTTGCCGGATCAATTTTAGAACCGCAGGCTGCAGGGCATCCGCGTAAGCCGCAAGGTCCGGATGGCCACGTTCCGCGGCCAGCGTGTACTGTACCAGGTCGTTGGTGCCGATGCTGAAGAAGTCCACCTTGACGGCCAGGCGCGCCGCCAGCAGGGCGGCGGCCGGCGTCTCGACCATGATGCCGATGGGAACCGGCCAGCCATGGGCTTTGTTTTCCTGCACCAGCCGCCGGTGAACCGCCGTGAGCATTTCCCGGGCCTGCTCGACTTCCTCCACCGTGGATACCATCGGAAACATGAGCTTCAGGGGGTGTTCTGCCGCCGCCTGCAGTACGGCGCTCAACTGTTGTGCAAACAGCTCACGCCGGCGCAGGCACAACCGGATGGCACGCACACCCAGGTAGGGGTTGGCCTCGGGCGTTGTCTGCAGGTAGGCCAGGGCCTTGTCGCCGCCGACGTCCAGCGTACGTACGCAGACGGGTCTGCCTGCCATGGCGCGGCTGATATCCTGCAGGCCGGCGATCTGCTCGTCCACCGACGGCGGCCGGCTGCGGGTGAGGTATAAGAATTCGGTGCGCAGCAGTCCGATGCCTTCGGCCCCGTTTTCCAAAGCGGTGCGGGCCTCGAAGGCGTTTCCCAGGTTGGCGGCCACGGCCACGCGCCGGCCGTCGCGGGTAACCGCCGGCCGCCGGCCGGCACGGGCGCGGTTTTTGCGCCGCGCCAACCAGTTTCGGCGGCCGGTTTCCAGTTCGCGGCAAAGTGCCGGCGCAGGTTCGATCCACACGTGGCCGGCTGCTCCGT
>Ga0114931_10006151_pt1 | contig 14785 bp, 12 predicted proteins | sample 2SBtaG_FD_89579 | JGI IMG/M metagenome (GOLD analysis project Ga0114931, IMG submission 89579) | Deep subsurface microbial communities from Kolumbo volcano to uncover new lineages of life (NeLLi) - 2SBTROV14_V59a metaG | ecosystem: Environmental > Aquatic > Marine > Volcanic | place: Kolumbo...
CGACCAACTGCCCGTCACCAGCGTACTGGCGCCAAACAGCACGCACAATTAAACCGGTCCAGTACGCTTGCGCCATTTGCAACGCTCCAACCAACGTCAACAGGCAGTTGGAGTACGGAATGCTGTGACGATTGCGATCCGCCAGTGCTGCCGGCAAGTAGCAAAAAGGAATGTAGTAGACTCGCAACGCGAACCACGAGACAGCAAACAAAGTAAACAAATGCTCCGACGCTCTGTGAGCAAGTGAATTGCTCTCTTGTCGGCGCAGCACTTTGGCCGATTCGAGAAAAATGTCGCTAATTTCGTGCGCTGCATTGAACCACATCGCCGCCCAGTACATCTGCGCTCGCAGACCCCACAGCCCGCACAGAAGCACGGTCACGGCGTGATGAAGCAAAAGCACAGTGTCGTCTGTGCGCCTTTGTTTTGTCGACACAAGATCGACAATCTCAAAGACGTAGAATGCCAGCACGGCTGCGGTGTAGTGCACAACGTCTGCCGGCAAACAGTTGTCGCGTCCGCGGCCAAACATCAGGTGATGGATGTTGTCGCCGCAGAGTATTGTTGAGCGCCAAATAACGCTTGCGGCCCAAAAAACCATGCCACAGCGTACCAAGCCGCACCACGCATCTCGCGAAACCCGTTTCAAAGGCGATACTTTACGCAGCAGCGTGTAAAGAGTTAGAAAAACGGCAAAACCAATGTTCATCGTTGATCAAGCGCGCGCGGCTGTACTGTTTGCGGTTGTTCCGCGAGGCGCACGGCTTCCATTTGCAAATTTTTTGCCAGCATTCGCCGCGGCGGAGCGACGAGCCCGGCAAACATCAAACGCGGTTCGTTGATTGTGTTGCGCGTGGCGCCGCTTTTTGTTCAAAGCCTGTGGTACTGTAAAGGTACTCGATGAATGTTTGGGAGCACGGCGAGCAAATCTTGCGACGCTTGCGAAGCGAATCGGATCGCTTGAAGCGCGAGGGAATCGAAGACCGTTGCTCCACTGTGCTGAGGTTGATCGCCAAAATACAAGACTACTTGCAGACGCGCGCCTGCGATCAGTTACGCGACGACAATCAGCGACAACGTTGCTATGAGCACTTGTCGCGACTGCTCGACACCTTTGAGCAGTTGCATAGTCGCTTCTTTGCGTCGCTAAATGAAACTCGCGACGCAATGCCCGGCGACCTCACAACGCGCCAAGGCAAAGTCGCTTGGGCTGGCCGAGTTGAACAGACTTGCCGGCGCTTTGAGAAAAGCGTTGAGCGACAGCAGTTTCAAAACGACTTGCAGACGTTTATCGACACGCAGCGCGAACTGCTCCTGACGCAAACGAGCGACCAGCCGGTGCGAAGCGCCCGTGAGGTGACGGGTTCAGACTCTGAAGAACAACGCCGAGCAACTGCGGCCGAAGAGCAGCGAGGCGCTGAGCAATTGGCAGCGCAACGCCGCGCCGAGCAAGAGCGATTGGCAGCAGAAATAGAGGCTCAAAGACGCGCCGAAGCGCAGAGACGCGCAGCAGCGGCTGCAAAGAAACAACAACGCGCGGCGCAAGTCGAAAAACAAACACGCCTAGAGGCGCAGCGGCGTGCAGATGAACAGCGGCGCCGGGAGGAGGAAGCGGAAGCGCAAAAACGCAGAGAAAAAGTACGCGCAGAGCAGAGGCGTCGAGACGAAGCAGTGCAAGAGCAACGGCGTCTCGCAAAAGAGAAAGAACGCGCGCGAGCGGCAAAAGAGCAACAACGACGTGAACAAGAGGCGCAGCGTCAAAGGCGTGCTGCTGAAGAGCAACGGCGAGCGCAAGAACAAAGAGAACGCGAGCAACGAGAGGCGCAAAGCGCTGCGTTGCCATCGACGGCACAGCAACGCGCAAGAGCCGTACGGCAATTGAAGCCTGCCGCGTCGTTGCGCGCCAGAATGCTGTTCAACGTGCCGCCGCCAACATCCGATACTGAGTTGTCATATGTACGCGAGGCGCGTCGCTCGCAGCAATGGCCACCGCCCGAGGACGTGTATCGGCGAGCGGGCAAACTGTTTGTGAGCAGCCGCTTTATGCGTGGCATGCGGCGACAGCGTGCTTCGTCGGTGGCGTTACCGTTGTGGTGGTCGACCAATGAGATCAATTTGGACAACTGGCTAGCCACGTGCGTTGTCGACAATGCAGATTCGTTGTACGCCGCACTCGCTCGGCCGTTGGCGGTGCTCGTTCCGCCGCTATTTGCCGGCGCCACCAGCGAAGACGACGATGCGAATCATCGTCTCGATTGGTTGCGCCTAGCAATGCGCTTACGCATTGTGACGGCGAGTCTGTTGCCCGCCCCGGTCGCTAGCAAAGACTATAAGGACTACTTGCAGCGCGCCGACGAAAGCGCGCGCGATTTGTACCCAGAGAGCGCAAGTAACGTTGCGTTGCAGTACGCAGCGAATCGCACCGCCTTGGCGCGCCATCTACTCACGCTGGAGCATCGCGGCTCACTGGCCGACGTTGGTCTGCTCGTGCAACGCTTGTTGGCGCGGCGCGTCAATATCATTGTAATTAACGGCCACTATGACGGTCGGCCGTCACAGCATGCTGTTTTTTGCGATGGCGTTGACCGGGTTGAAGACGCAAGCGAGCGTCTAAACACATTGTTTGTTCTGCTCATGGTACTCGATGGCCTATTTTATAGACTGTCGCGTTTGACCGACGGCCTGTTTGCTGTTACGTGGAATCAATTGCAACGCTTGCTGCCTGCCGTGCATGAAGCGGTGCAACAGACGTGCTCGGGGCCGGAGCCAGCGATTGGCGAGTCTGGTCGCGCCGCGGCACTGCAGCAGGCTGCAACGCTTCGAGCCGCGCCCGCTTCTGCGATGTCGGTTCGGTCGACAGAGCGGCGGCCGCGTACGTTTGCCAGCGTCAAAGACGCCTACCTCATCGTGCGCGGCGTGACGATTGCCGACGGGCGTCCTGTCCAAGTGATATGTCAAGCGGTCGAGGATCTGACACCGTCGGGACGTCCAGACGTGAGCGTCTTGCTTTTCCGGCGCCTGCATGCTATGTTTATGCGATTCGACGAGCGCGCCGACACGCTGCCGCAATTGGAAGAATATTTGGTTGTCAAGTTGCTTGACACGCCCTACGAAGAGAACGTGCACCACATGTTGCTGCAGAACCGCACATCGCAAACGTATATCGTACCAATGCCGCAGCATTTTCGACTGACCGAGGCAAATTTCTCCGGCGCGACCGCAATCACAGCGCCCACGCACGCCAAGGTCACTGTCTATTTGCCGGCGCAGCGCCCTCGTGTTCCAGCCGCTGTGCAAACGCGCGCTTTGAAAATCGCACGCGATGCAGTGCGCGACGGCCTAAAAACAATCAAAGAAGCGTACCCGAACAAAATAGACTTGCTCGACACCGATTGGCAAACCGAGCAAAATCGCATTGTGCGCGGCGACCGCGAAACATTGGACAAAGCGACGGGCGAGCAATTGGCTGTGCGCTATTACTTTCACGACTTTGGCTGCAGCGTTGTGCCGCCGGAAGCACACTGTCCGCGGCGCGCAGGCCAGCGTCGCAGAGGACGCAAACGCAAACAGGTGGCGCCTGCAGAGGAGTCGGACAACGACTATGGCGAGTCGTCGGACGAAGGCCAAACCGAGCAGGTGTGTTTCAACGCTGTCGCTGTCCCGCAATATTGGCGCAAACTGACACCGTCGATCAGCAAACTGCAAATCATTGACAATCGCGGACGTGGCAATTGTTTTTACTACTCGCTGGCGCCAATCGTACGGCAATTACGTCCAGATTTGTTTGATCAAGAGCAAGACGTTGAAAGCGACGCTCGCCGATTGCGCCAATTGATTGCGAACCAAGTGCCAAGCGATGAGACTCTCTACAACGAACTGCTGCTGCAGTACGACCGCGATCTGCGCGCTGTTTTTTACAGTGCTCGTTTCGCAGCGGCGCGCAAAGATTTGCTCGACTTCATACAAACCTCTGAGCATTGGGGCTCGTTGGCGGATGTCATGATGCTACGTGCGCTGCTGCCACAAACGCAAATTATTCTGCTCAATCTGGCGCACAGTGCGCGCCGGCGTGGCTTGAGTGTGCCGTTTGCGTGCGTCGACACGGTAAGCGACGATGATGTCAACTTTATCATTGTTCCGTATCGGCCTGGTCACTATATGCGCGCCGTCGCGCGCAGCGACAACGCTACTGTATTTTCGCTACAGCAAATGCAACAACGGTTTCCTGATTTGCTGCAACTGTTTACGGCTTTCTGTGGCAACGTCAAGTTGACGTTGCAGCGTGTGTTGCGCCGCAGGCTGCCCGACCTGGAACTCGACGACCAGTTGGCAGCGCTACGTGAATTTCCGTTCCTTATTGATCTTATGTATCGACCGAGTGCACGTGCAAGCGAGCAACAAGTTGCAGCGCTCGAGACGTGGCTGCAATCGCTGTAAAGCGCCACACCTGCCGCCAAGATTTTTTGTTGTCAGCGTCGTGCAAATAAATACAATCTGGCGCAGCAACATGTCGGCGGCCGAGGCAAGCACATCGCAAGCGTCCACAGCAAATACCGGCAACGCGCCGGAGCAAATTGAAGACCCACAGGATGCACCGGTCGTCCAGGCGCTATTGGCGACGCTTTTCACCAAACATCGCGAGCGCGCCGAATGCCAAAAACGCTCGAAGCAACTGGACGCCGAAATGAAGAGTATCAAAGCGCGCTGCGAACGGTGGATGTGCGAACACGAGGCCAATAACATCGGCTTGACAGATTTTGGCCGCAAACTGCACCGCACCGAACGCAAAGTCAAGAACAAAGTGAACGTCGACACCGTTTTTGACTGGATCGAGACTGACTATGGCGTGGCGGCCAGACGTCAATACGAAGAGCGCAAGCGCCGCCATGAGCAGACAATTCGCGATACACGCATCGAGTATCGAATCACGTACGCGGGCATGCGGAAACGGGGCGAGCAAGTGGCCGGTGCCGGCGACGCCAACGAATCTGGCAACACTGCCGCTTCGCAGCCGAACGCCAAGCGCGCACGTGTGCAATAAATGATGTCACATCGAAACAACAATGTGTGTTTATTCGTCATCGCTAAACGTTTCGCTCTCTTCAGAGGCGCTTTGTTTTTCGCCGGTGGCCACTCGAGCGGCTTGAAAATAGGACAAACGAGCGCCCGCGGCGGCGCCTTGCCTCTTTTTTGGAGCATCACCGCGCAGAGGCGGAAACTGATCGCTTCCGTCGCGACTGCTGTCGACTTTATGTTGCCTGCCGGCCGGCCGATGCTGAGCAGCGAGCGGGTTTTGATCAACGCCAGTACGTTGCTGCCCAGCAGGCTCGCTCATGGATGTTTGTTGTTTGAACAAGCAAACGGATTGCGTCGTCGCCGAGCCGACGTTTGCGCGCTCCGATGCGTCGACTGCACCTGCAGCATCTTGCAGCATGTTCTCTCGCGTCGATTCGATTGAATTTGCCTTTTTCGAAGATGCGCCGCCAGGTACCGTCGCAACATCCATGTGGTGTATAGAGTCGTCGCTTGCGATGCGCTGTAAAAGTATTACGTCATCTTCTTCGTCGGCTACGTCGTTGTCGTCAGTGCTTGTCGACGACGCGCTGCTTTGCTGCCGTCGACTCTGCACACAATTGCTGGCGGCGCCAATGCCCGAAAACGCTGCTTGGTCCGCCACCGCGCCAGCAGTTGCGACAACCGGGCGCCACCGCTCAGACCGCAATGATGTGCCGCGATCACACAAATAACGGCTCACTGCAAAACGCTGTCTCTCGGCGTTTGGTGTGAAAGCGTAGTCGATATCGAGCATGCCAATCACAGCCGTGTGATCGGAGCGCACCATGCACTGACCGATCTCAAAACGATCGTACAGCAGGCAGCGTATATCTCCGTCGCCTTCGTTTGGCTCTCTACGCTCGCCGACAATGTCGGCATGCCGACGCTGCTGGCTTTGACTGGTGGCAGCACAGCGCAACGCCCGATCCGCGTTGCCATAGAGAATGCGATCGCACCACGATGGATTCTGCGCTGCGCCGTGCCCGAAAAAGTAGGCGCGCCGGTCGGTCGAGCCCGGCTGCCGCCCGTGGCGCATTTTACCGGTCGGCATGAAGTGCGACGGTCCGGCGTTGTTGACTCCTTCGCAAAATGGCGCAACGTGACCGTACTGCAGCGCCATGTACAACTCATCGCGCGCCATCCAAATGCGCCGTCTCTCGGCGTCCGACTCTGTCAGTCGCTCCCACATGTGCGCCGGGTCGACACCGCGCTCCATGTTGAGCAGGCGAAAGTTGAGGTCGCCCATGACTACGTAGTAGTGTGGATGCATGATGCGCTCCACTTGCTGTAGCAGAGAGTTGAGAGCCGAAGCCTGCACTGTCATTGATCCAAGCACGCGTTCAACATTGTCGCAAGCGACTGAGCGCGCGTCAAACGGCAAGTGGCAATTGAGAAACGCGATACGGCCCACACCTGGCACGTGAACACTGATAGCGATGCCGCCTTTGGCGCCGGTCACGCTGTCGAGTGTCGTCGCTGGCCAGTGGCCGTCGTCAAGTGCAATGTGCGGATTGACGCGCAGCCACGCGCGCCGCGCAAATACGGCCAAGCGCAGGCCGCGCGAAACAAAGTCAAAATCGCTTCGCAGACGCTGAAACGTTGTAGCGCCGATTCCCATCAGTCGCGTACGATGCAGCAATTCGTAATCGATGGAACGCAACGCCTCGGGCAGTGCGTGGCTCATCAAGTAGGAGCCGGGCTTGGCCGACTCTTGCAGTGCGCAAACAAACAGATCACACTCGTTGTTGAGCAATGCGTCGAGCACTGCCGGCACAAAATCGGGATCGTAGCGCTTGTAGGAAAGCAGCGACGCGGACTGGTTGCCGGCGCCGACCGTCTCGGCCATGCGAATCGATTGGGTGTTCCACGTAAAGCACAGTATTCGACATGTCTGTCTGCCGCTGCTACTTTGCGCTTGATCATCGGCATTATCGTCGACGTCGGTCATGCCACAGCATGTGCCAGTTTATCTTACAATGGCTCCAGATTGTTGGCACAGCGACAGTCAACGTAACGCGTTGAGCAATTTGCCGTCAAATGTTGCGCGATTGTGCTACATAGACAACGAGCGGATCGCTGTAAAACATGACAAGTGAGGTACCATACTATGCACGCCGCCAAAGAAGTTCATTGGCGTCGAAGGGACGCGTCAATGGCAGACTTTTGTCAGGCGTTCCGCCATCGCTGTTGCCGCCAGAACTGGCCCCGGCGCAATTGTACGGCAACGCGGAGCAGAGTCGAGCACTGCAAGCGCTTGACGGGGCGCATTGTGCAAATTGCGACGCAGTATACTCAGTTGACGGCAACACTGCACAAAACGAGCGCTGTCGCGTCTGTGCATTTTGCCTGCGCTGGCGGCTGCGTGTTGTAATGTATTGCAGCGAGAAGTGTCAACAAGCGCACTTTGTCACGCATCGCGACGCTCATCGAGTAGCAGTGTCCAACAAATCTTGCGACAGCACGCTGACCTGGTCGGACTCGCTCGAAGACTGAGCGAAATTTCTTGTGTTCCAGTGACGTTATAGTAACAAATTACTGCGATGAGTGCGACAAGTTGGCAAGATCGACACGCGATCGACATAGACGCGTGCGGCAGCGAGACTATTTGCGATGAAAGCGAGCGCAGTGAGCGCGCGGAATCGCTTGCCGCTGTCTTTAAGTCGCGCGCCGCTCCGGACAGTGCGGCAGCCGAAAGCCCGTGGCGACTGGCCGTGTTTTGCGAGTACTACGACATCGACACTGGCAAATGGCAGCCGCTGAATCAGTGGCGCGCCGCCGACGATGGTTCGTTTGCGCCGCAAATCGACACAAGCAACGACGAATTGTTCTTTGGCGGCAACGATTTTGCCGTTACCGTACTGGCACCGGCTTTGTGCGCCAAACTGTTCAGCAAACAGACGTTGACGGCCGGCGACGAGCCACCGCTCGATTTTTTCAGTCAGATGCAGTTCTTTCCGACTCAACTGAACGACCATGGAGACATGGTCGCACATCCGGCGGTGCGATGCGTGAGTGCATCGAAATGGCAACCGCTCGGCTACGATTATGGCATGCCAGAGAACGTCAGCAGCGAGATTGTGCTCTTTTTGTCGCAGCAGTTTGTCGAAAGCGTCTATCATTGCTGCAGCGATGTTGCCACGTGCACGCTGGCCGACCTGAAAGAGGCCGGTTATGAACGTGAATTCCGCGATCAGTTTCGCGCGTTTGCCAAGACGATGAAGCGCGCACGTCACGAAGCCGAACGTCGCTATGCTCAGTCGACGCATTGCACAGGCTTTCTGGATCGCGCGCGCATTCGCCTCGTCTATTGGCTCTACTGGCCAACGAAATCGTTCTTTCGACCTGCCTGTGCTGCAATGGAGAGCAACAAAGCAGTTGCTGATGCGCTGCAGCGCTTAGATACGCCACTACCACCGATTCTCAGCGACGCTCATTCCTGCGACTGGCGCTCTTTTGTCGCGTACGACGAAGAAAATGGCTACGAAGTGGTTTTGCCGAATCCATTGTACAAATTCAACGCCGACGACGATGATGATGCGACCGAGCAAGACGTGGCTACCCAAGATGGCCGAGATCTGGAATCGTCATACGAAAATGGCGACGTGGATGACTGTGAGGGCTCTTACGATGATCTAACGTACGACGACGACCTGCCGGACCTGCTGTCGTTAAGCGAGCAGGATGAGGCTGTCGACAAACCGCACTTGCTGTCACATCCTGCTCCAGTGGTCGATCTTTGTGAAAATCAACCGCTGAGGCGTGAGTTTTTGCTGCGCGCACAGCGGCTGGCCGATGCACTGGACCACTTGACGAATTGCGTCGACGACAATGCAGTGTGTGCATCTCGATTGAATGCTGACAAACAATCGTCTGTTTTTGACGACATCTTTCGCCACGAAGAGTTGACGGGCGAAGCGGCCGATGGCGCCAGTGATTACGAAAACAATCCACAAATTGGCGCTATTTCCGACATTGCGGTGAACAAAACGGAGCAAAACGACAACTCGAGCGACAGCGATGCAGGCAGTTATGAGAGCATCACAGAATTGTCGCCAAACACTAGCAGCCGTAGCGAAGACGAGAGCAGCAGTAGCGACGATGAAAGCAGCATTAGCGACGATGAAAGCAGCAGCAGTAGCGACGATGAAAGCAGCAGCAGTAGCGGCAGCGACGACGAAAGCAGCAGCAGCGACGACGAAAGCAGCAGCAGCGAAAGTAGCAGCGACGACGAAAGTAGCAGCACGACGGACGACGAAAGCGGCGACGACGAAAGTACTAGCGAGGAGCGCACTGAGGGAAGCAGCAGCGAGAGCGCAGACGCAACTATCGTTGTACACTCGTTGGCCGACGAATACGAGTTCTTGTGCGACGATGAGTCCAGTTCGGCGTACGAGCCTTTTCCGGAACACAACCAACAATTCAGTGATCGTTGTCCTTCCGCAACAATGCGCCTCGCAGAGCACACTAGCGACGTTGTAATTGAGATTCCAGGCGAGTATTGCTGCGCGACTTCGTCCGACGAGACTGTTGTTGCCGACTCCGTGCCAGATGCACCACAGACATTTGACAGTATGTCTTTGAGTCTTTTCGACGATTGGCATCGCTTGCACGCCATTGACCGGGGCTTCACGATGCTGGTCGTTGGCGAACTGGATCACCAACGTGCACAATTTGCCGAGTGGCTGGCTGACTCAGCGCGCTCGCTGACCGATATCGACGGCAATCCAATTGCGTTTGAGCAATGTTTGCGCTTGGTCCGCGACATTGAGCGATTTGACTTGCACGCTGCCGGCAAACCTTGCGTTCGCGTGAGCGACACTCGCTCGGCTACATCAACGTTGGCACGCTTTCTGCGTCAGGAGACAGATGCCATCGTAATGATTGACATTGAACAGGACGTCGGCCAACTACTGCCGCTGTTTGGCTCTCCGATCGACTTTTGTGCATTGACACCGTCGGCAAACTATGCAGACGTTCGTGCCGCGCTCGAGCACTTGATTCGCCGCCTGAACCTCGATCCGACGGCCGCGCAGCGCTTGCTGGCCGACTGGGACGTGAGATGTGGCTCTGCGGCGCGCCTGTGCGAGGTGACCGATCACGACGCCGTGCTAGTGCCGCTTGCCGAGCGCATGGTCGACGCCGGCTTTGTCGAGGCGCTGATTTTGCGCAATGTGTTTTAAATGTGCACCGTTTTATGGAGTAAACGCAATGCTGCTCTATCGCAATGCCGCTTGTCAATGGACCTGTGTCGACACTGTTGTTGCGGCTGCAATTGCCATTTTGCTGGTGTCAATCCTGGTCGCAGTGGTGGTGGCGAGCGTCGGCGCTGGCGCTTCCAAGATAGGCACTGACTTGGTCGGCGAATCTGTAGCACCAAAGCAAAACGTTGGCAACAATGCGCCGGCTTATCAATCGTTGCGTCTGGCACCGGTCCCACAATACCAAACAGTGTCTTCGCCGCTTGATTCTTCACGCTCCAGTGCCGTTGCTGTCCACTCTGTGCAATAAAAACACGTTCGGTGCCTCATTGTCAATCGACAGACCCGTCGGTCACGCTAGTCGTGCTGTGTTTTTTTGTCGCTGAAGCAGCACTGCTGCTGTCAAGGCCAGTGTCAGTCTCTTTTTTCGCCTTTTGTTTTTGATCTTTCTGCCTTAACTGAGCGCCGAGACTTTTGGCTGCTTTTTGACCACGCTGTACAAGCCACACTGCGACCACGACAATCAGTGTTACTGCAAACGCATAGAGAAAGCCGGCCCAGACAGTGGCCCCCTTCTCGCCCAACAACGCCGTCATTGCACGCTGAATGGCGTCGTTCCACGCGAGTGCAGCCACCAATGCTAAAGCACCTGTAATCAGGCCGACCAATGTGGGCGTTGACGATTTGGCAGCCATTTACTACTAGGCCAGCAAAAGAAAATTGAGTCTAGCGCTTGCCGCGGCCGATCGGTGCCTTAGAACAAAGACCAACATAAGCGACTTTGAGGGGTACGTTGACGGTCCTCTCGCAGGCACCCTTTCACAACAAAACAATGTCTCTAGTGTCTCTCCATTGTTCTTGCTGTCTTGTCGCTGTCGCTGAACTTGACAGCCTAGACGTCAATATCGGCCAAGTTTCGCCGTTTTTTCTATACTTTGCCAAGAATTTGTCTGTCAACGACAACAGACGTTTGCTACTGCACGACAATGAGAGCGAACGGGATGTTTCGTGGGATGTTTCGTTGTTACAGACACGGCTTCTGGACGACGATCATATGCTTTGCGTGCATCACAAGTTGACGCGTGAGCAAGTTCAGGGCACTTTGCGTGTGATCGGCCGACTTATTGCACGGCAAACACGCATTAAAGGTCTATCGACTGAATTGACGCAATGTCGAGTCGATCGGTTTATTGGCCTGGCGTCACTGGGCTGTCAAAATGGTTTTACAATACTCTCGCTAGCGATTTCGCCAAAAAGTGGCAAGATTCCGGCGTCAGTTTCGCCGGCTGTCGCCTACGTCATACGATCATTGATTTTAGTGCTTATCGATCTTCCGTTGCCGCTCTTTGTGTTGGGCGACGTTGTAAGCATAGTTTTTGGTCCAGAAGTCGAAGAAGCACTGCTGAATTGCGACAGCGCCGGCAAGCATATGTCTCCAAGCCTTCTACGCAAGTATCGCGCTGGCGGAAGACGGACTGGATTGGTGCCGCTGATTATCAACGTCGATCGGCTGGCTCAAAAGGTGCGCGCTGCGCGTAAACGGGCTGCCACCAAGCCAAAGCGGCCGAAATGCGTTGCACTTGATCGCTGATTGGCAAGAGTATCACAAACGGCGCAGAGCATCGGAAATAAAGTGCTACTAACAGAATTGTATTGTATATTTATTAGCATGTCAAATTTCCGCAGCGTCTAGCAAAATGACGCTGCTGTAGGAAACGGCAGCAGTAGTTTTTTGTGCAAACGTCGCGTCTTTTGCCGAGCAAACTGCTGATCGTAAACAAAGCAGGGCTCGTTGACGAAAAACGCCGCGTCTTCGCAGGCGTTTTCGGGCTTGTCGGCAAGTTCTCGAAAAGAAAGACGGCCAGTGCCGCCAAACGCCGAAGTAAACATTTGACCGCTTTCGATATCAACGGTGACGACTGTGCGCTCGTCAGTGCGCTGCGCCAAATAATTGCCCGCCAGCCAAAAGTTCTCCATATCGTCGGCGTTGTCGACGCAGATTGGCGGCAAAACTATCTTTCGAATGCCAATCCAGTCGTAGTTCGCGTCTACAGCGCTCATATCGACATCAAACTCGTAATTATGAGAATGAGGATCGTCGGAGCCTGTTGGATTGACTGCGCGATACAGTTTTGCCATGTCGATTCCAATAATATACAAAGTGCTGTTATCGCAGCAGCGTCGCACAACGCCATAGAACCGATCGACCCCAAAATGATCCTGTTGGCGCGTAGCGGTGACCGTAAACGGGTCAAGCCACTCTGCCGGCGTCGTAAAGAAGACGGTCACTTCGTTGTCAAATTCGTGATCGTCATACTTGGCGCCGCGCATGTGATCACGGGCCAGACCAAATGACACATCAAAATGCCCCACGGCTGTTGACGGGAAGCCCACGTGCGTCGACGGTGGGACGTTACCGAACCGAAAATCGTACATGGAATTGATGACAAACTCGGTCGAAAGCATAGACATGGTCCCACAGGCGTCCAAGACTCGATTAGCACAGTTGAGCACGCTCCGATGGAGCGCGTCTTTGCCAACAGCCAGATGCTGCAAAAGCGAAAAGGCACGAGGACCGGAGCCAACGATCACGTATCGCCGACGATCGCGTCGATCGGTGACTTTGAGGCCTTTGAGATAGCCGTAAAAGTGATCAAGCGCTAGGCGAGCGATGTCAAAATAGTGATCGGCATCGCGGATCCATTGATTGTAGAGCGCAGAGCACGACAGGAACAAAGACACCAGCCCGATCGCATCGATCCCGGCCACAAATGACTCAATCGCATCGACGTTGCCGCGCAAATTACAAAGTAGAGCATTGATCAACGCGATGTAGACTGTGCCTGCGATCAACGGTTCACAGGCAGCCCGTTGAGGCATCAAAGAGACACGTTTAGAACTCATCAAAGTTAACAAACGCAAGGGGGTGGTCCCCTTTGAGCGAGGGTTTATTCTAATACGGGCTGCCCGCGGTACCTGCGTCGCTTGTGCCAGTGCTCATACATCGCCAATACAACAGCCTTTGGGAACTAGGCCAGCAAAGTGACACTGATAGCCCCCAAACGTTTTTCTGCAAAATGAGCAAGCAGAGTCGGGTCACTGAAGCGGCACATAAACGCGATCGGCAGCATCTTCAAGCGGCGCTGCGCGGTTTGCCTCCTTTTTTGTCGACCATTGCCGAGGGCACGCTGCGCACGCGGCGGACGGCCTGTGAGATATATCTCAACACAGTGCCCGAGTTCGATTTCGCTGACCACCAAAAAAGATCGCATAACGTTTCTCTCGACAGACGCTTTTGGTACGCGCGAGGCTTTGCTGGCACCGGTTATACTGTCGGCAATGTGCGCGCAAACGTGCGTCGTTGCCTTGGCCAAGTGATTCTCGACGCCAGCGCATTTCGCAATTCAGGCATGCCTATTTACGTCATACTGCAAACACTGCGACATTTCGATAACGGTTACTTGTACGATCACGAAATGGTCTTTACGATCGACGTCGGACTTGGTCTCTGCGACGCCGCCAAGGCCCAGATGTGCGCGTCAAAACAATAAACTGCATCATTGCACGCGCGAAAACGCACGCTTTTGGCGGCGATGTTTACTGTTTGTTTTTGTACAGCGCAAACGGCGTAGGATGCACCACGTGCATCGGCAGCGAATAGGCGCGGCCGTTAAAACCGCCGGCGGCGTAGTCTTCCATCGCGTTGAAATCGAGCGAGCGAAACGCGCGCGCAAAGCCGCCTTCGTCAACGACGCACGCTTCGCGATACGGTGCAGCGCAGCCACGGGCCACAACGACGCTCATCGGCAAACACCGATCGGCAGCCGGCTGCTGCAGCAAGCCGCCGGTCGGCAACGACTGACAATAGCCACAGTAGGCAGCGTTTTCAATATTGAACATTGCGTCTCCCATTGGTGCGATAGAGGTTCCCCAAATGTTTTCTTTTGATTTGCTTAACAGTAAACGGAACCAAAAAAAGTGGGCCGCGCGCTTTCGAAACTTGCAAACGCCGATGTCGACCACCCATCGGAACAACGCTGGAACTCAAGCCGTCAAATCGCCGGCACAGTTGGCACAGCAACACCACGAAAACCGTCAAAAAGTCATTTATGTGCTGACGTTTTTCTTTGGCTTTCTCACACTGATCGGTTTGTTGTTTGCAATTATTCAAACGGCTCGCAGTGTCCGAATCGACAAGGTGTTGGTCGATCAAAATGAACGTCTGTTGAAAATCGATCGCTACCTGGTAACGCGCTTTGGCGACCTGACCGTGTCGGTGTGATGAGCGCCTCGTTTGCACTGGCTCAGCAACGTTTTGACCGAAAGCGGGTCGATTGGGCGTCCGTCAGAGTCGCCATTGCTACAAAGCCGCGACAACAGATACTCTTGCACAAGCGCCATACTGAGCGTGGCGGAAGGCTCGTTTGCAAATGCCTGCACAACTTGCTCTCCAAATTGCGTCGCTGCAGTTGTTGCGGGCGGCGGGCAGTTGTACCGAGCAAAGCGCTCGACAAATGTACCGATTTGCCCGC
>Ga0114931_10006152_pt1 | contig 14783 bp, 9 predicted proteins | sample 2SBtaG_FD_89579 | JGI IMG/M metagenome (GOLD analysis project Ga0114931, IMG submission 89579) | Deep subsurface microbial communities from Kolumbo volcano to uncover new lineages of life (NeLLi) - 2SBTROV14_V59a metaG | ecosystem: Environmental > Aquatic > Marine > Volcanic | place: Kolumbo...
CCGACCTACGACAGCTCGGCCAGCTTCGCTGAGAGCTGCTGCTTCGCCCAGCTTTCGGCCTGCACAGGATCGGAGAAGGCCCTGTTGGGAAACTTCGGCGGGGAGATCCAAAACGCCGCGGTGACGAGGCCGTGCAGCCAGGCATTGGGCACGACCAGCGCCGAGCCTGCGTTCCAACGCATGTTGTGGTCTTCGAAACGTTCGAGATGCGCCGCAAACGCCTTGCGCTGAGTCGCGGGGGCCGTGCTGATGCTCGAGGTGTCGATGATCCATGCGACCGCATACTGGGCTAGGGCTCCCCAATCTTCACGCGCCCGAAAGGCGGCGCGGAACTCCACATCGGTGGCTTCCTTGGGAAACGTCCATCGATAGACCGGCATGAGGTCGTGTGCAAACCAGGGATGATCGACCTTCACGTACCCAGCCTCGGGCTTTCCTACGGTCTGCTGCATTGCGTTCATACAGGATAGTACGCGGCGAAACGCGGGTCGATATCCTGGCAGAGGAGCTATAGCGGTCTGTCAGCCAAGTCTGCGCAGTCACTCGAGCCACGCGACCACGGGGCGTGCTTTGCGGCTTCGTTACAGGCAGCTCCCAGCGCCGTCGCACGTCGTCCCGCCGTTGGACGAGCAGGGCGTTCCCGCGGGGAGGGGGTTGTCTTTGCCGGGGCAGGCAGCGCAGGTTCCTGAGCCGGGCATTCCATTGACCAGGTCACAGCCTTCGGGGGTGTAATCGGGGAGGCTAGGGTCACACGGGGGCGGACAGCCATTGTCGCAAAAGCCGTCCGTCATGCAGTCGTTCGACGCGCTGCAATCGATCGGAACGGAGAAGCACCAATCCCCGTGCAAGCAGCGCACGACGATGTCGCGCTGTTGATCGCACCTCGAGTCGCCATCCGTACAAACGAGCGAAATAGTGACGTCGCCAATGCCGCCCGGTGGGCATTCGAAGTCCAGAGGCGGCAGCGACTCGTCCCCGCCTAGCCCGGGGAGGGCCCCACCCGGCTGGAGCGTGTCGAGGTTGACGGACAGCCAGCGCCCGACGCCAACCGAGGGATCGAGGGGGTCGAAGAACTGACCGTCGCCGGGCGCCATTCCGCTCGCGAGCACCGTGCACACGAGATTCGACTCGGGATGATCCGGATCGCTCGCGCGGAAGGCGAGGTGTGCCCGCGGATAGGGTCGAACCGAGGAGCTGATGGCGAACTCACGAGGTCCTCCCACGAACGATTCGATTTCCGGGCATGCATTGCAGCCGCCGCCCGGGCACTCGATGGGGAAGCAAAGCTGTTGGGCGACGTGGTTGGCGTCGACCCAATCGTCGAACTCGTCGTCGGGCGTGCCATTTTGGTTGAGGGAGCCGCCGGTACACTCGACCTGGCGCTCGCGCTCACCGATGACCAGGCGCAAGCTGGTTTGAAGTGCGTCGGGGAATCGATAGATCTCGATATCCCCCCCCACATCGAAACATGCTTGCCCTCCAGGTGAAGCCGAGAAGCGTGCTCCTTCGAGGGCGCCGAGGCTCACTTCGATGTCGTCCGTGACGATGTTCGGGCAAGCATCGGGCAGGCACGGAGCAGCTGCCTGTGGAATCACGATCGTCTTGGGCCAGTCGGCAGCGACCAACACGATCGGTGACTCCGCGGTCGCGCCGGAGACGATCACCTCGGCCTGTCCCGCGCTGAGCTCGATACTGGGGAGCGCGTCCGGAAAGGCGCCGGTGACCTCCCGCTGCAACACCTCTTTGGGGATTCGGATCGTTACGGCGATGTCGGCCGTGAAATCCTGTCCGGACGTCATCGCGGATGGGACCACCTCGAGCGTTGCGAACGAATCGAATGCGGGGAACCCGAAGGAATGGACGAAGTCCGTATCGCACGCGATGGGCACGAGCTTGTCGTTGACGATGGGGACGCCGCCTGCGCCGCCGTTCCCGCCTGCGCCGCCGTTCCCGCCTGCGCCGCCCATTCCAGCAACGCCGCCACCTCGGGCCGCGCCTCCATGACCCGCAGCGCCGACCCGACCGCCGGCACCTCCCGCGCCACCGCCGCCCGCGCCACCTGTCTGTCCGTGGCCGCCTTCACCGCTGGCGCATCCCAGCACCACCGCACCAGCGAGCATACCGATGGTGAAGCTCCAAGCGACTCGTTGGCAGGTGCCGCCGACCATCACGACCAACATTGGTCGCATGACCGCGCTCCAATTGCAATAACCGAAGCCCCTATCAACATTGCGCCAAACGCAACAGGCTCGTGGGACTGCGCTGTCGTTGCGTGAAGCGCATCCGGACCAGGTCCGCCTGCGCCGAACTCGCGTGCGGTGAGTGCCCTAGGGGCTTTGAGGGGCTTGGGGCTACAGACGAGCTCAATCCGCCTTGGCTGTGGGTCTCTTGTCTGTAGCAAGTTGCCAACTTACACTTGGAGTAAGCGTCTGCGGAGTGTTGGCATGAAGAGCGGAAGAGAGGAGAAGCAAGGCCTCTCAGTTCCGGTGGGAATCCGAGAAGGATCCAGCTATTTCCCAGCCCTCGAATCCCTTCGCGGTGTCGCCATTCTTCTGGTCTTGGTGTTTCACGCAGATGGCATAGTTCGCGGTGATTCACTTACGGGGACACGAGTATCCCCGATGGCTGCGTACGTCCATGCCGGCCACACCGGCGTCACGCTGTTCTTCGTGCTCAGTGCGTTCCTGCTTTCGCGTCCGTACTGGTCGCAGGCAGCGGGCGGCCGGAAGGTATCAGCTCGCCAGTTCCTTCGGAGGCGGGCGCTGCGCATCCTTCCCCTCTATTGGTTCGTGGTCATCGCCTCGAGTGTCATCTACGCCGTTCGCGAAGGAGGTCAGCTCGCGGCCGGCATTCCCTACCTGTTCTTCCTAAACAGTTTTTCGGGTGTCACCGTGCCCATGTTTCCCTTCAGCGATGTGTGGTGGAGCCTGGCGACCGAGGCCCAGTTCTACCTGCTACTCCCGATTTTCGGGCTTCTGTCGCTCTACCGCATGGGACGCCATGCCATCATCGCAGGGGGCTTGCTGTATGCCGCCGGTTACGCGTACACGGCCTGGACTGGGTTCGACATCCGGCTCGCCGAAGATCTAACAGGTCGCTTACCCGCCTTTGCGATCGGAGCGGCCGCCTCGTGGCTCTATCTCAGGCACGGTGCGGCCTTGAAGCGTAAGTTCCATGCGAGCGCCCGGCTGCGAAACGGCGGCGCAGATCTGATTCTGCTCGCTGTGCTTGCCGCTCAGGGCTTTTTGCTTCGCGAAGTCGTCTTGCGCGGTTTCAATAACGCGGAAGCCACATGGCATGGGTGGCATGTGGCCGAGGCGCTGCTGTGGACGGCGGTGGTCCTGTTGGTCCTGCTGACCCCGCTGCGCAGCGGCATCCTGCTGTCGCGCTCCTGGCTCGAGGCCGTCGGCCGCTTGTCGTACTCGCTGTATCTTCTTCACTGGCCGATTCTCTTTTACGGGCTGTACTTTCTTAGCGTTCCGATACCGGATGTCTTCCGCGGTTGGAGCAGCACTTCATCTGCGGCGGTAGGCGCCTGCCTCGTGGTTGCTCTGGCTTTATCGATGTTTACCTACTGGGCGATTGAACGGCCGTTCCTGCGCGCCAAGTCGAGGGTCCCGATCTGAGCGTGTTGCCGCGTCGCCCACCCGGACTCTCTTCTTTGGGAGACAGGTGCACGCGCGGGGCAGTCCCTTTGTGCACCGATCGGGAGAATCAGGTTCCCAAAGAGGCCTTCTCGCGTCGGAGAAGGACCAGTACAAAGAGGGCGGCTCCAAGCAAAAGGCACGTCGCCGCAAGCCCAATGCGAAGGTTTGCGCTCGGCGGCCGAATCTCCACAGAATGGCTTCCAGCCGGAAACGGCATGATGAACGCGCCGCCCAAGGCGTCAGGAACGATAGTCGCCGGGTTCCCGTCGAGCGTTACTCGTAGGCGTGGCGCGTAGCTGTAGCTGATGCGGACGTAGCCCGGTTTCGAAGCCTTTGCGACGATGCGAGCGTGTTGCAGCGACTCCTCGTGCTGCAGAACCGCAAACCAAGTCGCATTGAGCCCTCCCCCTATGACCGGCGCGGTGGGCGCGGGTATCGGCTCATGTTCGGTGAATAGCTTGTCCGCGGTAGCGTGCTTTCGATCGATGCCCATGGCTTCGACGATCGGGGTGAAAAGCTTCCAGTCGTCCGCGTCCCAAGCTCGCTTGGCTGGACGCAACGAACTATCCCTGAATAACGTCCTACCTTCCTCGTCACCGGCCCAGGCTTGTTGGAGGCGGGCAAGCAACGTTGTCGCGGTGCCGCCTGGTCGCGCTGCCGGCGCGGGGACGGGCTCGAGCCGCTCGGAGAAGATAGCAGGGGAGGCATGCGGCAGGCGTTGCAGCTTGCGGTTTGGTCGATCGATGAGGAACTGCACGTCGGCCATGAAAAAAATGTCCAGCGCCACGTCCGACCACTTCTGCAGGCCCTTGTGCGCGCGGAACTCCCTCACCCATACGCTGGAGAGGGCCATGAGCACATTCGTATCGAGTGAGGATGCCTGCGGGAATCCTCCGAAGGGAATGGCGCGCTTACTGATCGCAGGGGAGAAGGAGCTCCAACCGTAGTAGCCGTCCACCGACACGCTGTTTGGTGTCAGGTCGAAGGTCCGGCTTCGGGTCGGCGTTTCCGGAATGAGCGAGTATAGCCTAAACGCTTTGTCCCGAACGTAGCGAGGCACGGGTTGATCGGCCACGGCCCCCGGCCACACGATCGCCGCTACCAGTGTCGCCGCGATGACCACGTGCTCCCCCCGGGGAAGCCACCGACTTGCCAGCGTTGCCAACACCTGAATCGCACCCGCACAGAGTGCGAGCTGGAACACGAAGGCCGAGGTCGCGGAGCGGTCGCCGAGCAGGGGAATGCAGATCACCGCAACCGCAAAACCCGCGGCAATGGCTCGATACCGACGACCCCGTTCGGACAGCGAGAACAAGCTCATGCCGACCGCGCAGAAGAAGAGCGTTGCTCCCGAGCCCATCACGAAAACGTAACTGAAATCGTAGTGTCCCAGGCCGAGGAGCGTCAGCAGTGGATCGAGGCTCAGGCTCCGTAGCGGTGGATCGGACGCTAGAAGCCACAGCGAGACTCCTCTGACGTCGCGCAGCATCGGAACCACAATGAACACTTGAAGGACTCCTGCCAGCGCGAGGCCGTATGCAAGCAAGGTCACGGCTCGTTTCCAGTCAGCGAAGGAATACCGCGACACCCATAGCCATACCAGCTCGAAAGCCAGCAGAGCGGGGAGCTGTGCCGTCGTGTTGGTGAGATGCGAGGCTCCCATGCCCGCTAGGAAGAGCGCGTTCCCGGCGAGAAAGCGTGGCGCTGCGCCTTCTTTGCCTTGGCGCAGCGCGTCGGCACTGCGCAGGAAGTAGGCCAGCAGGAAAGGGAGAATGAGCACCAACATGAGCGTTGGGTAGTTGCCGACCGTTCCGATGATCCAGCGAAGCAGGGAGCTTTTCAGGAGCAACAGCGCACCGACCGTTGCAATCGGGACTGTGAGCCCCAGTCGCCGAAGGAAGAGCTGGAACCCCATTACGGCCGCAAGCTGCCCTACGTACAGGAGCACCTTGGTCGTTTCGATGACGTCGCCAGACAGAGCTGCAAGCGCGCCCGAGCACCAATAGTAGAACGGGCTGTAGAACTCGAGCGCTGGGTAACCTCCATACCAGGCATTGCTCCAACCGGGAAACTCGCCCGCACGCAGTGCCTCGCTCACGAACCAGCTTCGAGCGAGATGGCTGTGTGCATCCCAGAAGATGGGCAAGCCGGGACCCAGATAGGCGCGGAGGCTGAACGCAGCGTACGCTAGCAGCAGCCACGGCATGGCCTTCAGTAACAGCTGAGCCACCTGAGAGTCCGACGCGCGAGTCACCGAGCGCTGCTTTCGACAACCATGAGTCGCCGCTTGAGTCGCAGAAACGGGCTCTCATAGTATCGGTACGAAATCGTCGCGAGCAGTATTGTCAGCGCGATCGACAGCCCATAAACCAGGCAGTTGAAGAGGACGCCCTCGGTGCGGACGAGGTTTCGAAGCACCAGCAACACCCCGATTATGGCGAAGGAGTGATAAACATAGATGCCGAAGGAGATGCGTCCCAAATAGTCCAGCACGGGGTTTTCCAAGCGCAGGAGGCTCCTCGGATTGGAGGACAGGTTCAGAATCACGACGGCGAAGGCCGAGCCCCACACTAAGTTGTCGAGCTCCCCGTAGTTGCGCCCCTGCCAGAGTGACACGCCGATGAGCAACAGAGCTGCCAGCTGCATCAATGGATGGTAGAGAATGCTCAGAGCGGGACGCACGTTTTCGTGAAGCCAATAGGCCGCTAGCGCGCCTGTTGCCATACACTCGAGCTTCAGGGTCCAAAGGAAGCGGGCTACGATACTGTGGACGCTCCTTGGCTCATCGTCGGACCAAGGTATCGCGTAGCGAACGCACAGCATCACGACGATGACTCCGAGGATCCCGATCAGAACACGGCCTCGAAGCACGCGCATGAGGGCTGGCCAGAGCAGGTAGAACTGCTCTTCGACGCCTACCGACCACAGCGGTGAAACCAGCGGCATGGGCCCAAAGGTTACCCATACGAGGTTAGGGACCAAGAGCAGAAAGAGCGTGATCTTGAGCGGTGTGTGGCCCGGCAGGACCCACTGAGGCCCCGTGAGGAGTGCATCCGTGAGGGGCAGGAGCACGAAGCCCAGAGCTACGATCAGGTAGTAGAGCGGCCAGATTCGGAGGATCCTCCGCATGTAGAACTTACGGACAAGAATTGTTCCCGTCCTCTCGGTTTCCTCGAGAAGAAGATACGTGATCAGAAAGCCGCTGAGGCAGAAGAAGCATACGACCCCATACGGACCCATGGCGTTCCAGAAGGGATTGTCGCTCCAGTTCGGCATTTCAGCGAGATGTTTGAAGATCTCGACGTGGTACAAGAGAACCGCGAACGCAGCGACGAAGCGCAAACCGTTCAACCCGGGGAAATGGATCTTCGTTGTGCGAGGCGAACGAATCGACTCCGGCTCTCGTCTTGCTTCGTTCACCTCTCGTTATTGACCTTGGGCGTAACTTTCGCTGACGGTCCTCTTAGCCGATTGGGACGATTTTGAGAACTGCACGGTACGATACCACATGTAATGTTGCCTGGCCCATTGCGCTGATAGGGCTCACGTGTCGGCTAGGTTCTCGTGGCTTTGCCGTATGGACAGTCGCGTGTAAAGTCGGTCGATGCCGGTCGTAGACGAAGCGCCTCGCGAGCAGACGGCCGAGTCGAACGACCGCGCGGTTTCGCCTCCCCGCGTAGACTGGTCCCGCGCAGCCTGGCTTGGGGTGGCACTTTATGCCTCTTGGGCGCTGCGTGGCTTTCTCGAAGACGGCCTCCCGCTCGATTTCGATGCGCACAGCCACCTGGCTCGCGCCGCGTTCGTCGCGCGCGCATTTGCGGCAGGGCAGTATCCTCACTGGGCCAACGACTGGTACGGCGGCTACCGCTTACTCGAGTTTTACAGCCCCGCTTGGTATTGGACGAGCGCCGGCCTCGGTCTGGCTCTGCACGACCTGGTCTTCGCCGTCAAGCTCCTGGTCTGGGGTGTCCAGGTCTGCGCGATCCTCCTCATGTTCGCCTTCGTCAGGCAGATCACGGGTCGGGTACTTCCAGCGGTACTTGCCGCCATCTTGCTCGTTCACAGCGCCGAGCGGGCAATCGTGTTCGGGATCATCGGCAACTACCCGAGCACGCTTCTCTATTTGTCAATCCCTGCGTTACTGTTGCTCGTCTGGGCCTGCTCAGAGGGAAAGATCGCCCCAAGACGGCTGTTTGCGGGCCAAGCACTCCTGGTGGGGGTGATGCTCGCCGGGCATGTTGCGAACGCGATTCTGGTGCTACCGGCGATTCTGGCTTTCGAAGTCACGCGAATTGCGCAAGTCGCTTCCGCTCCCCACGACCGCGCGAAAGCCTTCGCTGCGATTGGCGGATCGCTCGTGGCCGCCGTTGCTCTCGTAGCCTTCGCGCTCGTGGCCGCGCTGCTCGACCTCGATCGCGCTTCCCTTTCTCTCGACGGCGGATCTCTCGCCGTCGGCCGAATCAGTGTCGAGCCGCTCCTTATCGCGGCGGGGATCTTGCCGGCTGAATTCGAGCATCTCTTTCTGAGGGACCACGGCACCTTCTGGATGACTCTCGGGATCGTGGCTGGACTCGCTTCGCTCGGCCGCGCACATCGGAAGTGGCTGCCGCTCTTCGTTGGACTTTGCACGAGCCTCGTGGTCATTACGCTGGTGAACGAGCGCGCCGGGATCGGCCTGGCCTTCTTTCTCTACCCGCTCTGTGCAGTGGCGTTTGACGAGGCATCGCGGTGGGCCGAAGCGCGAGGGCTGCGCGGGGCGTGGTTCGCGATTCCCGCGGCGGGTATTGTGGCGGCGATCGCGTTTCCAGTCCCGGTGCCTCCTCCGAGCTATGTGCCGGCGTCGAGCTTCGACGTCTATCGATCCATTCCGGCATCCGCCACCCGCAGCCGAACCTTCGATGTGACCCTCACCAGCATTTCTCTGTATGGATTCTACGGTCAGAGCTCTTTCTCTCCGTACTTGAGTAAGCGGGCCATTCCGTTCGGTGCGTACCCGCAAGGTGCCCCGCCGGCGACCCAAGTCCGTTTGGCTCTGGCAAGCATGCTAGTCGAAGGGCTTTCAGAGCGGCCTCCGGTGATTTCCGATGACGCGCTCGATGCGCTCTACCTCGATCACGTGCAGTTTCTCGTGGCGCGGGGCGCGATTCCTCTTACGTCGCATCTCTTGCTGCCGCGCAGTGTTGGCGAACGTCGGGCTCCCGGGCTGGTCGAGCTCCGTAACGCGTCTCCCGTGATTTTCGCTCCGCAGCTGGCCTCGCTCCCCGAGTGGGTGCAAGGAGCGGGAGCGCGCGACCGTTCCCCGCGTCTGTTCGGTGTTCTCGAGCAGGCCCGGCAGAAGGATCCGCTCGGTGGCGACCGCGCCCTGTCGCTCGATCCACTCTTTCGCACGAGAGAGAAGCGCGATTGGAAGGTACTGCTTCCGCTGCTGCGAGCCATGGAATTAGATCGAACCCATGCGCGCGCGACGCGAATTTTTGTCGAAGAGCTCTTAGCCCCGTGGGGGCACCGAGCCACTATCCCCACGGACTTCGCTGTCCTCAGTCACATCGAAGAGCCCACCCGCGTTCGCATCATCGCCCGCGCGTCCGAGTCGGGTTACGTGCGCATGAGCTACACGCGCGACCCGGACCTAACCGTCTTGCTCGATGGAGAGCCCGCGAAGACGACAGCCGATGCGCTTGGCGGCGCTATCGTCCTGGCCTTTCCGGCTGGCACCCATACCATCGAAGTCCAGGCGCCGGCAGCGATTCTGCAGACTCGTTGCTTATGGTTTTCCTGCCTGGTCTTCTTGACGCTCGTCGTGGTTCTTGCGGGGGACCGGCGCCCTACCAGCTTGCCGGATCGACGTCCCGATGCACGAGCGTAAACCGTCCCACGCCCGGGGGCTGGAACTCGGCGACCCAGATGTCGCCCGTTTCGGGATCGATGGCGATGCCGGCGTACGAGACGTAGGCGCCCGGGCCCGCTTCGAGTGGATCGAGAAGCACGACGCGCGACCAATCCGCGGTCACGAAGCCGATCGAGTTGCGCACATCCGGCGTAATCGGGAATGTGAATTGTGTGAACCAGAGATTTCCGAAGCCGTCGAAGGCGACCGAGTGGACACGTTGGCTCCTGAGCGGAGCGCGGGGAACGCGCATCTCCTCCACGCATGGATTGCGCCCGTCACGAAGCGCGCGACACGCAGGATCGAATGCGCGAGCGAGCGGAAGGCGGGCGAGCGTGCTGTCGAAGAACTCATTCCACACTACGTACTTGCCGTCCGGCGAGATGGCCATGTCCCACGGCCCGGGTCCCACGGCCTTGGCGCGGGAGTCCGTTGCGATCGCGGCTGCCAGCGGGTAGATGATGATCTCGCCGGTGTCCGGATCGAGACGTCCAATCGCACGGCCCCAGAAAAGGGTGAACCAGATGGAGCCGGAGGCGTCAGCAGCCAGATGGGCCGGGGCCAACGCCCGATCCGGCAGTGCGTAGCGGGCGAAGCAATTCACAGGATGGGGAGTGGGCTCCGCGCACAGCAGCGAGTCTAGCGGCTGATCCCAGAGGAAGTCGTCATCGTGGGGCGCGGTCTCGGGGTCGAACGCTATCAGTGCACCCGCGCGCGGCTCCTCGTCCGAGGAAGCGGAGGACGGCGCCGTGCGTGCGGCATGCATGCCCGATTCCGCTACCCAAATGAGACCGCGCGGATTGTCCCAAAGCAGGCCCATGGCCTCGTTGCGGTTTCCCGGCAGGTTGTACGCCCGGAAGATACCGCTTGCTGGGGTGTAGGAGACGACCCGGCTATGGTTCGTGCCTTCCGGAATCAGATACCCGCCCCCCTGGCTGAGCCATATGCGCCCCGCGTCATCGACGACCACACTCTCCCCGAGCATGCTGTTCTGGCTCGGTATTCCATGCAGGCTCGTAAACGGGGGTGCGTCCGGATGCTGGGGGATCCGGATCTGCCTCGTCGCATTCGGGGAATCCGACACGCTGACGAACTGAAGCTGCGTGTGGAATTCGCCCAGCATCCAGGCATTGCCTTGTGCGTCGAGCGCGAGGGCCAGTGGAAGCCCTCCTCCTTTTCCGCGTGGGGCCTCGTAGTGACGATACACGACATGACCCGAGAGCCCGTGCGGGGAGGCCTGCCGGACGGGCGAGGGATTATGGGCTGCACTGAGTGACCCCGCGCAGGCGATGCCCAACACGGCCGTCAGTAGCAGCAAGCCCATGCGAATCGAGGTCATGGTCGAATTCGCATCGCCATATGCGCTACTTCATGTACCCCAGCGCTCTCAGTTGCCGTACGAGGTCGGGGTTGGGGGCAGTGTTATTGACCGTCATCGTGCGGAACTCGAGCGAGTCCAGGCGCGACCCGAGCTCGGCAATCAGATCCGCACTAGGTTCCGAAGTACTCGCGCCGGCGTATGCGACTACCTCGTCCTGATGTGTATCGAGGTCGCGGACTACGCCCCAGCCATTCTTGATGGCCGCTTTCTTCCGCGCAAGCTCCGAGATGACTATTCGGTCGGAGTAGGGCCGTAGAAGCGACCGGCCGGCCATCTCTTTTGGTGTCGGCACACCGACCAGATCGAGCAGTGTCGGAGCGATATCCATCGTGCCCGACAAGCGCGCCTCTCGCGGGCGCAGCAGCCGCTTGTCGGGGCGCCAGAAGATCGCGAACGTCTGAAGGAGCTCTGGGTAGAGCGTGGACCCATGACCCATCCCACCGTGCTCTAGAAACTCCTCACCGTGGTCGCTCGTGACGACGAGCAGAACATCACGCTCGGCTGCAGCGGCCTCGAGCTCCTGTGCCAGCTTGCCGATCAAAGCGTCCGTGTAGACCAATCCGTCGTCGTATGCACCGATCGAATACGCGAGATCTTGCGCGGAGACGCCGTCCACCGGCCCGTTGTCGTGGACCACCCGGCCCGGCCCTTTGCGGAACACCCGGGGTAGCTTCCCGGCGTGGGCGTAGGGACTGTGGACGTCCATGTAGTGCAGGTAGAGGAACGTCTTGTCTGCTGAATGCTCGCGAATGAGCCTCGAGGCCGCATCGTTGATCTCTGCCCCGTCGTTGAGCCCGCGCTCGACCTTGGAGAAGCCGGTCCCCTGGTACTCATCGAATCCCTGCGCAAACCCAAACTTCCGACGCAGCCAGGGATTGGCGACCACCGCCGCGGTAGCGTAGCCTTTCTGGGACAGAACTTCGGCAAGCGTGAGGTTGTCTTCTGCGAGAAGAGGCGTCTTGGATTCGCCTTGGTTCCCGAAGCCTTCAGTATGAAGATCGAACTGTATGCCATGCTCGTGCGGCGGCTTGGACGTGAATATCGACGCGACCGACGGCACGGTTTGCGAGGCGTGCGTGAGCATGCCGCTGGCCACGAAACCCTCGCTCGCCAGCCGGTCGAGGTTGGGTGTCGTAGCTCGGTCGTAGCCCAACGCGGCGACGTGATCGCGGCGCAGCGTATCGATGAGCACTAAGACGACGAGCGGATTGCGTTCGGCATCGAGGCGCATATTGGCTGGAAGCTCTTCGAGACGTGGGGCGCGGCTGAGCTGGAAGACCGCGAGCCCGAGCACAGCGACCAAGCTGACTGCTGCGAGAATCTTTAGAGATCGAGACGAAGTGCATTTCATGAAAGCTGTGGTCCGGCGACCCGATTTGCAGCAGGGATATCGTCTAAAAAAGCATGGAAACCGCGCTCACGCAACGTGGCGCGCGAGAACGCAGCACACGACATTCATGTCAACGCGTTCCCATCTCGGCGTGAGGTTACGGCTGCGAACTTTCGCTGAAGGACACGACCCGAATCCGCACGTGGAGCTCCGGCTCGAACAGCGCGGACGCATCCCCGCGCAGCGTTCGGGCCCGGAACGTGATCCGACGGACTTTCGATTGGACTTCGGTCAGGATTCGGTGGCGCGCGAGGTGCAACGCCTGGGCCGACCCGCCCCAGTACCCTTCTTGAATGGTCTTCGGCATCGTGCCTACGGAGACGCCGCGCCGATGCAAGTACACGCCGTAGGTGGGGGGCGGCGTATCGGCGGACACAACCACACCGTGGCCGGAGATCCACGAGTTCATGCGTACGAACGCCTCGCCGCCGTCGGTCCTTTCGAGAACCATCTGTGCATGGGGTGGGTGGTGCAAGAAGCCGACGAGTCGCCCAGCCATGCTGTGTTGGAAACGGACGTCGGCTACTAGGAGCGAGCTCCAATACTCGGGAGGGATGTCGATCGGCTCGCCCCACCGGACGGTGCCGTCGAACAGCGTACGCGAGCTCGCGACCAGGGGTTCGGCGCGCCGCTCGAGGAGCGTGTAGTAAAAGGCGGTGAAGACCGTACGGTACAGACGCGCGACGGTAATCTCGTTCGAGGCACTCGCATAGTTGGCGCTTCGAACGAGAAAGCGAGGCGCTTCGTCACTTTCGAGGTATCGGTTCATCGCGGCGACGGTGCGGGGTGACCAAACCTCGTAATGGGCGATGATGGGGATCGTCTCCGCGTGTAGGTGGTGGGCTAAGAGCGGCGTCTGGTACGTTCCGATCGTCGCGATCGAGCCGTCGATGTCTCCGAGGGGAGCGGCCCTCCGAATGCGCGCCATTTGCCGTTCGTGCCGCCAGTGGCGTGCCTTCGAGCCTTCCTTGATCAATCTAACTGCTTCGACCGGTTGGGCTAGCATGTTGCGGGTGAGGACCTCCCGAACGAACGCGTCTGACAGCGGTGCCAAGAACAGCGCCAGCGCTGTGATCGCCAAGCCCGTTGCGCTCACCGCCCGCCCACGAGGGAGCGTAGAAGACGGCCAGCAACAGATCGCGGCCACGGTCTCGGTCCCCACCACCAGGACCGCCGTGGTAAGCGAGCGGATGACGTGCACCACATCGTGGCGAACGTATGCCCCCTTGTACAGCAAGAACAGGAGCACGGCGAAGGCGATGGCCAGAGGCCATTGCCAGCGGTGTTCCGTTTGCAGCCAGCGCGCAACGCTTACGCAGGCCACGGCGAGCAGAAACAGCGCCGGCGCCCAGGCATCGTTGCTCTGCGAGAACGCCTCGGGGTAGGCTCGCATACTCTCGATCACGTGGATCGTGTAGCGTCCGAACCCGGCGAGGTTGCCCCCGCCAGCGTAGAGAAGGCCGACCGCGAACGCGACGATGAGCAACACGGTCCATGGTTTGCGTCGCTGGTAGAGATCGCTGGCGAGCAGGGCCGCCGCGACGACGGCAGTGGCGATGTAGAGGTTGCCCTTGGCGTGGACGGACAGCGCCGCCGCCAGGGCCAACGCCCAGACCAGGGCCGAACGTTCACCAGGGGAGCGGTCCTGGGTCCGCATCACCAGCAGAGCGAAAATCGGAATGTACCAGCGAGCGTCGTCGCTGGTCGATAGCAGCGGGAGCAGGACGGCACTGGTGAGCAGGAGCACCCATCGATGCCGGGGCAGGTGCAGGCTGCGATCGGCGAAGAACCATCCGATGATTGCCCCCAGGGCGACGTGTGCGAAGACGAACAGGGGAAACGTCCTGGGGTCGTACCAGGAGAAGCGCAGGAAGCCCCATACGCCGCTGGTGTGCAGGGTGGACGCTCCCCATGGGCGCCCCTGTGCGAAGAAGACGTGGGCAAGCGGTGTGAAGGACAGATCCGTGGGCAGCCCCGCGGCGGGATTAAGGTGCCAAGGGACGCTCCACAGGACCGCCCAACCCATCATGGCGAGGTAGATCGCCGTCAGGCGTATCCGTGCGCGGCTCACGCTATCCACGAGCTCGAGTCTAGGTGGGCGGCCACATTGCTCCAAATTGCCGCTCACTTGCACTGCTGACCGGTCGGCATGGCCTCCGAAGTGAAGATCCCCACGCACATGACCGAGGCCAGGCTTAGGACGGGATTCGACGGTGCGTCCCTGGGCGGGCAACCCACGTGATCATTGGTCGATACCGCGGTGATGCTTGAGGATCTGTCCGAGCGCGCGCGACCTGTCACGATCACTTCCGATGCGTATCCACTGGGGCTGCGTGATCTTTCCGATGCGCCGCATGCGTTTCGGGTCGTTGGGGAGCTTCCGGATCTCGCGCGTTCGGTCGCCATCGTTGGGACGCGCCGCGCCGATGATGAAGCGCTCGACTTTGCGTATGGTCTTGCGCGCCAGGCGGTGCTCGA
>Ga0114931_10006153_pt1 | contig 14783 bp, 13 predicted proteins | sample 2SBtaG_FD_89579 | JGI IMG/M metagenome (GOLD analysis project Ga0114931, IMG submission 89579) | Deep subsurface microbial communities from Kolumbo volcano to uncover new lineages of life (NeLLi) - 2SBTROV14_V59a metaG | ecosystem: Environmental > Aquatic > Marine > Volcanic | place: Kolumbo...
CTAGGTGACTGGTGTCAAACAGCGATTTCGCCGCGAAGAACGCTATTCCGTTGGTCAAAACACTCAGCGCGCACGCACGATTTGATCGAGGAAGCGACTTGATCGACGTTCAATCTTGCGCAATTCGATAGACACCCTCCTAGCCGCTGGCAGTAACAGACCCGCGTGCTTGTATTGCAGCATGGCCGATCCGATCAAACGCCTCGTCCAGCACCTGGCCCGGCTGCCAGGGATCGGCGAAAAGACCGCCACCCGGTTGGCGTTTCATTTGATCAACGGGCCCAAGGCTCACGCCACCGAGCTGGCCGAAGCGCTGCAAGACGTGGTCGAACGTGTGCGCCTGTGCTCGGTTTGTCAGAACATTACCGAAGAAGATCCCTGCGGGGTCTGCACTGACTCAACGCGGGACACCCACTCGATCTGTGTCGTGGCCCATCCGGGCGATGTGGTCGCCATCGATCGTGGCGGGCACTACCGCGGCCGCTACCACATCCTTCATGGGCTGCTGTCGCCGCTGGATGGTGTGGGCCCCGATGACCTGCGCATCGCCGATCTGATCAAGCGGCTTGCGCCCGCCAACCAGGTGGACGAGGTCATCATCGCCACGGCGCCCAATGTCGAGGGCGAGGCTACGGCCATGTACATCGCCCGTTTGGTCAAGCCGCTGGGGGTCAAAGTGAGTCGAATTGCCAGCGGAATTCCCGTTGGCGGTGAGCTCGAGTATTCGGATCAGGCGACCATCGCGCGTGCAATGGGCGCGCGAACACCTATGTAGCCGCTCCGGTCGTATAGACGCCCGGAAAGGTTGAAAGAAATACAGTCGCCTGTTACCTTGACCCCCTAGTAGGGTAGCGATTCGCCCATGCAAGCCATGCTGGGTGGGGACCTCCAAGGAGCCTTCGGCCGATGGGAAACCAGCTGGTGATGTATGAAGAGGAGCTGCAGCAGATTACTGCTGTGTGCGAACTACTTCATCGTGACTCCAACGCAAAAGCCGTACTCGTCATCGACAAGAACGGCCAGTCCATTGCTTCGGCTGGCGAGATCGAACAGCTCGATGTCACTTCTCTTTCGTCTTTGACGGCCGGTAACGTGGCCGCCACGGGCGGCATAGCCAACTTGCTCGCCGAGAAGGAGTTTGCGGGGCAGTTTCACGAGGGTGAGCGCACCAACGTTCACATTTCGATCGTGGGCGGTCGCTTGATCTTGCTCGTCTTATTCGACGAGCGGTCCTCGCTGGGGCTGGTTCGTCTCCGGGTTCGGAAAGCCGCCGCGGAGCTCGGCAAAATTTTGGACGAACTGATCAAAAAGAGCGAGGCTGGTTCGCAGCCGTCTGTGTTCTCTGAGATCACAGACGACGACATCGACAACCTGTTCAACGACTGACCGGCCGCATGAGCTTCATCAACTACTCCTCACGCGAGATCAACTGCAAGATCGTCTATTACGGTCCGGGTTTGTGCGGCAAGACCACGAACCTGCAGTACATCTACAACAAGACCAATCCCGAAGCGAAGGGAAAGATGATCTCGCTGGCAACGGAGACGGAGCGCACGCTGTTCTTCGATTTCCTGCCGTTGTCACTGGGCGAGATTCGCGGCTTTCGCACGCGTTTCCACCTGTACACGGTACCTGGCCAGGTGTTCTACGACGCCAGCCGGAAGCTGATCCTCAAGGGCGTGGATGGCGTCGTGTTCGTGGCTGACTCTCAGATCGAGCGTATGGAAGCCAACATCGAGTCGCTCGAGAACTTACGTGAAAACCTGACCGAGCAGGGGTACGATCTGGAGAAAATCCCCTACGTCGTTCAGCACAACAAGCGGGACTTGCCCAACGCTGCACCGATCGAGGAGCTCGAGGAAGCGCTCAATCCAACCAAGGTACTCAGCTTTGAGGCGGTCGCGACGACCGGAACCGGCGTCTTCGACACACTCAAGGCGGTAGCAAAGCTGGTGCTCACAGAGCTCAAACGAGGCGGGTAGCGTTGGACACACCATCGAGCCAACATGAACCCAGCCAACACCTCTGAGCAATCGCCCCTGTTTCGCACCGACCTCGTCGCGCAGCCCGTGTTCGCCGGCGGGCAGGTGTTCGTCGATGTCACCGATCCGGACTCGCGAAAGACGTTTCGGTTCTACGACTTCGAGTATTCGATCGCCTGCGCCATGGATGGCTGCCGCGATGTGAACGGATTGATTTCGTGGGCGACTGACGAGCTGGGTTTGTCGCCGACGCCGGCCGAGCTCGCGTCGGTGATCGCGACCCTCGGTGACCTGGGCTACCTGAGCGAAGGCGCCGCGGGCAACGTCGTGAGCGCACACGATCGGCCGACCCCGGCACCCACCCCGATCGCGGCCCCGGCGGTCGGCGCGGCGGTCGATCTCGGGCTGGCGGGTCCCACCAGTGCAGCAGCATCCACCCCGCCGGGATCGACGCCATCTTCGGATGTGGAGCTGGGCCGGCCGGGCAGGTCGCCGATCGCACCCCCGCGGCCGACGCCGCCCAAAGCCGATGACGTCGAGCTGGGCTTCTCCGGCGTGGGTGACGCGGCGCCGGTCGAGGATGCGCGCCACGTTCCGTCGGCAGAGATCGAGATCGCCCCCCTCGGCGGCACGTCCGCCACGTCACCGCCAAATCCCTCGGCGCCAGAAACGTCCTTCGCCGGGCTCATGGAGGAAGACGAGAGCGATCGCGCCCCGACCCAGTCCATTGCGCCGCTCACCGTGGACGACGAGGACATCGACGTCGCCAATCTGTCCCCGCCGCCGACCGATCTGCCCGCGGCCGAGCCCAAGCCGACCCTGCGTCCGGTCACCAATCAGGGCGGCGCCGGTCCCGAGCTGGACGAGGATACCCACCTGCCGCCGCCGCAAGTGGAGTACGACGACGAAGACGTGTCGGTGGATCTCAGCGCGCATCTGTCGGTGGGAACCGCCGAGCTCAAAGAGGCCGTGCGCCAGTCCAAGGTAATGCAGGCGGTCGACGTTCCGGCGGATCTGCTGGCCGAGCTGGGCGACGACGAGGAGCCGACGACCACCGTCAAGGCGGCGCCAGCATCTGAGGCGCCCGCCAGCGCCGCCGCAGCGGTCGCCGCTGCAGACGTGGCCGAAGAAGCCGTGGGCGCCACCCCGATCGAGCTCCCCGACGCCACCCCAAAAGCCAAAAAGCCGGCCACGGCCGAGCCGGAGAAAGCGACCGCCAAAGAGCCGGTCGAGGCAAAGCAACCCAAAAAGACCAGTACGGGTTTGATCGTGCTGTTCGTCATCGTGCTTTTGGGTGCGGCGTTCGCCTACTGGTGGTTCAACATGCGTCAGGAAGACAAGCCCGCGCGGTCGCGTCCGAGCCATCGCGTGGTGAAGCCGACCAGCGGCACCAGGCCGACCAACGGCACCAGGCCGGCCACCAACGGCACCAAGCCGCCGGTCAAACCCGCGATCACGTTCAAGCTCGAGGCCAAGCCCGGTCCCGCGACGATCGTCAACAACGCCGAAGGGGGCAACCCAGAATTTGCCGTCGCCGACGGCGCCAAGGTTGCCCCGGGGGACCTGCTCGCCAAAGTGGGGCCGTGGAAACGCGGCGAATCCCGCATCAAGGACGCCAATGGTCGCATCGAGCACTACAGCAAGAAGATTGAGCGGCTCAAAAAGCAAGCGGCCGAAGCCAAGGACGCCGGCAATGCGGCGGCGCAAAAGGCGTTTGAGCGCCGCGCCAAGCAGATGAAGGCCGAAAAGATCGATGCGCGCCGCAAGAACGTGATCGAAAAGTGGGAGAAACGCATCTTCGCCAAGGCGCCGGTCGCCGGCACGGTCAAGCTGTTGGCCGAAAAGGGCAAATGGCTCGAGGCGGGCAAGCCACTGCTGAAGATCGAAGCCGCTCCGGCCACCGGAGGCAGCTTCGCCGCGCCGGCGGGCAAAACCTTCGCTGCCGGCGATCAGGTGTCGGTGTCGCGCCAGAGCGATGCGAGCAAGAAAGCCAGTTGCAAAGTTACCGCGGTGGAGTCGAGCAAGGTCAGCGTCGACTGCTCTGGCACCCCGTTCGCAGCCGGTGACGAGCTCGTCGTTCACCTCGACTGAGGAGGCCATGGCCGCGCCCGAGTTTGCCGAGCTCGCCGAGTGGGCGTGCTCCGTGCGCGGAGACGATATCCCGGACCGGGTGCTGGCGGCTGCGCGCTCCCAGTGCCTGTCCGTGGTCGCGTCGATCTATAGCGGCGCGGCGTGCGCGCCCGGTCGTGCGTGCCAGCAGGCTGCGCTCGCGCTGCGCAGCGAAGGATCAGCGACGCTGCTGCCGTCGGGACACCGCGTCGGTGCCATGGCCGCCGTGTTGGCGAACAGCGCATTTTCGATGGCCCACGATTTTGACGACTACATGTTCTTGGGCCACACGGGCCACTCGGCAGTGCTCGCCAGTATGGCGGTGGGAGAGCAAACCGGTGCGTCGATCCAGGATGTGCTGGTGGCTCAGGTCGTGGCCAACGAGCTGGCCGGGCGGCTGGGCGCGTTTGTCGCCATCGGGCCGCAAAACGGCCAGATGTGGTCGCACATCCATCTGGCCGGCGCCGCCATCGCCGCCGCCCGGCTGTACGGGCTCAGCGCCGCCCAGGCCGCCGACGCGATGAGCATCGCGTTCTACATGCCGCCGTATGCCCTGTTTCCGGGTTTTTTTGGCTCGGACGCCAAGCTGCTGACGGCGGCGTTGCCCACGGCCATCGGCCTGTACGCCGCCGCGCTCGCCGCCAATGGCATGCGCGGTGCCGCGGACATCCTGCATCACCGGCAGGGCTTCGGTGCTCGCTTTGCGTTCGTGCCCCTGGCCGAGCTGCTGTCCGGTTTGGGGAGCGCCTGGGTAACCGAATCGGTGAGCTGCAAGATCTACCCGGGCTGCGCCTACATCGACGGCCCGGTGGACGCGGCGCTGGCCGCCAGCGGCGGCGAGCCGATCGCCGCTGCCGCCGTCGACCGTGTCGACATCGCGGCCACGGCGCTGACCGCAGGGATGGAGCGCCTGGGCGAGAGTGCGGCGCCGCCGTCCAGTCTCGAGCCGATATCGATCAATTTCTCCGCGCGCCGCTCGGTGGCGCTGGCGCTCATGCGTGGCGGCCTGACGCCCGCGCAGGTCGAAGCGGCAGTCGACGATGCCGCCGCCGTGCGCACGCTCGCCTCGCGCACGCGTCTGCGCGAATCTGCCGATCTGACCGCCCGTATGTTCGAGGGGCTGAGCCGCGCTGTGCCGCTGCCGTCGCTGGCGTGGCACGTAGGCTTGGACCGGCTGTGGTCGGCGCGTCATTCCATCCGCGGTGCGTACGGATCGGTGGTGCAGCCGGCCAGCGGCGAACGCCGGCACCGCCGTCTCAATCTGCACCGGGTTCGCAATGGCGCCCGGCTCGCCCTGGGCGCCGCGCGGGTGCTGGCGCGGGGCCGGCAGCCCTTCGATATGGCGGCGGCGGACTTTGGCCGTCTCGAGTTTCGCTTTGCCGCCGAGGTGGCGGTTCATTTGCGCAGCGGTCGGGTACTCTACGGCACCGTGGACATTCCTTTCGGTGCTGCCGGTCGGCCCGCCGCCGAGCAACGCGCCCTGATGCTGCGCAAGCTCGCGGCCGAGATCGGGGCGGACGATGCCGAAGCCGTGGCCGCCATGCTGGAGCGCGCCGGTGCGGACGCCCCGGTGAGCGCATTGACTGCTAAACTGATTCGCGAGCCGCGGATCGAAACAGCTCAGAGCTCAGCGACATGACAGACAAAGAAAAGAAAATGCTCCCCGTGCTGGGTGTGGCGGTGCTGTTCGGCTTCTACTGGACGTTCATTCGCGACGACGGCAGCGGCTCCAAGCGCCGGCCGCGGCGTCGGCCCCCGGCGGCAAAGCCGGCCCAGCCAGCATCGACCGCCAAGACGCCCACCCCCGCGCCGACCCCACCGCCGAACCCTGCCAGCGCGAGCGTCGCCGATGCCGGCGTCAAGCCTGTTGCGCGCGCCCAACCCGTGGACGCGGCGCCGCTCCAGGTGTGGAAAGTCGCCGCAAAGACTCCCGGCAAGGTTCAATGGGTCGCCAGCAAGGGCCGGGTGATCATGGGCGACGTGGTGGTCAAGTACCGCGGCTATCGCGATGCCGATCGCCAGCGCGAGCGCTACGGCAAACGCCTCAAACGCCAGCGCGGGCGCCTCGACCAGCTCAGCGACAAGCTGCGCGCGGCCATGACCATCGCCGACAAGTCGGCGATGCGCCGCTACGAACGCCAGCTGCAGGGGGCCCAGTCAGAGGTCGAGCAGACCCGCGCCAAGCTCGCCCGCGCCACGGACGCCGTGAATCGCCAATCGGTGCGCGCCCCGGGAAGCGGCGTGTTCACCCCGGCGGTCAAAGTCGGCGATCGTCTGGCCGCCGCGCAAAACGTCGGCTCGGTCAAAGACGAGTAACGGCCCCGCGAAGCGGGTCACACCTTCTTGTAGGACGCCACCTTCAAGATCGGGCCGGCCATGCCGATGCCGAACCCGCCCTTGTCCACGTTGCCGGTGACCTCGACCTTTTGGCCCTCGACGTGCAGCCCATCGTCGCCGCCGTCTAGCTGGTAGCGTTCCCCGTCGTCGGCGTGGAGCTCCCAAAAGCCACCGGATAGATCGTTTTTCTTTACGGTTCCTGTGAATGTGGCCATCGGTGTCCTCTCAGTAGGTCAGGTCGTCCTTGACGTAGTTGGGATCGATCGTGAGCGGCTGTTCGTACGTCTTGCCGGCGTACAGATATAGATAGCGCGCGTAGTCCGCAGTGACCATCTTGCCGTACTCGCGGGTCTGCCGGTAGGGGATCAGCTCGACGTATTCGTCGATGGGGCGTTTGCCGTTGTTGTCCAGCCAGCGCATCACCGGGCCCGGGCCGGCATTGTAGGAGGCCGCCGCTACGGGCACTTGCTTGCGAAACTTGGCGAACAAACGGCCGATGTACCAGGACGCGGTGCGGATGTTGATGGCCGGGTCGTACAGCTTGTCGCGGCTGTAGGCGATACCGATTTCGGCGGCGACTTTTCGCGTCGTCGGCGGAATCATCTGCAGCAGGCCGATGGCGTCGGCGTACGACAGGTTGTGGCGATCGAAGCCGCTTTCCCGGCGCATGATCGCGTACAGGTAATACTTGGGGTTGTCGCCCTCGTGGCGCCAGCGCTCGACCAGGTCGTGATACGCGAGCGGGTAGGCGTGGCGCCACCAGCGCTTGGCGACGCCGCGCGGCGCCGCACGCAGGGCGGCCTTGCCGCCGTAGACCAGGGCGATCATCCACGGCCGGTTGAAATTGTGGGCGCGGCGATAGCGCGACAGCAACGCGGTCATGCCGGCGGCCGAACGGTGGCGGCGCAAGTACGAGCGCTCGCGCCGGCGCAACTCGGTGCCCGCCTCTACCGTCATCCCCGCGGCCAGCAGCTCGTCGGCCAGCAACAGCGCACCGTCCTCGACTCGTCGCCCGCCCCCGGCGGGAGCGATGGACCGCACCCGTCCGCGCCGCGGCTTGCCGCCGAACACGCCGATGTGGCCGCCGAGCTGTTTGCCCCGCGCCCGCGCCAACAGAGCATACCAGGATAGCGGGAACCGGCGTACAGTCGCCCGGTAGGCCTTGATCGCGCCGCGCTTGTCGCCGCGCTGCTGGCGGGCGCGCCCCAGCCAGTAGCTGCCTTTGCCGCCATGGCTCCAGCCATGGTGCTCGGCCAGCGAGGCAAAGCGGCGCGCCGCCTGTTTGTGCTCGCCAAGCAAAAAGTGCGACAAGCCGAGAAACCACAGCGCGCTGGACGCCCAGCGCGACCGGTGGTAGCGGCGCAACACGCGGCGCAAGTGGGGCAAGGCGCGCCGGTAATGGCCCATGTTGAACTCCAGCCAGCCGGCGAGAAACAACGCCTCGGGCGCGCGGGCCGCCGTCGGGTAGCGCCGAACCAGGTGCAGGTAGTTGCGGATTGCCAGCGCGTCGCGATCCACCCGCGACATGGCGCGCGCGCCGAAGAACAAGGCGTCGGCCGCGGACGGTCCGAGGCGCCGGTAGATGCGCAGCAAAATCTTGCCCGCGTCGCCGTAGCGGTGGCGCATCTTGAACAGGGTCATGGCGTAGTCGTAGTCGCGGCGCAAGCGCTGCGCCGACGGCGCGTCGTCGCCGATCAGGGACAGCTCCGCGATGTCGCGGTGCCACTTGTGCAAGGCGGTGAGCCGTGCGGCGCGCGCGATGTGGTCGCCGTCGCTGAGGTGCGCGGCGCGCTGTCCGCCGAGGTCGACCAACGCCCTGCGGGCGCGTGGGGTCAGCGGATGGCTGGGGTGGTGGCGCAAGAACCTCCGGTAAGCGCGGATGGCGCCGGCCGTCTTGCCCCGTTCGCGCAGCAGCTCGGCGAAGCGAAACCGCGCCAGGCCCACGTCGCCCGCGGGCCGCGCCCCGGCGTGGCGGACCAATTGCGCATACACCGCCGCGGCCTCGTCGCGCCGGCCCAGGCGCCACAGACAATCGGCCACCCGCCAGCGAGCCACCGGGCGAAATCGCGAGCCACCGTGGCGCAGCAGGGAGCGAAACCAGCCCAGGGCGCGCTGCGGCCGATTGGTCAAGTAGGCCGACTGGGCCAGGATGTACAGGGCATAGTCGCTGTTGCGCAGGCGGTTGCGGTCGATGCGCGCCGCGCGCTCGTACGCTGCAGCATAGTTCCCGGCGTTGAACGCCGCATATGCCGCGCCCAGCTGCTTCGCCGGCTTGGCGGCGTGAGCGTTGGTCGCCCACACGCAGGTGCAGGCGGCGAGTACGACGGCAGTTGCGCGGGCCACGACAAAGGAAGTATATCGACCTGACCAACACCAGCTAGTTTTCTCGCTGGAGACAGGGGACCCCGATGGCATTTCGCGAGCTGGATTACTACGGAATCGACGAGCTGTACTCTGAAGAAGAGCGCATGGTGCGCGATACGGTGCGCAAGTTCGTCACCGCCGAGGTGGTGCCCGGCGTCGGCAAACACTTCGAAGCCGGTACGTTCCCCACGGAGCTGATTGCCAAGTTTGGCGAGTTGGGGCTGTTGGGGCCATCGCTCACCGGCTACGGCTGCCCGGGGATGAGCGCGACGGCGTACGGCCTGATCTGCCAGGAGCTGGAGCGCGCCGACACCGGCATTCGCAGCTTCTGCTCGGTCCAGGGGTCCCTGGTCATGTACCCGATCTGGGCGTACGGCTCCGAAGATCAGAAACAGCGTTACCTGCCGGCCATGGCCGCGGGTAAGACCATCGGTTGCTTCGGTCTGACCGAGCCGGACTTTGGCTCCAACCCGACCGGCATGCTCACCACGGCGAAAAAGACCCAGGGCGGCTACGTGCTCAACGGCACCAAGCGCTGGATCACCAACGGCAGTGTCGCCAACGTCGCGCTGGTGTGGGCCAAGCTCGACGGTCGCGTCCACGGCTTTTTGGTGCCGACCGACTCGAAGGGCTTTACCACCCGAGACATTCACGGCAAGTGGTCGCTGCGCGCGTCGGTGACCAGCGAGCTGATCATGGAAGACTGCGAGGTCGGCGAAGATGCGCTGCTGCCAGGAGTGTCGGGCATGAAGGGGCCCCTGTCGTGTCTGTCCCAGGCGCGCTTCGGCATCGCGTTCGGCGTCGTCGGCGCCATGCTGGCCTGCTACGACGAAGCCCTGAGCTACGCTAAAGATCGCGTGCAGTTCTCCAAACCCATCGCCGGCTATCAGCTGGTGCAGCGCAAGCTGGTGCGCATGGTCAACGAGATCACCAAAGCCCAGCTGCTCAACTGGCGTCTGGGCCAGCTCAAGGAGCAGGGCAAGCTCGAGCCGCGTCAGATCTCGTTGGCCAAGCGCAACAACGTGTCCGTGGCCCGCGACATCGCCCGGGACGCCCGGGACATCCTGGGCGCCAACGGCATCACCAACGAGTACCAGTGTGGCCGGCACATGTTGAACATGGAGACCGTGTACACCTACGAGGGTACCCACGACATCCACACACTGATCGTCGGCAAGGACATCACGGGCCTGGCGGCGTTCGACGGGTAGTATGGCGGGCGCCGTGCTGATCATCTCGGGCCTCGACCCGAGCGGCGGTGCCGGATTCATCGCCGCTGTGCGCGTCGCCAGTGAGCATGGTCACCGACCGGTCGGCGTGGTGACGGCGCTGACCGAGCAGGACACCACCGGGGTGCGCCGGGTGGAGGTGATGAATTCCGAGCACGTATCCGATCAGGTGCGGGCGTTGCTCAGCGACATCGAGGTCGCGGCGGTCAAGATCGGGATGCTGGGCAGCCTGGCCATGTGCGAGGCGTTGGAAAAAACGCTGGCGCTCACCGCGGCCCCGGTGGTCTGGGATCCGATCGTGCGGCCCAGCCGCGGCGGTGTGGCGCTGTTCGACGGCGATGTGCACGGCGCGGCCGCCGCGCTCTCCGACCATCTCTCGGTGCTCACGCCCAACGCGGCGGAAGCGGCGCTGCTCTGGGGCAACGCGGTCGATGATCGGCAGTCGGCGCGCGCCGCCGCGCGCGACCTGGCCGAGCGCTACCGGTGTGCGGCGCTCGTCACCGGCGGCCACATCGCCGGCGACGACGCGGTCGATGTGTTGGCCAGCGCTGGCGAGCTCCACGAGCTGACCGCGCCGCGCGTCGGTGGCGGCAGCGACATTCACGGAACCGGCTGCGCCCTGTCGACGTCGCTCGCCTGTCAGCTAGCCGCCGGCACCGACCTGGTGGACGCGGTCCGCGCGGCAAAATGCTACGTCGCCGAGCGCCTGGCCAACCCGGCGCGGCCCGGCCGTGGCAGTCCGGCGGTGGTGTGACGCCGATGCGCGTGTTCGTCACAGGTGGAACGGGATTCGTCGGCCAGCAGTTGGTCGCGGCGCTGGTAGCCCGCGGCGATCGCGTGACCGTGCTGTCGCGCAGCACCGCGCGTGCCCGGCAGACTTTGGGCGATGAGGTCGACTGCATCGAGGGCAACTCGGCGCTGGGTGGAGACTGGCAACAGCAGGTCTCCGGCCACGATGCCGTCGTGAACCTGGCGGGGCAAGCGATCGGCGGCAAGCGCTGGAATGCGCGCTACAAGCAGATTCTGACCGACAGCCGGGTGGAGACGACCCGCTACGTGGCCGAGGCGCTCGAGGCGGCGAGCGAGCGCCCGAAAGTGCTGGTGAGCGCTTCGGGCACCGACTATTACCCATTCGACGTCGACCTGGATGCAGCGGGCCTCGCGGATCTCGAGGACGACGTCGCGGTCACCGAATCTGCGCGCCCCGGAGACAGTTTTCTGGCCAGGCTGTGCCGCAGCTGGGAAGCCGAGGCGATGTGCGCGGTTGCGTTGGGGGTGCGGGTGGTGTGCATGCGCAGCGGCGTCGTATTGGGCGACCAGGGGCCCCTACAGCAGATGGCGAAGCCGTTTCGGTTCTTGCTCGGCGGCAAGCTTGGCAAGGGGCGCCAGTGGTTTTCGTGGATTCACCTGGACGACGCTGTGGCCGGCTACGTGTTTGCGCTGGATCGCTCCGATGTGACCGGCGCGGTCAACCTGGTCGCGCCGGGCGCGGTGCGCAATGTCGAGCTGACCAGGGCGCTGGCAAAGGCGCTGCATCGGCCCGCAATCATGCCGGTGCCGACGTTCGCCTTGAAGTTGGCCCTGGGGGAATTTCACGAGTACCTGGTGCACGGCAGGCGCGTGGTGCCCGAGGTGCTGGTCGATGCTGGATTCGAATTCCGCTACCCGGACATCGCGGTGGCGTTGGCGTCGGTCTACGGCTAGCTGACTGGCCTCTTGCACCTGCACTCGCTTGCGGAGGCAACGTCGCAACGGCACCACCTGAGAAAAAGTGCAGGTGCAGGTGCAGGTGCAGGTGCAGGTGCAGGTGCAGGTGCAGGTGCAGGTGCAGGTGCAGGTGCAGGAGATTGCCATAACGACTAAACCGCCGAGATCTTCTTATCGCGCTCTTTTTCCAGCTCGTACTTCTGTACCAACCGGATCAAGTTTCGCCGCGAGATACTCAGCTCCGCCGACGCCCGCGTTTTGTTCCAATTGTTCCGCTGCAGCGCTTCCAAGATCATCTTGCGCTCCAAGCTCTTCACAGCGTCCGGCAACGAGTGATGGGTCGTTGGCACGCTGCGCGCTGTCTCCGGTATGTGCTGCCGAATTCGCGCCGACAACAATCGCTCCTCGATGACCCGCTCGTCGCCGGCCAAGACTACCAGGCGCTCTACCTCGTTTTCGAGCTCGCGCACATTCCCGGGCCAGCTGTACTGGCGCAACCGGTCCATACACGTGTCGCCCAGGCGCCGTGACTTGAGCCGGCCGCTCTTGGAGTGCTTTTTCAAGAAGTGCTCGACCAACAGCTCGACGTCGTCTGTGCGATCGCGCAGCGGTGGAATCTCCAGATTGATCACGTTGATCCGGTAGTACAGATCTTCGCGAAACGTGCCTTTGGCCACCATGCCCTTCAGATCCCGGTTGGTGGCGGCGATGATCCGCACATCGACGTGGCGTACCTCGGCATCGCCCACCGGAATCAGCGTGCCTTCCTGCAACACGCGCAACACCTTGACCTGCAGCGCCGGTGACATGTCGCCGATCTCGTCCAAGAAGAACGTGCCCTGATCGGCGGCCTCGAACAGGCCCTGTTTGTCGGCGAACGCGCCGGTAAATGCGCCGCGCTTGTGACCGAACAGTTCCGAGTCCAGCAGGTTGTCGTTGAACGCCGAACAGTTGGTGACCACGAAGCGCCGGTTCTTTCGGTCGCTGTTGTAGTGAATGGCGCGCGCCACCAGCTCTTTGCCGGTGCCGTTTTCGCCCTGCACCAACACGGTCGAGTCCGACTGCACGATGCGGTCGAGCAAGCTGTACAGATCCTGCATCGGCTTGGACCGACCGATGATGGCGTCGTAGCTGTAGCGCGTGGCGAACGGCCGCTCGATGTCGCTGTGGCGTCGCTGGCGTCGCAAGGTGTCACCGTAGTAGGCAGCGATTTCTTCGGTCGCCGCTTCCAAAAGCTCGACCAGGAACGCCACCTCCTGCCGACTCACCCGCGGGTGTCGGGTGCGCGCCGCTATGTAGTCGTCCTTGGCCAGCGTCAGTGGGTCGACGCTGCGGTCCATGGCCGCGAGCTGCGCAGCGTTTTTTTCGCGCCCGTTGTCGCTGAGCAAGCCGCCGCAGGTGACCGCGCCGATGATTGCACCGTCGACCACGATGGGGGCGACCACTTCGCCCAACCCGGCGTGACAGGTGACTTCGAATGCCCGGGTATTCGGCCGGTCCTCGTTGCTGCGGTCGCGCAGCATGCGCAGGGTCTCGTACGAGGTGCCTTCGCACGCGCTCTCGCCAGCGCCGCGATCCTGGATGACCTGACACAGGCCGCGCACCGCTGCGTAGCCATTGGTCCGCGGGGGCTTGACTCGGCGGCCGCCCATGTCGATGAACCCGACTCCCAGGCTCCACCGGCGGTTGACAATTTTTGCAACCTTTTTAACTACATGGAGCTGAAAGAACTCACTCCACGGCAATGCAGGACGACTGGACAACGAGCTCCCAGTGTGACAAATCGTCACACTGCCTGGCAAGGACAAAGCCGCCAAAGCGCGCTGGCAGCTGCCAACAGGTGCCGGTCAGTGCGCCAGCGTCGGCAAATCCAGGCAGTGGCGTAGCGCGGCGCGGTTTTGTTGCCAGGCCTCGTCCTCGTCGAGGAACGGAATCTCCAGGGTGATGACCTCGAGCTGGCGGTCGGCGCCGTACTTGGAGCCAAACGATCCGGGGGTTGGGTAGCCGATGTCGGCCGACGCACCGTAGCCGTTGAGCTCCGCCATTTGTTCGCCGAGCGCCTGGCCCGTACCGTCCCAGTTGACCGTGCGAAATGGGGAATGGACAGCGATCAACCGCTGGCCTTCGACCCGGTCGATCAACGCGCTCAAGATCTGGGTTTCGATCTCCGATTCCGGGCTCGTACCCGGGTAGTAGCCGGCCTTGTGTTTGACGGTCCAGTTGGCCGCCGCGAAGTTGCGATTGAGATCGACGTCGTTGGCGTTGTTCTTGGTGCCGGCGGCCAGGCCGTCGACGTTGAGCGCCGGAATGAGCCAGGTGTCGCGTCCCGGCGGCATCGCCACCAGGTCCTCGGCCAGTCGCATCAGACAGTACACGCCCAGTTGTTCGTCGCCGTGAATGGCGCCGAACAACACGGCCGTCGGCTTTGGTTTTGCGTAGTCGGGAGGCAGGAAGTGAAGCGCGGTGATGGGGCGCCCCAGCGTGGAGCGCCCCAATTCGACTGCGCGGCGATGGGCCACGTCAGGCTTGGTTTTGTTTGCCGAGGCAGGTGGCCAACCCGTAGCCGGCAAGCGCCAACCAGGCGGTATGGGCGATGGGCAGCCAGAACACGCCGGCCAGGTTTCCCTTGAGGGACGCGCCGATGGCCTTGGCGGCGATGATCCCGGTCAGGGCCGTCAGCACGGGCAGAACGATCCAGGTCCAGGCGATGCCCGTGGCCCCGGCAGTGCTCGGTGGCGGCAACCAAACCAACAGCGTGAGCACGGCCAAGAAAAACGGCAGCACGTTGACGAACGCCTCAGGCTTGGCCTTGCCCGCGGCGTGGCCGATTGCTTTGAGCTGGCTGACCAGCGGCACCGAGCCACCTTTCGGAATGAGGTACACCGCCAGGATCATCACGGCGCCCGCCGTGGCGACGATACGCGCCACACTGGAGCCTTTGTACTGGGATCGCACCAGCAGCCCGCCGACGGCGAGGATGATCCCGACCATCGTGGCCGGGGCGCGCCAATCGAACTTTCCGCCATGGCCCAATACCTCGTAGAGCAATGGCACC
>Ga0114931_10006154_pt1 | contig 14782 bp, 9 predicted proteins | sample 2SBtaG_FD_89579 | JGI IMG/M metagenome (GOLD analysis project Ga0114931, IMG submission 89579) | Deep subsurface microbial communities from Kolumbo volcano to uncover new lineages of life (NeLLi) - 2SBTROV14_V59a metaG | ecosystem: Environmental > Aquatic > Marine > Volcanic | place: Kolumbo...
TGTCTGTTGCCAATTTGTCATTAACGAACAATTTTGACGATTTTGAAATAGCTGTAATGTCGAGAATAACCTCATCGTTAATGATTTTTTGCGGCATTCCCTCACCCCCTAAATCCCCCTCTCCCGTGGGAAAGGGGGACTTTTTGCTCCCCTCTCCTGCCAGGAGTGGGGGTGAGGGTAATCTCTGCAAAACCTTTAAATTAACTTTGTCAGGCAATTCCGCTTTTGTAAGCAATAAATTTGCATCGCTATCATCCAACATGAAGTTGATTCGTTCGGGCGGCAAAGTCGGATCAATCGGCAAAAATGCGCCGCCAGCTTTCAAAATGGCTAAAATGCCGACGATCAATTCCGGCGAGCGATCCAGGCAGACGCCCACGATCTTTTCCGTATTCACCCCGTGTTGCCGGAGATAGCGCGCCAATTGATCGGCCTGCTCATTCAACTCGCGATAACTCAATTTTCGGCTGCCACACATTAGGGCAATGTTTTCGGGTGTGGCTTGCGCCTGCGCTTCGAATAATTCGATAACATTCCGGGCAGGAAGGGCAGCAGCGGTTTGATTGAAATTTACCAGCATATCGCGTTTTTCAGATGCTGACAACAAATCAATTTGCGCGATGATCTGATCCCGGTTGGCGATAAAATGATCAACGATCACCAGAAAATGCTGCATGGCGCTTCGTTGAAGATTTTCCGGTAAAACGTCGCTGTTAAAATCAAAATGCAATTGGATGCTGCCGGTTTGATCGAGATCATGCACCTGCAAACGCAAACTGTGCCCGCGATCGCCGTGGCCGGGATGAATCCAGTTTGATTGCATCGGCATTCCCGCGAAATCGCCAAAAGATGCATTAATGAAATTTAACACTGCGTTAAAAGGCGCCGAAGCTGATTCGCTGACCCCGGGATGGGCGTAACGCAAAAAATTATGCGCTTCGTCAATCACTTTGGGGGCTAAAGTGGCAAAAGTTTCCGCTTCCGCAAATTCGATATGCAAGGGAAGCAACTCGATAAACAAGCCAATGGTTTGCTTAAAATTTTTGGAAGGGCGATTATGCGACGGCGCGCCCAGCGCAATGTGCGAATTGCCGCTGATGCGATGCAAATAAGCAAACATCAGCGCGGCGAAAACGTTGAACAGTGACAAATCCGGGGTCAACGAGCGAAACGGTGATTCCCGGGCAATCGCCTTGAGTTTTTCCGTGCGGGTTTTGCCGAGATCACAATAACCGCGTTCCGTGCGGGTGGAACGTTCAACCGGCGGTTTGCCGTAGAGCGTCAGCGGCGCATTGGGTATCGATTCTTTTTTCCGCCAATATGATGATACTTTTTCAAACAGCGGCGATTGGCGAAATTTCTTCTCATACATCAAATAATCTTGATATTGGGGCGGCGGATTGACTGTTTCCAGGCATTTTTCCAATGCCAGCCGGTAAAATTCCGCCATGCGCTGCTGCAACACGGCCATGGAAAATCCGTCGGTAAAGAGGTGGTGTTGGTTCACATACCAACAAAATTCAGCGTCAGCCAGTTTGATCAATGCCGAATCGAAAAGGCATTCCGACAGCTCGAAACGATGTTTCCGGCGTTCATCCAACCAACGGTTGAGAGCGGCGTGGGAATCATCCGTCGTCGAAAAATCTTCCATTTGCAGCTTGAAATTCAGCGAATTGAGCGCGCGTTGCCGGGGAATGCCATCGGTTTCGTTGATTACCGAACGAAGCGCATCGCTTTGATCCAGCAACGTTTGAAAAGCCTGCCGGAAAGCGGCCGGTTCGATTTTCCCATCGATAAAAAACGCAATTGCCATGTTGTACAACGGCGCATCCGGATCGAGTTTCTGCCCGGTCCAGATGGCAAATTGGCTACGGGTCAGGTTGGATTTATTGAAAATGATATCTTTCATTTCTATGCGAACATCCATTATTTCGGCGCATGTCACATTGCACCATGGCAAGCCGCTGAAACGGCTTATCAAATCTCTATAAACAGAATACGTTACAACTAAAAATATTCAAATATAATTTTCGAGCCTTTTGGAAATACGAATTATAAATTAACCGTAACTATTCACCCTTAAAAATTTGTATCCCCACAAAACGTCGTTGAAGTTTTTGAAAAAAAAACAAAAATCATTTTCATGTTAAGCAAAACCGTTTCCTGTAAAAATATTTTAATCCAATTTATCAATTTTACCAACCATGTTTTGAACGGATACCTTATTTTTGTCTTATAAACCTTAATAGCGTACATGTCACCACAAAACCCCCAAACCTTATTACCTTATTACCTTTTTTTCTGTAAGCTATCCTGGTAAAATTTTATGAATTGTTCATATTCCTCGGCAAAAGTTACTTTTTTATGGTGCTCGGGTTGGTTCAGGATATACCTGCATACTTTATCAATGTCTGATTTTGATACTGAAAAAGCAGACGCTGATCTTTGCCATAAAAAATTGTTTCCGGCAAATTTATTTTTATTGATAAAACGTTCGCTGCTATCAGCGATAACAACAGCTAATTGTTCTTCTGATATTGTTGGAGATCGTGAAACCAGGAAATGGACATGATCAGGATTGGCATAAATCGCATATAATTTGGATGAGTGATTATTTACGATCCCGGTGATATATTTTTCGATTCTAACACGGTTACATTCCGGTATTAATGCCTGGCGTTTGAAAACGCTGAATATGAAATGGGTATAAAGGTTGTTGTATTCAATTTTCATGTCAAATAAGGTAATGAGGTTGATGGATGTGAGCTTTTTTAGCTACTAAGGTTAAAGAATAAAAATAAGGTACCCCCACAAAACGTCACCGTTTCCTGTAAAATTATTTTAATCCAATTTATCAATTTTACCAATCATGTTTTGAACGGATACAAAAATTTCAAAACCTGAAACTCAACCCAACGCGAAAATTTCGCGGGTTGCCCGGCGTAAAATGAATTTCCGAAACCGGTTTATCTTCTCCGTTTAACCGCGATTCCGTATCAAACTGCGCCTCGTTCCATTCAACATTTAATAAATTTTCAACGGCGGCTAACAATTTGACCGCCCCGATGCGATATCCCAGCGACGCATCTAAAACCGTGTAGCCTTCCGCAACAACGCTGCCATCCTCATTCGCCGGGCGATCATCAATATATCGATAGCGAAAACTTCCATCGACGCCATTTGGGTGAATAACCGTCAATCCGCCGGTGGAAGTAAAACGCGGCGCAAGGGGAATTTTGTCTTCGCCGGCCGGCGCATCGTCTGTTTTTCCGCGAGAGAAATTCACATCAACGTCGCTCCACAACCAGGGGAGCAACTGCGCCCGCGCCTCTAAGTCCAGCCCGATTCGGGTTGTCTGACCGCTCAATTCAGTGGTTCCGGCGTCGCCGACATACACGTATTCCCGTTCCAGATCCAACCGCCATGCCGCCGCGGAAAAATTGACCCGCTTTGCCAAACGGGCGCGAAACCCCGCCTCGACGCCGACTGCCCGCGGCAATGTTTCGACGCCGGCCTGCTTCGCATCAAAATGCCGTGACGCTAACGCCGCATCAATTTCAGCAGCGCTCAGACCTTTTCGACGCGACGCTTTGAGAATTTCGGAAATCCGCTGGCTGATCACGACATTCCGGGCGTCATTCGAGTGAAATCCGCTCCCGGCGTTGCCAAACAAATCCAGCCAGTTCGCCGGGCTGAAAACCATGTTCAATTTCGGGCTGAGAATACTTTGCTGCGCGAAACCGGAGGCATGCGCCAAACCATTTTCGACGCCATCGAGGCGATCTTCGACATTAAAAGTAAAATAGTCGCTGCGCAGACCAAGCTGCACCCGAAACGCAGGGGAAAACAACCATTCCTGCCGTGCCCAGAGAAACAGGTTGCGCTCAAAAATATCGGCATCGACCAGCGAGGTTTGCCGCACTCGATCGGGGCTGTGCCACAAGGCCACCGCAATATTATCCGAGCGAAAGCCGCCGCCCATGGTTGTAACCGCCACCATCGATCCGACCTGCGCCGTAAAGCGATAGCGGCTGTTCAAACCGTACATTTGCCGGTCGTCGGTCTGCTCAATCATATCGCCGGTTTCGGGGTGTTCCAAAAAATATGTAAAATTGGAGAACAGCTTGAAATTGTAATTCACGGTATAGGTTTGAAGCATCAATTCGCTGTTATCTTTCCCATGAATCAAATATTTCAGATTAAAATCCTGGCGGCTGGTTGCCCCGCCTTCCAAATCGTCTATCGATCCAAAGCGGTTGATCAAACCGTTTCTCACCGCTCGCTGCGGAATTTGCCCGGAAGCATCCCACCCGGAGCTAAACGCGCCGGCGGAGAGAATTAATTTGCTGTTGGATGAAAGATGGGTGTGAAATTTGCCAAACAAGTTAAATCGTTCAAAATTCTGCTCGCTTTCGACAGGGCCGTCGGTGCGATAAAACTGCCCCGCGATGTAGGCATTCTGATGATCATCGCCGGAGGGAATTTGCAACAAGGTTGTAAACCGGGTTGTGCCGAATTCACCGCCTTCCATGCGGATGATGTTTGCGTCGATGTGTTCTTTGGTTTTAAAATGGATTGCCCCGGCAGTCGCCAGGTTTCCAAATTGCGCAAAATACGGTCCTTTGAACACCTCGATGGATTCCACAATGCCGGAGATTAAATAATGCAAATCCGCATAGCCCTGCCCGTGCCCGTGAGAAACCATATTGGTCGGAACACCATCGACGGAAATATTGACGTCGGTGCCGTGATCGGCGTCAAACCCGCGGATAAAAATTTGTTCTGCCTTGCCGCCGCCGGCGTGTTGCGCGATAAAAACACCGGGCGCCATTTGCAGCATATCCTGGGTTGAACGGGCCGGCCGGACGCGGATATCAAACTTGCGCACGGATTGCGAGGAGGCCGCCGAATACACCCGCTCGCTCTCAACCAACACTTCGCCCATATCGACCGGTCGGGGAATCAATTTTACATTCAGCGTGACGATTTTCCCGGCGGCAATCTCAACTTGTTGGTTTTGCGTTTGATACCCCAACAACGAAAAAACCGCTGTGTAACTTCCCGGGGGAATGCCGTTGATCTCAAAACTGCCATCCAGCCGGCTGCTTGCGCCCATCACGGTGTTTTCCAGCAGCGCCGTTGCGCCGGTCAATTCCTCGCCATTTTTGGCATCGCTGATCCCGCCGCGCAGAATACCTTTTTCCCGCGCTGATAAAACCGGGTTGGCGAATAACAAAAAAGCAAGAATTGTCGCTATTTTTTGCAGGCTTTTCATTTGACCCCCCGCTGTTGTAAATAACCCGCGATAACGTCAACCGTGCGGAAATTTTCAATGATTAAATCTTCATGTGGTATTTTCAGACCGTATGTTTCCTCGAGGAACATCACCAGGCGCAACATGCCGATAGAATCGATCATGTCATCGACCAACAAGTTATCATCCGGCGCAACTTCAAGGGTAAAATTTAGCAATTCTTCATTTACAAATTGAATAATAATTTCCTGTATTTTCAAAAATCAACTCCTTTTGATTTAAGCGATTCTTTGTTCTTTGACGCGTTGATCAATGCCCGGCGATCCGCCTTTCCCGTTGCCGTGCGGGGAAACGTTTCCATCAACGTGATGCGCTGCGGAACGGCGTATTTTGCCAATCGCGCTTTTAAAAATTTGATCAGCTCGCTTTCGTTCGTATCGTTTTGTTTCAAAATGACGGCGGCTTCGATTTGGTGACTGCCGTTTTCATCCGAGACCGCGAAAACAGCGGATTCTTCAACCGCGGGATGGGATAGCAGCGCCATTTCGATTTCATCCAACTCCACCCGGAAACCGCGCGTTTTGATTTGGCGGTCTTTCCGTCCTAAAAATTTGAAATTGCCATCCGTTAAAATTTCGACGAGGTCGCCGGTTCGATAAAATTTGTCTTCATAATTATCAATCGCCTGGCGGTAATAAAAAGCGCGTTTGTTCAAATCCGGTCGATTCCAATAGCCCTGCATCATTGTCGGGCCGCGCAGCAATAATTCGCCGTTTTCACCCGGCGCGACCGGTTGATCGGTTTCGTCGAGCACTAATGCTTCCATGCCCTCACAGGCTTTCCCGATGTGGAACGGCTCGGCCGGGTTTTCGGATAATTCAGAAATAATCTGATAAGTACAGCCGTTGGTTTCTGCGGGGCCATACATGTGGCTGAAACGCGTCTCAGGCAGTTGTTTCATCAAGGCGCGAATGTGCTGTGGAGAGTGGGTGTCGCCGCCAAAAATGACCCATCGCAGGGCGCTCAGATTCCGTTTATTGAGCATTCCGCGTGAGAGAAACTGGCTCAACGCAAAGGGAACCGTAAAAAACACCGAAATGCGTTCATCTTGCAGCAATTTAGTGTAGCTTGCCGGTAATTTCAGGTATTCATCGGGGATGATCACGGTGGCTGCCCCGGCAACGGCCGCGGCAAAAAAATCAAAAATCGACATATCGAAATGTAGCGGCGCCTGGTTGCTCAGCCGATCTTTACAGTGTAATCCATAGGCCTGCGCAGCCCATTTTGCAAAACTCAATCCGCTGTGATGGGTGTGCATAATCCCTTTTGGATTCCCCGTTGAACCGGAAGTATAGATAATATACGCCAGATCCTGCCCGATGATTTTTGCGCCAGCCAAATAACCGGAGGGCGCATTGGCAACATCCGCCCAGGAAATGCACTGAAAGGGCAAATCACTGTCGCCGGCGACGCCGATGACGCATTTTAGGCTTGTTTTATTCTTTACGAGTTGCTTTAATATTTGGATTTTCGATTTTTGGGTGATGATGTGCCTGATCCCGCAGTCCTGAATGACAAACGACAGCCGGGAAAATGGCGTCGCCGGATCGAGCGGCACGTAAACAGCCCCGGCTTTTAAAATGCCATATATGGCAATCGCCGATTCCAGGCTTTTGTTTAAATAAATACCCACCCGGTCACGCCGTTTGACGCCATTTTCCTGAAGCGTGCGGGCTAATTGGTTTGACCGTTGCGCAAGCTGCTCATAATTAAGGCTTTGGTCATACATTCGCACTGCTTCATAATCGGGGTGCTTCCCAGCAGCCCGATCAATCGCTTGATGAATTAGATAGATCATGCTCAGTTTATGCTCACTCCCAGGGATTAAACACTGTAGAATTCAATGCGAATTACAGGTTGAGAAAAATAAGCGGATTTTGCATAAAATATTGGAAGGTTCCTGCATACGCAGGAATGACAGGTTTATTTTTAGGCTGTCACCCCTGCGTATGCAAGGGTCTCCAAAAATTTCTATCCGCATTACTGTTCAACTCGAAATCAGCATTATAAACAATAGATTAACGCACTTTATAAACCCAGCAATTTGGCGATGATATTCCGTTGAATATCCGACGTGCCGCCGTACAGCGTGCCGCCGATGGCGTCGCGTAAATCGACTTCAACGCCGGATTCTTTCATGTATCCATGTCCGCCATGAATGCGGATCGCATCCAGGCTGGATTGCACAAAACATTCATTCAAATACAATTTTAACATCGCGGCTTCCAGGTATGCCGGTTTATCCATCTTTTTTAACCAGGCCACTTTGTACAGCAGTAGGCGCGCGGTTTCCAGGCGCACTTTCATATCGGCGATACGGTTGGATACTGACTGAAATTTGCCAATGGCCTGCCCAAATTGATTGCGCTGCCGGGCATATTTTATGCATTTTTCCAATTGCCGATCCATTGCGCCCAACAGGCTGGCAAGCATGCAGCTGCGTTCCCATTCGAGCGAACCATTAAAAATAGCAATTCCCGCTCCTTCCGCACCCAGCCGGTTCTCAGTTGGAATAAAACAATCGTCAAAATACAAATCCCCTGTTGGTAAAGCGTCCAGACCCATTTTGCCGCGGGAAGAGGCGGCATTGTAACCTGCCATTTTTTTTTCCGCGATAAACGCGGTAATGCCCCATTTGCCATTATCCCGGTTGATCGTTGCAAAAACGATTGCCACATCCGCAACCGGGGCTAACGTAATCATAATTTTTGAGCCGTTGAGTAAATAACCGTCATCGCGTTTTTCGGCGAATGTGCGCATTTTGCCAATATCAGAACCGGCGTCCGGCTCCGTAACCGCCTGTGCGCCGATGACTTTGCCGCTGCAAAATCCCGGCAGGTATTTCTGTTTCTGCGCTTCAGTGCCGAAATGCTGTATCGTTAATTGAACCGTCCACATTTGGGCGTTTAAACCCAGGGGCAGGGCATTCTCCGGGAATCCGTATCCCAGCCCTTCCATGGCTAACATTGCCGTCATTATATCCTGGTTAATACCGCCATATTCTTCTGGAACCGCCAATCCCTGGATGCCGAAATCCGCGCATTTTTGCCAGTTTTCTCTAAAAAAACCGTCATCGCTGCCGGGTTCATGCAAGTCATTATTCAATTCGTCCTGCGCGAATTTGATCACCCGTTTTTTAAATGCCAATTGTTCTTCAGACCAGGAAAAATCCATGATTTTCTCTTTTTAATCGTCAACGATGTGTAAAAATGAAATCGAAGCTCCGAAGGGGTAAACAGGAGCTTCTCTGAGAAAAACGTTCAAAGCAAGAGCTTTGAACGAGGGTGTGTAATTCTCATCTTTCAATTTACACAAACTTTTGAACTGTGCCCCCTAAACGCTCCACAGTTTACCCCGGAATGCCGGGAATCTACGCTCCATGCTCCACGTTCAGCGTCGGCCCGGTGATGTTTTGCCAGGCCATCAATTCGCTGTTGCCGATACTGGCGATGCGCGTTTGCCAATCGGAAACTACTTTGTAACTCAAATGTTTTGTATCCGCGCACGCGGTCCAGAAACCGCCGATGATTGCCGGGTCTTCAAAGCGTAGCAGGCCGGAGCGACGCAATTCTTTCGACTGCGGCGTGCCCGGCAGCGGTCGGATTGCGTAAGGCGTCACATTAAAAACCAGCGCCGGGTTGATTGTTTTCAACTCATGATAAATTTCAGTGACCGCTTCTTCCAATCCCAAAAAGCTGTCGTGGCTGTCATCCGGCAAGCCGACGACCACGCCGTAGGTAATGTCTGGCACGCCGGAGCGGACAATCGCTTTTACCATTTCGGTGTGTTCCTGCCAGGGCAACAGTTTGGCGTAGTTTTCCCGCCCAAAAGTAGGTCTTTCTGCAGGGATGTATCCCTGGTAACAGCCGGACGAACCATCCCAGCCCCAGACGGCGTTTACCATTTCTAAATCCGGCGTCAAATCGCCTTTGGGCATGCCGCGCCCGACGGTGAGTTTACGGATCTCCAACCCATTGCCCCAGAGTACTGCCAGGTCGAGATCACGAATGCCTTGCATAATTTGCAGCACTTCTTCCCGGCCGCCTTCCCACAGCACCCGACCGAGAAACTGATCTGACGGGCAAATCACCGATTTTGCGCCGGCTTCTTTTTGGGCGGAAAACCATTTCAAAACCGTTTCGGGAGACATTCGCCGATAGCCTAGTTTATACAAAGGCGTTTCACAAAAATCGCACTTTCGGTCGCAGCCGATGTCTGCCATCACCGAGCCGATGGGCAGCAGGTATTTCGGCAGTTGGGTCTCCCAATAATCGATGCCGAGGGTTTGCCGGACAACATCTTGCGAAGGCACCGGCCACGCATCCGGGCTTAGAGGCGGAATGCGGGTTCGATATTTTTGCCCATCCGCTAATGTGACGCCGGTTAATGGCTCACGGAGTTCATTGCCCGTCACATAATCACAGATAGCATTGTTTGCCGCTCCTGATTTGTCCTGCACCACGGCGGCAGCGCCGGCTTCGAGGTATGGTTCCGGGTCGGCAAAGGCGTCGGAACCGCCGACAATCACCTTGCCGCCACCAGCGCTGATTTGACGGATCAACATGCAAGCCGCCTCGCGTTCCTGAATGTAGTTGATGGTCACCGCCCAGGCGTCCGCTGACAGCGGGTCTTCTTCAAACGGGCGGCCGACCAGCACTTTGGTGAGCTTTTTATCCCGCCAGGTGACCACGCCGGTTTCCATCTCGGTTATCCCGTCTTTCAGGTTGATCATTTCCACATCATATCCCCCGGCCTGCAACTGCGGGATGAGAATTTGCTTGCTGACCAGCGGTTCCCGACGGCGCAACGCCGTCCAGTTTCGGCCTTCCGCGTCAACTAATTTTATGGCCGGCAGCTCTATCACTTTTATCTTTTTCACGAAATATCTCCGCATTGTGTTTGAAAAACCAATCCTTGTTTTTCGCTAAACGACTTGTTTCTCTTTTTGAGAAAAGGAAAGCGGTTCAGGCGCTTTTTTCGATAAATCCGCATGAACAAAATGATACGGATCATGCGGGTCTTTGGAAACGCTTTCGATGTGAAGGCGCTGCCCCAGTTTCAATTCGCGGGCGTATTCTAAAAACATTTCCAGCGCAATCAAATCTTCCAACGCCCATCCGGTGGAATCAAACACGCTCATTTGCTGTTGCACATGTTTATAGCGATCCGGGTTTTTGATGACTTCCACCCAGCCCGGCCCGATTTCTTCGGGAGAAAGCATCTGGCATTCGCCTTCCTTTTCAGCCTGCCCCAAAAAATCCGGCGAAACAAAACTGCGCCTGAGAACCGAAATGGGCACTTCCACTTTTCCGGGGAAATCCGAACCAACGGCATTGATATGTACCCACGGTTTCAGCCCGACATCTTCAAAAACCGGCCCCTTGCCGATTTCAACAGACGTCGCCGTGCAAATAATATCCGATGTTGTCACTAATTCTTCCAATGCAACGCCGCTGACGGGCAGATTCGCAAAAGAAGCGCGTTCGGCAAAACTGCCGCTGACGGCCGGATCGGAATCATAAATCAGAACGCGTTCAAAATCAAAAACCCGTGAAAGCGCGTGAAGCTGCGAAATGGCCTGCGCGCCGCAGCCGATCATCCCGATGATTTTGGCATCCGGTTTTGCCAGCGATTCGCTGATAACCGCCGACGCCGCACCGGTTCGCAGGGCGGTGAGAAATGTGCCGTCGGCAACACCGATCAAATGACCGGAGATCGTATCATAAGCGCTGACCGAAGATAATACCGTCGGCAAATGCCGCATCCGCGGGTTGGTGGGATGGTAGCCAACTATTTTTATAACGGCATTGTCGCCGCGTTGCATTGCCGGCATCCATTCAAGCAACCCGATTTCCGGGTGTGTATATTCAAAACCCTTGCGAATTGGAATGACCGTCGTTTGATCGTCAAATTGCCGCAATGAAATTCGCAAATGTCGTATCATTTCATCCATCATGGCGTCCAGCCCCACATGTTGCACAATTGCGCGTATATCTTCGATTGTTAAAACAACAGTTTCCATAACTTCCTCATTTATAGTGATGGGATTTCTATTTTCCTGATTTTTCGATTTCTGATTTTTAGGTATTCGTGATCATCAAACAGCGACGTTACCTGGTGAACAATGATTTTTGTGACCCGCTCTGATCGGCGATAAACATTACCTTTGGAAAATGTTAAAAATGTCGGCGGAGTTTGTAACACGTTTATAACATTTTGTTTTGAAATATCATCGTTTGCATTTCTGAAAAACTTAGTGATGAATGCATCAAAACGGGCGGCTTTGCGCTCGTTGACGGGATGTTTTCTTTTTGACGCTTCCAGCTCGAAAATTTTTGCTGCGGAATTCGCCGTTACCAGCGCATTGGCGATTTTGCGATTGCTGGTTGCGCCGTAGGAACTGACCAGTTGTGGTTCCGTGACCAGGTATGCAAATTTACCAAAGGTAAAAATATCCCGATACGGCGAAAAAAACACCGGCGGCAGGGTGTAGCTTGTTCCGCTTTCGCCCAACGCTTCAAATTGATACGTATAATTTAATCGCGTATCATACCAGGCTAAACCCGGCGGTTGAAACAAGGGACGCCCCCCGGCAATGAGTAAAACCGATAATGCAAAATACGCCGGTTTAAAGAACGGCAGCGACAAGTTCGCATTTTTTCGCATAAAAATCAAAAAGAAAGCGATTTCAACGACAATCCATTTCCAAAAAAAGAATCCGGAAATTGAAAGAATGGCCAGATGAAAAGCGACCCACCCGGCGATAAACCATTTAATGGTAACACGACGCCACAGGAAAAAAAGCGATCCCCATTCTAAAACAAGCGTGGCAATTCGCATCGGCCAATCAAATACGGCGAGAAATTTTGAAAACGCAACGATCTGATCCGGTTTTAAAAACGCCAGCCATCCGTGGGAATACCCGCCAAAGACAAACCAATTCAAATGACCGTGGGTGATCCAGTTGAGTTTTAGCTTGCCAAAGCCCGGCCACCAATAATTTACCGCGATGATGCAGCAAACCAAAAATAGAAAATCAGCCGTTTTGTAACGTTTTGTAAAAACGTTCAGGATTAGAAATGCGCTAAAAGCGAACAGGATATTGATCAACATGGTGTCGATGGGCCGCGCATAACCCGTGCCCAGCGGGTAATCAAATTGACCAATAATTGCCGGTAATAGCGCCAAAAAGGGGATTGTAAAAACCGGTCGCCAATAGATGAGCACAACCAGGGTTACTAATAAAATACGACTTAGCCAATGCCCCTGGTCAAAGAAAAAATTGTAACTGTACGTTGAAAAAGCCCATGCCAACATGCCGGCCGCGATCATGATAAAATAACGCAATCGCCCGCCATATTCCAATTGCGCCCAGGGCTGCAAAAGTGTGCGATAGTCGCCAGTCGCAACAATAATTACCGCTCCGCCAATTAACATCAGCGCTTCGATCCAGCTAATTTGTTTGAAAATTTCAATGATCAAATAAGGTTGGTTGTAACTGAATTCCGGTAAATGGAATGTCTTTAAAAACAATAATTTCAGCGCCAGGAACAGACCTAAAAATAGCCCAATGTGAATCCAAATTATTGCAAATTGTCTAACCGAAGGTCTCGCATCCTTTTCAACAGACTCCGGTGTATCAAAAAAATCGGCTATTTTGTCGCTCCTCAATTATTTGCCTTCCCTGTTCCGATTAATAATACTACGATCCTTTGCTAAAATTGGATTTGTTTGATTTGATCATTATTTAGTTTTTGTGTAGCAAACAAAGAAAACTTGGAGATTTTTGGGGAGGTTCCTGCATACGCAGGAGTGACAGTCAGCCTGTCACCCCTGCGTATGCAGGGGTCTCCTGTTCCATCACTTAAAATTAGTTGTGTGCTACAGACAGTACATTATTTGAATAATTGCGCTATTGGAAATTGATATTCAAATGCCCGCTCGACAAACCAGAACATGGCGATGCAAATCAGCATCACAGCCCCGGCTTTCATGATTACCGGGCGATAAAATGCCTGTCTGCGAATTAGGTAAAGCACCGGAAAAACCAGAATAATAATCACCACCTGTCCAAGCTCGACGCCCAGGTTAAAGCCGAACAGGGAAAGCGCCATGTGTTCACCCAAAACGCCCAGATGCGTAAGAACGCTGGCAAAACCGAATCCGTGGAACAACCCGAAACCAAAAACCACCAGCCCGATCTTTCGGTGAAGGATCGGGTAAACAATATCAAGCGCGGCGATAGCAATGGAAATAGCGATCATTGATTCGACCAGCCTGGAGGGAAGCTCAATGATTCCCAACGCCGCGACACTGAGCGTGACGCTGTGCGCAACTGTAAAAAGGGTGATTATTGTAACGACATATATCAACGCCGGGCGGAATTTTTCCACGGGCAGCCATTCTCCTTTCCGCCGGACCATCACCGATGGCAGGATGAGCGCAATCAGAAAAAGAATGTGATCGATCCCGATCCAGATGTGTTTGATACCCATTTTAATCACGCCTAATAATCCCGAAAAAATTGAATAATCCGTTAAATCCAGGGTTTGGCGCTGGTTTTCTTTTCCAAAAACCAAAGCAAAATGCCGCTCGTTGTTGAATAAATTGGCTTTCCAGTAATGCTCGATAACGACGAAAGCCTGCTGCTGCGGGTCAACATCGAACAAAACGGCGTAATCGATATCAAATGCCTGGGGTGTTTGCTCAAATTTTTTAGCGATCTTAAAATTTATGATGATATAATTCGCCAGTTTTTTGACCCGCAAAATATCAAAACCCGTAAATTGTACCGGCCATTTCGCCTGCTCGACGGAAAAACTCACCCGTTCCTGGTAATATGAATGCAGAAGGGGAAGTTTTTCCGCAAGATTCGATTCCGTGATGAGATCGTCTCCGTTTAAACCCAGGGCTTTGTTGGCGTCGGCAAAGGTAATTTCAAAACTCCCCTGGATGGAATGGTCATATATTTTGAGAAAAAGATAACTTTGCCCGAGGCTGTGGGAATACCCGCTGCTAATCGGCAGCAGTAAAAAACAGGTGGTGATAATGGCTGCCTGTATGACAATTTGAATACGCGGCGTTTCTTTCACTGAACATCCTTTGTCTTAATGTCTATTCCTGATTCAAATACAATGAGAACAAAAACTTGCAAGATATTAAGTAAAGTATATCTCGAAATAATAATTTGATGTTTCTCACATAACCGGCTGTTGAAAATAATCCGGTTTATAATTAATGATGAGGTATTGAATATTATATCGTTTTTTTGCAGGTAATTGCATCGCAAAGGAAAAAACGTGGATTACCGGACCAGTAGCATTTTGCCGGTTTTGGCGACGCCTCGCGTTGCGCGCAGTTGATAAAAATAAACGCCGCTCGGCATGGGTTTTCCGTCGCTGCCGGTGGCGTCCCAGACAACATTACGTCGAATGACGCCCGGCGTATTGGCAAATCGCCAGGTGCGAA
>Ga0114931_10006155_pt1 | contig 14782 bp, 7 predicted proteins | sample 2SBtaG_FD_89579 | JGI IMG/M metagenome (GOLD analysis project Ga0114931, IMG submission 89579) | Deep subsurface microbial communities from Kolumbo volcano to uncover new lineages of life (NeLLi) - 2SBTROV14_V59a metaG | ecosystem: Environmental > Aquatic > Marine > Volcanic | place: Kolumbo...
CCTGCGGGTTGGTCATCTCGCGGAGGACATAGTCGAGCGTGGTGCGCACCACGCGGCGGTAATAGTCATCGTCATACAACCTGGCAGCCCAGGCGTAGACCATGGCCAGTTGGGCGTTGTCGTAGAGCATCTTCTCGAAGTGCGGGACCGTCCATGTGGCGTCGGTGGAGTATCGGTGGAACCCGCCTCCGACCTGATCGTGCATGCCACCGACCGCCATGCGGTCGAGGGTGAAGCGAATCGCATGATCGACCGCATCGCGGGTCGCGTCGTCAGCCACATTGCCCCGGGCGTCGAGGAGGAACTCGAGGTAGACGGGCTGAGGGAACTTGGGGGCGCTCCCGAACCCGCCCTGGATGCGGTCAAACGAGCGCATGAGTTGTTCGATGGCTCCCTGGACCTGTGAGTCCGCAACGGGGACTGGGGTGCGCTTGGTGGCGAGTTGTTCGCGGACCGCCTGGGCGACCTTTTCCGCCTGCGTGATGACTTCGTCGTGGTGCTCGTTCCAGGCGGTCGCCATGCCGGTGAGGACCTGTGAGAAACTGGGCATGCCGGAGCGGGGTGTGTCGGGGAAATAGGTGCCGCACCAGAAGGGGCGCAGGTGCTCGGGTTCGAGGAAGCAGCTCATGGGCCACCCGCCCCGCCCGGTCATCAGTTGGGTGGCAGCCATGTAAATTTCGTCGATGTCCGGTCGCTCTTCACGGTCGACTTTGATGGCAACGAAGGCGGCGTTGAGTTGACCGGCGAGTTCTTCCTTTTCAAAACTCTCGCGTTCCATGACATGGCACCAGTAGCAGGTGGCGTACCCGATGCTGAGGAAAATGGGCACGCCTCGGCGTCGGGCTTCGGCAAAGGCCTCCTCGCCCCACGGGTACCAGTCCACCGGGTTGTTGGCGTGCTGGAGCAGATAGGGGCTTGTTTCGTGCTGGAGGTGGTTGGGCATGGATGTGCTCTCTGGTCATATGGCCAACGGTCGGGTTGCGCCGCCCGGGTTCTGTTTGACGAGCCCCAGCCGTCAGGGAGGGGTCCTCTCGGTCCAGATCGGTTTCCACTCCCTGACGGTGGTGGGTCGTTGAGCCGCCAGAGAGAACCTAGCCTTCGATCCGGACCTTGAAGGGTAGCCGAGGAAAAAGGAGCGTCTTGATGCGGTTTCCTGTTGCATATGTCCTGCCGAGTGTTTTGGCCGTCGTTTCTGCGATTTGTTCGGCGCAGCCCGCGGGCGGGCCGCCACCAGCGAATGTACGCGTGGCACCCGTCATCGAGCGGGTGATCGAGCAGAAGCGCCGGGTGACCGGTGAGGTGATCGCGCTGCGCCGGTCGGAACTTGCAGCCGAGGAAGGCGGGCTGGTCATCGAACTCGCCGTCGATGCGGGGACGCGTGTTGAGAAAGGGGACCTGATTGCCCGACTTGACGCGAGCCGGGTCGAGTTGGCGCTCGTCGAGGCGCGGGCCGGTGTTCCGGCAGCCGAGGCGGTGATCGCCGAGCGGCAGGCACAATCGGGGCAGGCAGATCGGGACCTTTCGCGTATCCGTGAACTGGTGTCGCTCGAATCCGGTTCGGAGACGGAACTGGACCGGGCGGTCAGTGAGGCTGCGGTGGCCAAGGCGCGGGTCGCCCAGGCCAAGGCTCAACTGGCAATTGCTCAGGCCCGGGTCGCGGTGATCGAACAGAGGCTCGCGGACCTTGACATCCATGCACCATTCGCGGGTCAGATCGTCGGCAAGATGACCGAGGTCGGGCAGTGGGTGCGTGCCGGGGACCCGGTCGTGGACCTGGTCGAGTTCGATCGTGTCGAGATCCGCGTGGATGTTCCCGAGGGGTTTATCGAGCGAGTGTCACGGGCGAAGACGGCTGCGGTGCATTTGCCGGCCCTCGGGCGCGAGATCGAGGCGCAGGTGCTCGCGGTGGTGCCACAGGCGGACCCGCGGACGAGGCTGTTCCCGGTCCGGCTCATTGCGGACAATGCCCAGGGGTTGATCCGTCCCGGGATGAGCGCGATCGGGCTGGTGCCGACGACGCAGCGGCAGAGCACGCTTTTGATTCCCAAGGACGCGGTGCTCCAGGGCGAAGTCGGGAGCCATGTGTTTGTCAATCGGAACGGCCGGGCAGCGATCGCCCCGATCGAACGGCTCTTTGCTTTTGATGATCTCGTGGCGATCCGGTCCGGAGCACTTCGAGCCGGTGACAGCGTGGTGATCGAGGGTAACGAGCGACTTTTCCCCGGTCAGCCTCTGACCATTCTGCCGGACGCGACGAATCCCGCTGCCGAGACGCTTCAACCTGAATAAGTACGCTGCGAACAAGGACACCGCATCGACGGGAGCACTCGCTTGGACATCATTAAACTTTCCATTTCAAGACCGGTCGGCGTCGCGGTCGCGGTGATTCTCGCGGTGATGTTCGGGCTCCTCGGGCTCGGCGCGATTCCGATTCAACTCACGCCCACGGTTGATCGCCCGGAGATCACGGTGGCCACGATCTGGCCCGGTCGGAGCCCGCAGGAACTCGTCGACGAAATCACGCGGCCACAGGAAGAAGAACTCAAAAATGTCACCGGACTCAAGCGGATGCGCTCGATGAGCCAGCAGGGACAGAGCACGATCACGCTCGAGTTCGCGGTGGGTGTCGATACTTCCCGGGTGTTTCAGGAGGTTTCCGACGCCTTGCGTCAGGTGCCCGACTACCCGGCCGAGGTGGAAGAACCCACGATCACGATTGCCGATGGGGCTGCGGAAAATGCGATCGCCTGGATCATTATCGACCTGCCGGAAGACAAGATCGGGCTTTATCCCCATTTCGATATCACGACCCTCTTTGATGAACTCGACGACGAGGTCAAGCCCGCGATTGAACGCGTCAAGGGCGTGGCCGAGGTCAATATCTATGGCGGGCGCGAGCGAGAGGTGCGGATACTCGCGGACCCGATTCGCCTGGCGGAGCGAAGGCTGACCTATGGCGACCTGCTTACTGCCCTGCGCGGCGAGAACCGCAATGTCTCGGCCGGTTCGATCGCTGAGGGCAAACGCGAGTATCGCGTGCGTGTCGTCGGGGAGTTCACCAGCCCGGAGCAGATTCTCGGCACCCTCATCAGTTATCGCGACGGGCTGCCCGTGTATGTGCATGATGTCGCGGAGGTGACGATCACGCATCAGAAACTGCGCGGATTTGTGCGCGCCCTCGGGCACCCGTCGATCGCGATCAATGTCATCCGCCAGTCGGACGCCAATGTGGTTGATGTGATGAAGGGCGTTCGCGAAGTGCTCGCCGATGTCGAGGTTTCCGTCCTGCCCAATATCGGTGGGATCGTTGATGGGAAACCCGTGGGCCAGGATTTGCGTCTGCGCCAAGTCTATGACGAAACACATTACATTGATTCGGCGATCGGGCTGGTGGTCCAGAACCTGTACATCGGTGGCGCCATCGCCGGGCTCGTTTTGCTGATGTTCTTGCGGGCAATTCGCCCGACGCTCATCGTTCTGGTCGCGATTCCGATTTCGGTCATCTGCACCTTTCTGGTCATGTGGGTGCTCGGGCGCACGCTCAATGTTGTGTCACTCGCGGGACTTGCCTTTGCGGTCGGGATGGTGGTCGACAACGCGATTGTGGTGCTCGAGAACATCTACCGTCGGCTTCAGGAGGGCGACTCGCCCGCTCAGGCGGCGTATCGCGGCGGACGCGAGGTCTGGGGGGCGGTGCTCGCCTCGACCCTGACGACAGCAGCCGTGTTCATCCCAGTCCTGACCATTCAGGAGGAGGCCGGGCAACTTTTTCGTGACATCGCCATCGCGATCATCGCCTCGGTGTCGCTGAGCCTGATCGTATCGATCACGGTCATTCCGGCAGCGTGCGCACGCGGGCTGCGGGTTGTGCACCATCGCTCGATCGTGGGTCGGCTCTGGGAAAATCTCTTCGGACTCGTGTGGGTCTTCGAGACGCTCAACAACCTGCTCCAGTCGATGGTGCGTTGGTCAATCTCGGGGTGGCGCGGGGCGACGATCCGCCCGGTGGTCATTGTCGGGCTCACAGCGGCAAGTCTGATTTTGAGCGCCCGGCTCATGCCGCCGCTGGATTACCTGCCCGCGGGCAATCGCAATCTCGTCTTCGGCGGGCTTTTGATCCCGCCGGGGCTTTCGATCGAACAGCAGGAGCGCATCGCCGAGGAGATCGAAGCGAAGATCAAGCCATATACCTATGCCTCGCTCGATGACCCGGCGTCATTGGCGGCGCTGCCTCCGATTTTCAGGTTTGATGCCCCGGACAAGCCGTTTGATCCGGTGCCGGTCGAGAACTTTTTCATCGGTGCGTTCAGCGGCGGGATGTTCGTCGGGGCCACGAGCAAGGACGAGGAGGTCGTCCTCCCTGTGGCCTCACTGCTCACCAACGCCATGTCGAGCATCCCCGATTCGTACGGGGGGGCCAACCAGACCAGCCTGTTCGGACGCGGGGTTGGGAGCGGCAACACGATCAATATCGAAATCTCCGGTCCCAATCTCGATCGGGTCACCGAGGCGGCCAAGTTCATGTTCATGCGGGCGGCGGGCAAGTACGGGTACGGCTCGGTGCGGGCCGACCCGTCCAACTTCCAGATCCAGGAGCAGGAGTTGCAGATCCGCCTGCGCGAGCGGGGACGCGAACTCGGGCTTTCGACCGAATCGCTCGGTGTCGCAGCCCGGGCTCTTTTTGACGGGGCGTTCGCGGGTGAATACAAACTCGGCTCGGACACGGTGGATCTGGTCGTGGTCCCGCCGGGGGGGCGACTGGCCTTCAAGGAGCAACTTGCCGATGTCCCGATCGTGACGCCGTTTGGTGATGTGGTGCCGATCGATTCGGTTGTCGAATTCGTCCCGACACTGGCAGCCCAGCAGATTCAACGCATCGAGGAACTGGCGAGCGTGTCCATTCTGGTAACGCCGCCCAAGGGAGAAGCGCTCGAGTTTGTCGAGCAGACGCTCGAAGAACTGGTCATCGATCCCGCACGGGCGGCGGGGCTCGTCGATCGAACCATGCGCATTCGGCTCGAAGGAACGGCTGCCCAACTCGATGAGATCAAGAGCGCCATGTTTGGGGCGCCAAACCCTGATGATGCAGGTTCTCCCAATCGCGTGCGGCTGATCCTCGGCGCGTCGCTGGCAATCGGACTGATCGCGGGCGGAGCGTGCCTGCTGCGGCTCAAGCGGGGGGGGATGGTGATTTATGGCGCGATCGGATGTGTCCTGCTCGCGGGGCTGCTCGGTTCGCTGGTGGCGGTATTCGCGTCGAGGCCTGAACTGCTCGAAGCGAGGTTCGTCTGGGCACTTGTCGTCACCTACCTGCTCATGGCGGCCCTGTTCGAGAGTTTCATCTACCCGCTGGTGATCATGTTCACGGTGCCGCTGGCGATTGTCGGCGGGTTTGCCGGGCTTGCGGTTGTGCATGCAGCGAGCCTGGCCGACATCACCAAGCCGCCGCAGCAACTTGATGTCCTGACCATGCTCGGGTTCCTGATCCTCATCGGGGTCGTCGTCAACGCTGCGATTCTCATTGTCCATCAGGCGCTCAACTTCATGAATGACGACGGGCTGTCGCCGGTGGATGCCATCGCCATGAGTGTGCGGACGCGTGTTCGCCCGATCTTCATGAGTGTGCTCACCTCGGTCGGCGGGATGCTCCCGCTGGTGATCGCTCCGGGGGCCGGCAGCGAGATGTACCGTGGGCTCGGGAGCGTGGTCATCGGGGGGCTGCTCGTCTCGACGGTCTTTACGCTTGTGCTCGTGCCGCTGCTCTTTAGTCTCGTCCTTGAGATGCGGGCGGGGATAACGCTGGCGTTTTCGGGTCCGTCAGATCAGAAGTAGCTCAGCTTTCCGAGCCGACGCTGATCGTGGTTCTCTCATACAGCCTGCCCGCGCTTGAAGCGTCGGTCCGGTTGAAAACCGGACCCACCGTCAGGGTGGCTGGAAGCCGCCCCCCCTTGTCGCAACTACAGGGGCCGCTGGAATCCACCCCCTTATCACGAGAATAACAGGTCGGCTTGGAGCACCAAACTGCCCGGATCCGCCCCGGAGGGGCGGGCTACCCCAGGGCCGAGGCTCCGCACGACTGCCCCGGGGCGGCGAGTCGTGGCCCCGACCGTTACAGCTGCGCAAGCCTCGTGCGCACATTATCAAGCACATTCATGAAGTTGATATAACTGTCATAGGGCGAGTCGTACGGACTGAAATACTTGTGGACATCGCCGTCGGCCCAGTATTTGGTACACATGTAATAAAAGTGATCGCTCGTTGTCAGACAGCGCCAGTCGTTGAGCAGGTAGTTTGCCTGTTTGAGGGCGGCTTCATCCTTTGACGCCGCCAGTTCGGCGACCCGTGCCTTGATCGGTTGTTCGAGGCGATAAGTTTCTTCAAGCGCGTTCCACTGCATGGCGTTGCCACGCCACGCGGACAGGTCCCGCTCGGTATCCGCCCAGGAGATGAAGTTGGGCACATCATATTCGCCGACGGGCTCGAAGCGTTCGAGGGCTTCGCTGGGCGTATTGAAGTGGTTCTCGCCGGGGGCGACATCAAAGATGGCTGCGGGCAGGTGTTTGAGAAAGTCGAATATACCCGTGTCCGCCCACTGGTGCTCACCGAAGGTTTCGTAGTCCATAAACAGGTTGCACAGGTACCCGTCGCCGTTGATCTGGTGGACCCACTTGGCGAACTTCTCAGCCGTCAAAGGCCACTCGGCCCAGCCGCGATTGCTGAATCGGAACGCGATGTCATCACTAAGCCGATAGTTCTTGAGCATGAGTCCGAAGGGCTTGCCGCCGCGGCCTCGCACCACACGCCCGTCGCCACTGGGTGGACGGTAGAGATAGTTCGGCGAGCGAAACCCGAGAAGGTCATCAACACCTTCGCAGACGGTGCCGAGGAACCGCGGGTCGCCCTTGGCATCGGTCATTGACGCGAGGGCCCGGGCGACCTCGTTCGAGTAGATCAACTCGGTATTGCGGAAGACCCGTGGCGTCTGCCCGAAGAGCCGCTCGATGAGGGCCGTGTGCATCTCAACCTGAGCCTTGAACTCGGGCAGGGAATACAGGAACGAGAGCGAATGGAAGTAAGTCTCGCCGAGAAACTCGCAGCAGCCCGTCTCGGCCAGTTGCTGGAACAGCTCGATGACATCCGGGGCAAAGCGCTCAAGCTGTTCGATCACGGTGCCGGTGAGCGAGTAAGCAATCTTGAAGTTGCCCTCGTGGCGTTTGACGAGATCGAGCATGAGCGCGGTCGTGGGGCGATAGCACTTGTCGGCCACCTTCTCGCAGATCTTCCGATTGGTCTTGTCATCAAAGTAGAACGGGTCGTCATCAAAGACCGTGTACCGGCGCAGGCGGTGTGGCTGATGGACCTGAAAGTAGAACACGACTGATGCCATCACGCGGCTCCTTGCCCGGCAGCGGGTCCTTCATTGTCGCATGAGAATCGCCCCGAGCAAGCCCAATCAGGTCTTGACGCTCGATTGGACCGCAATCGACGCGGGCAAAAGGATCATCACTGGGATAAATACCCCAATGATGGGGGGGAGCCCCGGGATGGCAGCCGACGAACCGAGCACCCCGCCCATCAGGGCCGTGATCGTGATCGGGGCACACTTGAGCGACTGGCGGATCATGCTCGTCGGCTCGCGGGTCAGGAAGAACGGTAACGCGATGGACAGAGTCAAAATATTCGAAATCCACACCGACACACGCTCCCAGCGGATGCGCACAAGTTCCTTGCGGGTCCGGGTATCGAGCAGGTCGGCCCTTTTGAGCATCTGCCCCGCCTGGGCAAACCCGAGGCTGTTGCGGTACGCCCGGAACCGACTCAGACGAATCTGCGTCGGGTGCAGCCCGGTGTCGATGCGCTCGACCGGCTCGATGGTGCCCAGTTCAGTTCGAGGCTCGGCGACGCCATTGGTGAGCACCCAGCCCGAGCCGTCCCACTCGGCCTCGTCTGCCCGAATCGCCTGCGTGGGTCTTGCGTCCGCGTCATACTCGATCACGAAAAGTCCGTCGAGCATGCCGGTATCGGCATCAAACGAAGTGGCCCGGAAGAGCCGACCCGAGCCATCGGGCGTCAGCGGGAGCCGCGTCGTGCCCAGTTCGGACCGACCGGCGGCGTTGTGGTCGCGGCTGAGCAGGGGGGCGATCCGCGGAATCACCAACTCCTGATTGAGGGCCTGCAAGGTCGTCAACCCCACCGCCACGAGCAAAACCGGGCGGGCGACACGGTGGAGACTCTGCCCCGCAGCAAGCATGGCGACGAACTCGCGATTGCGCACGAACTGTGTGCAGGTAAAGCCCATCGCCCCGACCATCACGAGTCCGATGAGGAAGTTGTAGAGCTGCAACAGCCGAGGCCACCACAGATCGACAATCACCGAAAGTGTCACCCCGGCGTGCTGAAAAAACCCGGGGTCCGCCACGCCTCGCTCGTCGAGCAGGCGCGAAGCGATGTTGGCGAACCGGTCCACATTGATCGACGCATCAACCGCTATCACAAAACAGAACAGAATCACCAGCAGCGTCAGGACATTGGCCAGAAACATCCGCGCGATGTACCGATCCAGCAGACTCATGACCCGATCCGATCAATCAGACGCCTGCGCACCTCGGCTGCATCGGCCGCTCCGCCCGAGCGTTTCATCACTTCTCCGATCAGTCGCCCGATGGCCTGCACCTTGCCCGCGCGGATCTGCTCGACCATCGCCGGGTTCTCCTCGATCACTTCGTTGACCCAGGCATCAAGCGTCGCATCGTCTCGAATCGTCAAGAGCCCCTCGCGTTCGGCGAGGGCGTATGGGTCGGACTCCGACTCGGCATCGTCGCAGAGCATCTCGAAAATCCGGGCACCCGCCTGGGCCGAGATCGAGCCCTTGTGGCGCAGTTGCACGAGGTCTGCGACTTGATCGGATGAAATACCCAGTTGATCAACCCGGCAACGCCGCTCATTGCCAAGCCTGGCGCCGACTTGCATGAGCAGGGTTCCGACCAGCGACCCGGCATCTTCCAGGGAAATTTCCCGGTCGCAAGCGGCCTCAACGCACAACTCGAAAAACGCACACGCTTCGTGCTCTTCAAGCAGGGCCCATGCCCCCGCGACATCGAGCCCGAACGAAACGATCCAGCGCACCAGCCGATCCATCGGCGTTTCAATCAGCCTTGTGCGGACACGCGCTTCCCAAGTCTCATCCACGAACACCGGTGGCAGATCGGGCTCCGGGAAATACCGGTAGTCGTGGGCGTCCTCCTTGGTCCGCTGAACCACGGTTCGGTTCTTCTCGGGGTCCCAGCCTCGGGTCGTCTTGGCGCCCGGCGCGTGTTCGAATCCATCGCGGCGCCAACGCTCCGGCTGGGACTTGGCTTCATACTCGATCGCCCCGCGCAGGGCCCGGAACGAGTTGAGGTTCTTGATCTCGACGATGGGGGTAAAGACCTCGCGACCATCGCCAAGCGTCAGGTGCATATTGATGTTGGGCTCGAAACGGATCTGCCCCTGCTCCATGACGCATCGGCTCACTTCGAGATGGCGACACAGGAGCCGAAGTTGCCGGGCGAACCCGACGACTTCATCGACGGTGCGAAAGTCCGGCTCGGTGACGATCTCGAGCAAAGGCGTACCCGCACGATTGAAGTCAATGATCGAAAAATCAATCGGCCCCCCGCCCGGGGCTTCATGAAGGAGTTTGCCCGCGTCCTCTTCGAGATGGGCCCGGTTGATGCGGATAAACTTCTTTCCGCTCAGGTCCACCTTGCCTCGGGCGTCTTCGGGGAAGACTTCCGCCATGCCGTGGCGGCACAGGGCGCAGTCGTACTGGCTGATCTGATACCCCTTGGGCAGGTCGGGGTAGAGATAACTCTTGCGGTCCCAGTGGGTCGGGCCGTCCACATCGCACCCGAGGGCGAGCCCGACGAGCATGGCGGATTCGACCGCCTGTCGGTTGAGGACCGGAAGCGTCCCGGGGAGCCCGAGCACCACCGGGTCGGTGAGCGTGTTCGGCTCTGCACTGGCGAACTCGTCCGAAGCCGGGTTGCCCGACCGGGTGAAGACCTTGGTGCGTGTCGCCAGTTCGACATGGACCTCCATGCCGACGATCAGTTGTGCCGAGACGATGGCGGTCATGGGTGGATGGTACCCCGCGCCAAGCCCAGGGCTAAGACAAGGGCAGCCCGCTCGCGCCGGGCGGCATGCATCACGGGAACCCCGAGCCAGGCAGCCAGGGCGGCTAGTGTGTGTGGGTCGTGGGCGCGCAGCCCGTAGCGCCGATCCAGAATCTCGGCCTGTGCGGGCTCGAGTTGTTCGAGGACTCGGGCGATGCGAGCATCCGGTTCGAGCCACACCTGCCAGGGGTCGAACCGTCGCTGGACAAGTCCGACCGCGGTTTCTCTGGTCAGGGCTCGGCGTGCTCGCCCGAGTGACTCGACCTTGTGCGTTTGTTGGGAAACCCATGCACCGGCTGCCCGATCGAGTGTGAGCGAGGCCGGGGCTGCCAGTCGGCCGCCATGGGTCGGGTCGAACCGGTCCACCGCCTGCGACGCAGCGACGAGCATCCGGTTGGTCAACTCGACGAGCGCACGCTGGGGCAATGACTCCGGCTCATGTCCGAGCCTTTCGGTCATGGTCCCGATCAACACCGGAAGCGTCTGTGCGATCAGGCGTTCCTTGAGACGCGAAGCCCGCCTCAGGTCTGTCTCGATCTCGTCGAGCGTGGTGGCTTCATGCGACGAACGGGGCATGGACTGACGCTTCTGGTGCGCACGCCACCGGAGGAAGTGCATCGCCAGGGCGAGGTCGCGCTCGGCCACGGCTTCGGGCTTGGGTGTCGCCCGGGCCTGTTCGAGAAAAGCGAAAAGGTCTTCCTGCAGGAGCGGCGGCTTGTTCTCGGCGACCGCCGGGCGAGTGAGCAGGACCTCGGCTGCATCGGGGCGCTCGAAGGTGGGCGCGACCGGGCCCGCGAGATCGAGCGAACGCACGAGCCGGGCCCGATGGGCGTTGGCTGCACGCCAGACACTCACGCGCGGGCGTCCGAGTCGCTCGGCGATGGCAGCGGGATCGAGTCCACGGTGCAGGGCTCGAAACGCGAACGCCTGCTCGCGAGGCGTCGGTGGACCGGTTTCGTCAAAAATCGCACTCCCCCCGGCTTCGTTGCGCTTGAGCGCAGCGCGAACCGATTCGGGGCTGAACCCGAACCGGGGGCCGAGCCTTTGGGCTGCCTGGTTGGCGCTGAATCCGAGCAGGTCGTGGTAGCGCCGCGCGCGGCGGAGGATGCGTTCGCGGGTCTGAGCCGACATACGCCGACCGGCCGGGCTCGGCGCCGGGCGGGCACGCGTTTCGTATGCTTCGATGGCCTGCGGGGTAAAGACCAGCGTACGGGCGGGGCCAGTTGTGCGCACACGCCGACCAACAAGCCCGCGGCGACGGGCCCGGTCGAGACTCTTTCGACTGATCCCCCACTTCTCGCAGAGTTGTTCCGGAGTCAGGGCGTGAGGATCGACATCCTTGATGGTCAGCGAGGCGGCTTCACACAGATGCTCGACGAAGGCGGAGAGGCTTTCGAGGATGGCGTTTCCGGTGCTGGCGTCGGCTTCAACCGTTTCCGGGCGAAACCCGGTCACGCGGTAGACGATCCAGTCGGGCGGGTAGGTCTGCTCGGGTTCGATGACGGCTGCGAGCGTCTCCGCATTGGCAATGTGCTTGAGCAATGCCGACCGGGGCGTGAAGCGGAGTTCATCAGCCAACCTGTCGAGGTTGGGATCATGAATGGCGGAGAGTCTGGGCATGCGTCAGTGATCCGTGCTCAAACGGACGCCGGGGATGCATGCCCGGCGAACGGCCCGTACTCGGGGATGACCGCCCGGGCGAGACCATCTTCAACAGCCAGTTCGAGGAACCGGGCGATGCCGGCCTGTTCACGAGCGCCAGCGGCAAACCGCAGGCGCTGCCCGAAATACTCACGCGCCAGTGCATCGGGCCAACGACGCGTGTGGGCGTGCTGGGAGACGATCCAGTCCAGGCGGAACTCGTTGCGCAGCCTCTGGCGTTCGAGCAGGGCGGCGGCTTCGAGCATCTCGGGACGATGGGCATCCGAAGCCCGGCACATCCAGATGGCATAGACGAACGGGAGCCCGGTCAGGTCGAGCCAGGCCTGCCCGAGGTCGATCTGATGTGGATAAAGGTCTGGCGGCGGGCTGGCTGTGACGACCTTATCCCCGATGAGCAGGACCGATTCGGGCCACGCATCGGTGTCCGTGAGCATTTCTCTGGCGTTGCAATCCACCAGTTCCGGGGAGGCGTTGTGGATTTTTTTAAGGATAATCCGGGCGAGCGCAATCGAGGTATGGCTATCGGTATCCGTGGCGAGTGTGGTGACTTCGGCTGGGGGGACTCTGGAAAAAACCCGAACCGTCAGGGTTGGTCCTTCACACCCGATCATGCCTGCGGGAATCATGGTCAGCGGGGTTTTCGCCCGGGCGAAGTCGATTACGGAGATGAGTCCGATATCTATGTCACCGTTTTCGAGCATTGGGGCGATGCGTGAGGGGACGGCAGCATCGAGAGACAGGTTTCGACAAGTCTCGAGCCCTTCGACGAGAGGCTTGGCGTTGAGATACCGAACTACACCCACACGAATAGCGCTCATGAACAAGTGTAGGAGGCGTGAACGGGAACGCGATCCATACGCATCCCGGATTTGGGACTGGGAAAGATAAATATTTGGGTGGAGGAATTGGATTTGAATAGCCGAAACGAAAATGCGCTGTATGTTTCTGAAGAGTGCGTGAAAGATTCGCGCGGTTCATGGGCTTGCGTTCATGGACAGACATCCGGGTTGGAGATTGGAGAGTCTCGTTTGGCGCAGCGGCCAAACCGGCCGGTTGGCTGGTCAGCTGCGAATTTGGTATGCTCTGCATGCCATCGCGTGCTTGAACGGTGCCGACGAGCGTTTCAATGTGCCTACCCACCCGGCGTCGGGCTGCGCCACGGCCCGGCGTCGATTCTTTTTGTCAAGCGAGATCGACACCCATGGCTCACGCGCTATGTCGGTTTCTCGCTCCAAACACCACATAAATCTTGTCCTACGGATGTCTCGGTCCGATCCGCGCCAAAGCCCTCACGGGTGTGGTACGCTTACTGGGCAGTGGGTGCGGATGAACGCGCCCCGTGTTGACATGTTTCGGATGCAGGAGGACGCTGTGACAGACCAGAACCCCGGCGGCGGTATCGAGTCCGTGCTCAAGGAAAACCGTGTTTTTGACCCACCCACGCCCGAGCAGGCTGGTACGCCCCGATGGCTTGTCCCGTCACTCGACCAATACCGCGCCATGCACACGCGGTCGATTGAAGATCCGGAGGGGTTCTGGAGCGAAGTGGCTCAGGAACTCCACTGGTTCAAAAAGTGGGACAGGGTGCTCGAGTGGAACGCACCAGACGCCAAATGGTTCGTCGGGGGTACCACCAATATCTGCTACAACTGCGTCGATCGCCAGGTCGATGATGGACATGGCGAGGATATCGCCATCATCTGGGAGGGTGAGCCCGTCGGGGACGGTGGGCCGGAGGTGCGCCGTATTTCATATCGCGAGCTTCAGGGCGAGGTATCGCGCTTTGCCAATGGCTTGCGTTCGCTCGGGGTCCAGAAGGGCGATGTTGTCACGATCTACATGGGCATGGTGCCGGAACTCGCGGTGGCGTGTCTGGCGTGCGCGCGCATCGGTGCGCCGCACTCGGTGATCTTCGGCGGGTTTTCGAGCAAGGCCATCGTTGACCGGGTGCAGGATGCGAAGAGCAAAGTCATTGTGACCTGCGACGGCGCATGGCGCCGGGGCAAGGTTGTGCCTCTCAAAGATAATGTCGATGCCGCCTGCGCTGAACTCGAAGGCACGCCCGATGCGGTTGAAAAGGTGGTCGTGCTCAAGCGGTGCAGCAATGAGATTCAATGGCACTACGGCCGCGACCAATGGTGGAGTGAACTGACGGACGCCCAGAGCGACGAGTGCCCGTGTGAACACATGGACTCGGAGGACATGCTGTTTCTGCTGTATACCTCGGGCTCGACGGGCAAGCCCAAAGGGATCGTGCACACCACCGGCGGGTACATGGCCTACACCTATCTGACGAGCAAGTATGTCTTCAACCTCATCCCGGACCTCGACAAGCCCGCCCGCGAAGGTGCCCAGGACGGACAGGTCTTTTGGTGTACCGCGGATGTCGGGTGGGTCACCGGGCACAGTTATATCATCTATGGCATTCTGCCCAACCGGGTGCCTTCGTTCATGTATGAAGGGGCCCCCAACTTCCCGGGTGATGACCGGTTCTGGGACATCGTCGAGCGGCACAAGATCACACAGTTCTACACCGCGCCGACAGCCATCCGGGCATTCATGAAATGGGGCGATGAGCACCCGGAGGGGCACGACCTTTCGAGCCTTGAGGTGCTTGGGACCGTGGGCGAACCGATCAACCCGGAGGCGTGGATGTGGTACCGCGAGAAGATCGGGGGGGGTCGATGCCCGATTGTCGATACCTGGTGGCAGACGGAGACGGGCGGGCACATGCTCACGCCTTTGCCTGGGGCGATACCGGCCAAGCCCGGTTCGTGTACGCTGCCGTTCTTCGGGATTGATGCGGCGATTGTGGATGAACTCGGAGTCGAGCAGCCTCTGGGTACGGGGGGGCTGCTGGCGATTCGCAAGCCCTGGCCGAGCATGCTGCGGGGGATTTATGGCGACCGTCAGCGGTACATCGACACCTACTGGTCGAAGTTCGAGGTCGAGGACGAAACGCCCGC
>Ga0114931_10006156_pt1 | contig 14781 bp, 13 predicted proteins | sample 2SBtaG_FD_89579 | JGI IMG/M metagenome (GOLD analysis project Ga0114931, IMG submission 89579) | Deep subsurface microbial communities from Kolumbo volcano to uncover new lineages of life (NeLLi) - 2SBTROV14_V59a metaG | ecosystem: Environmental > Aquatic > Marine > Volcanic | place: Kolumbo...
CCGCCAGCACCGCGGGTTCCGCCAGCACCGCAGGTTCAGATTGTGCCGCGGGCGCGTCGCCCGCAACTGGCGGGACATCGTCCGCTGCACTACCACCGGAGTCCGCCCGCGCGGATCTGCGCCGCGCCCAATCGGCCCCTCGCACAGCGTCGAAGCGCTGCCCGGGAACCGAGCTGATCATCACCTCGGGAAGGGCAGACTTCACGAGGTCTTCCCACCGCAAGTCGCCGGCGCGGACGAGCACCTCGCGCGGAGCCAACTGCAACAATAGATCGCGGACTTCGGCGTCGTCGCGGCGCAGCGCATGACGCACGTCGCCTGTCGAGAGATCAGCCCAGACGACGGCACAGCCCTGGCCATCGGGCTGCAGCGCCAGCAGATAGCTCGCTTGTTTCGGGTCGAGGTACTGCTCCTCGGTGACCGTACCCGGCGTCATCACCCGCACGATCGCGCGCGCCACCAGCTTCTTGCCCGCGCTCGGCTCTTCGATCTGGTCGCACAGCGCGACCTTGTAGCCGGCGCTCAGCAACCTGGCGACATAGGACTCGATCGAGTGGTGCGGGACGCCGCACATCGGGATCGGGACATCGTCTTTCTTGCTGCGCGACGTCAACGTGATTTCGAGCACTGAGGCGGCAACCTCCGCATCCTCGAAGAAGAGCTCGTAGAAATCCCCCATGCGAAAGAAAAGGAGCGAGTCCGAGTGCTCTTCTTTGGCACGGAGATACTGCTCGAGCATCGGCGTAATCTTCAGTCCCGCCCTGCTCTTCTCCGCCAACTTCGCCATCGCGGTCGTCACGGTGGTACGGTTACCCCGGATGTTACCGAACGTCCAACCGTGCCACGCGTGGAGAGTGCAGCCGATTCAGACCTTCTTGCGCTTGCGGGCGATGTAATCGACGAGCAGGTACTCACCGAGCCGGTCGGGACGCGTGAAGAGGGCCCGCCCCTTGTTGATGCGCGTCATCTGCTCGACGAACGCCCGCAAGCTGGGACTGTCGTCGAGCATAAACGTGTTGATGACGATCCCCTGCCGCGTCACCTTCTCGACTTCCTTCAGGGTTTCGCTGGCGGCACGCATGCTCAAGCCACCGAACGACAACGGCCACTCGCAGTAGAGGCGCCCGCGGGAGAAGTAGGCCGTCGGCTGGCCGTCGGTAATGACGATCATGTGCTGATTCTGGCTCGGGTGCCGGCGCAAGAGCTCGCGGCCAAGGCGCAGCCCGTCCTGCAGATTGGTAAAGGGGTCGCCCATGTTCCAACTGGCTTCCGGGAGATCCCTGGCGCGCAGCTCCGTAGCCCGAGTGTAAAACCCGACGACCGAGAAGTAGTCACGGGGGAATCGCGTACGGATCAAGCTCTCCATCGCCAGCGCGACTCGCTTCGCCGCGATAAAGCGACCTTCCCAGCTCATCGACCAGCTCATATCGAGCAGCAGCACGGTCGAGCTGGTCGTCGAGTGAATCGTCTCCACGACCTCAAAATCGCCCGGCTCCACGGTCACCGGGTTCAAGGAACCGCGCGCCATCGCGTTCTTCAACGTACGAACGACGTCGAGGTTGAGCGGGTCGCCGAATCGATACGGTCGTGTCGACTCCGGACGCGTCTCCGAAAGCCCGCGATAGTCCGACTGGTGGCCGCCAGCACGGTCGCGCAGCAGCGTCTGGTAGATGTCCCGCAGCGCCAGCTGGCCGATTTTGCGCGTGCCCTTCGGCGATAGCTTGACCCGCCCCTCGCTGCGCGAGAGATAGCCCGAGGTATCGAGCAGCACCATCACCTGACGCAGGTTGCGGAAATCGATCGCGGCGTCGTCACCGACGAGTTCACCCAGATCCTCGGCCTGAATCCCCTGCAAGTCCCCCGACAGAAGATCCCGCTCGAGTTGCTGCAGGCGGTTCATCTCCTGGATCAGCTCGAGGGCCTCTTCGTAGTCGAGGGAATTGGGGCCCTGAAACAGGTGACCATAGCCGCGGCGGAAGTTTTCGACCTCGCGAATGTTATCGAGTTCCGCGGCGAGCTCGTCGTAATCGGCCCCCAACCCGTTCCCCGAGAGAAGTAAGTTGCCGAGCTCCGCGATGGCTTCGGAGATCGGCTTGGGCAGGTTGTCGAGTTTCCGCCGGTACTCCTCGCTTTCCCCCACACCACGTTCCCGATCGACGATGTCGTCGAGACGCTCTCGCATCTCATCGAGGGCGCGGTCGAGGTTGTATTGCGCCTGCCGCCGCCGCATCTCCTCGCGCACCATTTCAACAAGATCGTCGAGGCCGACGATCTGCATACTCTCGGTGTCGAAGCCCTGACGCATCATCCAGTCATAAGCCTGCCGCGCGTCGTCGGTGTAGGACATCAACTCCGCGAACTTCTCGAACACATTCTCCGGCGATAGCTGGATCCGCTGCGTGCCGTCCCACTCGGTGTAGCGAACGGTCAGCATTGACAGCTCCAGCGGCCGACCGAGTCCGGCCAGCCCACCGCCGACGCGATCGATAGCAGGTTGTGTCCGCTGGCGAGCACCACCCGTCTCACATCCCGAAACTGGTGCGGCCGACCTCGCGGTTGCGATTGAGCTTCTCGTGCAGATGCAAGCCCTCAAAGAGAAACTCCGATGCCGCCGCGATGAACCCCGGACTCTCGACCGGGCCCAGCGAGTGGATGGCATCGCGCAGGCCGGGGATCTGACGAACCCCGTCGAGGTAATCGTCCGACTTCATCCGATCGCCAACCTCGACTCCCCATCCCTGTTCGAAGTGTTCGACGATCGCGACCAGGCCCCCGACCTTGACGCGGCGGTCGAACACCGCCAACACCGCACGATCGAGAAGCCGCGATAGAATCTCCACCGGCGTCGACTCCTCGGCAGCGTACTCGATCTCGATCTTCCCGGCCATCGACGCGTGTACCGCGTGGAGATCGGACAGCCGCGGCACGATTTCGCTTTCGCGGCATCGCACGGCGCGCTTTTCGGCGTTCGCCAGCACGCTCTCGTAGTTGTTGATCGTTGCGCGCACACTCACGCCCGACGCCTGGTTGATCTCGGACGACTCGCGCGCCTCGAAGGTGAGTTGAGCGATGATCTCCTCGAGAAAGTCCGGCATGTGCAGCGAACGGTCGAAGCGGTCGAGGGTCGGCAGCTCCTGCACCACGATCGCGATTTCGTCCTCGAGGCGACGTGGATAATGCGTCCGCACCTGGACGTCGAAGCGATCCTTCAGCGGCGTGATGATCCGCCCGCGCGACGTATAGTCCTCGGGATTGGCACTCGCCACCAGGACCAGATCGAGGGGTAGGTGAACTTTGTAGCCCTTGATCTGAACATCCTTCTCCTCCATCAGGTTGAACAACCCGACCTGGATCTTCTCGGTAAGGTCGGGCAACTCGTTGATCGCGAAGATTCCGCGGTTGGTGCGCGGGATCAGGCCGAAGTGGATCGTGTCCTCGTCCTCGAGGTAGCGCCCTTCGGCAACCTTGATCGGGTCCACCTCACCTATGAGATCCGCCATCGAGACGTCGGGGGTGGCCAATTTCTCGCCGTAACGCTGCGAGCGGCCGATCCACTCGATTGCGAGCGAATCCCCTTCCACTTCGATCCGCTGCCGGCAATCCTTGCAGACGGGAGCATCGGGGTTGTCGTTGAGCGGACAACCGCGAACAATCGGAACCTCCTCGTCCAACATGGCCGTAAGCCCGCGCAGGATCCGCGATTTCGCCTGGCCGCGCTCGCCGAGAATGACGATGTGATGGCCCGAAAGAATCGCGTTCTCGAGTTCGGGGATCACCGAGTCATCGAAGCCAATGATACCCGGCAAAATCCGCTCGCCCCGTTCCATGAGCGCGAGCAAATTCGATCGCATCTCCTGGCGTACCGTGCGAATTCGATAGCCGCTCTCGCGCAGTTCGCGAAGAGTTCTAGCCTTCTGCATGAGGACCAAGCCTCCAACCTTGGGTCTGCTGAGTATAGGTTCGACGGAGCCTGGTTCCAAGACCAACATCGGCGGCGATCCATCGCCGCTCCGGCAACCGATTTCCGGAGTCCAGGGATACCTTCGCAGCCACGCGCAGAGCTTGCGCGGCGAGCGGCTCGATGAGAGGCCCTGTGGGCACCGCTGCGCCCGCGCAATCAGCCCAGCAGTTTGTCGAAGCGTGGGCGCAGGCGGTCATAGACCGCCTCGAGATGCTCGGGCATGACCCTCACCTCGCCGATCAGCGGCATGAAGTTCGTATCGCCGACCCAGCGCGGCACGACGTGCCAATGAAGATGGTCAGCGATCCCGGCGCCGGCGGCGGCGCCCATATTCATGCCGACATTCACCCCTTCGGGACGGAATTCCTCACGAATCTGGCAAATTGTCGCGCGCAGCAGATCAGACAGCCCGCTGTATTGGTCTGCACTCAGCTCGCCCAGGTCTGCGACGTGTTTGCGCGGCGACACCATCAGGTGGCCGTTCGCATACGGGAACTTGTTGAGCATGACGCTGCCGTGTTCGGCAGCCCCGAGAACCAACGCCAGCCGCGGATCCTCCGCGCTCGGCTTCTCGCAAAAAATACAGCCCGGCTCTTTCGGTCCGCCGATGTGGACCATGCGCCAGGGCGCCCAGAGAACTTTCATCGCGGGGCAGCACCGGCGCGGTTCGCGGCCGTAGCGCAAATCCGCTGGCCACGTCGCAGGCGACTCTCAACCGCCCGCATCGGCTGAGTCGAGATCAACTCGTTCGCGCAACTCCTTACCGACCTTGAAGAACGGCACCCGCTTTGCCTCGACATCGACACGCCGGCCAGTTCGGGGATTCCTACCGGTCCGCGCCCGGCGCTGTCGCACCACGAAGCTGCCAAAGCCCCGAATCTCGATCCGCTCACCACCGCGCAGCGCTTCGGCGAGCCCCTCGAACACCTCGTTGACCATCACTTCCGCGTCGCGACGAGAAAAACGGGGGTAGCGTCCGACCAGCTCGTCGATCAGGTCACGCTTGGTGACCGACGCTCCGTCATCATTCTGTGGTTCCGTCATCTGCATCCGAGTGCCCCGTATCTTCCCCTTCGGGCGCCGCAGCAGAGGCGCTACCCTCGTCCCTGTCGAGGCGCAGATCCGACTTCAAAATATCGTCGAACGAGAACCGGCCGCCCTCGCGCTCTTTCTCCATGTACGTCTCGATCTCCTCACGCTCCTCGGACTTGCGCAATGCCTTGACACTGAGAGCGATCTTTCGATCCTTGGTATCGATCGAGGTCACCTCGGCCTCGATCTTCTGACCTTCCTGGAAGGCTTCCTGCGGGCGGTCGATGCGCTCGGTACTGAGTTGCGAGACGTGGATCAATCCCTCGATCCCGTCTTCGATCTCGACGAACACACCAAAGTCCGTAACGCTGGTAGTGGTTCCGGTCACGCGCTGCCCGATCGGGTAACGCATCTCGATGCCACTCCAGGGGTCGTCCGCCAACTGCTTGACGCCGAGCGATACCCGCTAGTTGTCCACATCGATACCGAGAACGATCGCTTCGACCTCATCACCCTTGTTGAACATCTCGGACGGGTGACGAACCTTCTTGGTCCAATGCAGATCCGAGATATGCACCAGCCCGTCGATGCCGTCTTCGATGCCGATGAAAACTCCGAAGTCGGTGAGGTTCTTGACCGCGCCCTTGATACGGCTGCCAATCGGGTGATTCACCCGCACCATCTCCCACGGGTTCGGCTCGGCCTGCTTGAGACCGAGAGAAATCCTGCGGTTGGCGGTGTCGACGTCGAGAACGACAACACCGACTTCGGCGCCAACCTCAACCACCTTCGAGGGGTGCGTCACCCGCTTGGTCCAGGACATCTCCGAGACGTGCACCAGCCCCTCGATTCCCGGCTCGAGCTCGACGAATGCACCGTAATCCGCAAGGCTGACGACCTTGCCGGAAATCCGCGAACCTACCGGAAAGCGCTCAGCAACACTCGCCCACGGGTCGGGCATGATCTGCTTCATACCGAGCGAGACTCGCCCTCGATCCGGATCGTACTTGAGCACCACGACACGGCACGTGTCGCCTACGTTGACGACGTCGGAAGGCTTGTTCACCCGCCCCCATGACATATCGGTCACGTGCAGCAGACCGTCGATGCCACCGAGGTCGACAAAGGCACCGTAGTCGGTGATGTTCTTGACAACACCTTCGAGAATCACGCCCTCTTCGAGAACCTTGAGCGTTTCCTCCTTGAGCTGGGCCCGCTCCTTCTCCATCACCTGACGTCGCGAGACGACGACGTTGCCGCGAGCCCGGTTGAACTTGAGGATGGCAAACTCGCCCTTCTGGTTGAGGAATCGGTCCAAATTGCGCGCCGGCCGGATATCCGCGTGCGAGCCCGGCAAGAATGCCGGTACGCCGACATCGACCTTGAGTCCACCCTTGACCTTGCCGACGATCGTTCCCTCGATCACGCCATCGTTCTGGTACGACTTTTCGATACGACTCCAGACCTTCGCCTGCTCGGCCTTGGATCGCGACAGAACGATTCCGCCGGTTTCTCCCTCGTCGGACTCGAAGTACACGTCGACTTCGTCACCAACGGCCACAGTCGGGGGAACACCCCGCTCGGAGAACTCCCGAATCGGGATCTGTCCTTCCGACTTGTATCCGATGTCGACAGTGACGAAGTCGCGGGTGACGAACACCACGCTCCCGGTGACAACTTCACCCGGCTTGACGGTCCGCAGACTTTCTTCGAAAAGTCGACGAAACTCATCGTCACCGCTTTCGGAAGCGGCCGCTTTGGGCTCCTGATTCATGTGAGTGGTACCCCCTGAGAGACGAGATAATTCTGACGACCCATAGCGCCCGGACGCCCGAGATTCAAGTGACCTGCCGCTGCCTCGCCAGGGCGAGGATCCGGCCCACCACCGTATCAATACCCTGACCGGTCGTGTCAACGATCAAGGCGTCTGCCGCAGCGCGCAGCGGTGAATGGGCCCGGTTGCTATCGCGTTCGTCTCGTTCGGCGATTTCGCGTTCGACCTCAGCGCGATCGGCCCTCTCGCCCCGATTTTCGAGATCGACACAGCGGCGGCGCGCTCGTTCGGCTACCGAAGCTCGTAAAAAAACCTTGAGTGGCGCGTCGGGGAAGACCACCGTACCGATATCCCGCCCCTCCATCACCGTCGGGCCTGACTCGCCCATGGCTCGCTGCAACGCCACCAGCCGCTCGCGCAGTGCCGGTACCACCGAAACCTGAGAGGCGTGTTGCCCGGCAGCGGCCGACCGGATCGCGTGCGAGACATCGACTCCGTTGGCAATGGTAGCCACGCCGTCATCGCGCTCCGCGAAGGCGAGGTCGAGATCGTCGCAGATGCGCACCAGGCCCTCGGCGTCGCCGAAGTCCACACCGTCACGATCCGCGATGAGACCGACAACCCGGTACATCGCTCCGGTGTCGACGTAGCGAAAGCCCAGCTCCTGAGCGAGTCGGCGGCTCACCGTGCTCTTGCCGGCGCCGGCGGGGCCGTCGACGGCGATCACTCGCGGGGTCATCGACGCAGTTCCTCCAGTCGGTCGAAGTAATCGGGAAATGTCTTGGCGACGCAACCCGGGTCACCGATGCCGACTCCATCGATGACCAGACCCGCCAGCGCGAAGCTCATCGCGATACGGTGGTCATCGTAGGTTTCGACGGCAGCAGTGGCGGTGAGCTCGGACGGGTAGACGGTCAGGCCGTCGCGGTGTTCGTCAACGCGGCAGCCGAGTCGCCCGAGCTCATGGGCAATTGCGGCCAGCCGGTCACTCTCCTGCCAGCGCAGGTGCTCGACGTTGCGAATCTTCACGGGCGACGTCGCGAATGCGCCGAGCACGGCGAGGGTCGGCGCGGTATCGGAGATCGCATTCATGTCGATGTCGATACCACGTAGCGGCGGGTTTCCGATCACCTCGATCCGAGACGCACCTCGCATGACCTCGGCACCCATTCGCTCCAACACATCGACAAAGGCTACGTCGCCCTGCAGCGAGTCTCGACCGAGACCGTCGATGCACACCCGCCCTCCCGTCAACGCCGCGGCAGCCCAGAAGTAGTGGGCTGCCGACGCATCGGGCTCGACACGGTAGTCGCGGCCACCATAACGCTGCCCCGAGCGCACGCGAAAGTGGCGCAGCGAGTCGTGGTCGACCACGACACCGAATTCACGCATGACCGCCATCGTCATCGAGACGTACGGCTCGGAGATCAGGTCACCACTCACCTCGATTTCAGCGGCGGCAGCGGCATACGGCGCCACCTGCAAAAGGGCGGAGAGAAACTGGCTGCTGCGCGAGGCATCGATGCGGCAGCGGCCACCGGCCACCCTACCCGCCTCGACCACGACCGGGGGACACCCGTTGTCCATCTCACACCGAATTCCGGCGCCCCACTGCCCGAGAGCGTCGACGAGCTCCGCCACCGGCCGCTGCCGCATGCGCTCACTGCCGTCGATACGGTACTCCCCTGTGCCGAGACACAGCGCGGCCGTCAGGAAGCGCATCGCAGTCCCGGCGTTGCCGACGAACAGATCTGCGTTCCGTGCCGGCCACGAGCCGCCCCCACCCGCGACATCGATGCGGTTCGCCGCCTCGTCGGTTACGATCTCGACCCCGAGATCGACCAGCGCCGCAGCCATGAACCGAGTATCGTCACTGAACAAGGCGCCGGTCAGCCTGGACTTCCCCTCGGCCAAGCTGGCCAGCAACAGTGCACGATTGGTAATCGACTTCGATCCGGGCACCCGGATCACCGCATCGGGCGCAACCGCAAGCGGTTCGACCGCCAGCACAGGTGAGCTCACTCTCCCGATCCGATCCGCTCTCGAGTCGCCAAGCCGATTTCGAGCAGAGCCTCCAGCTTCTCCTCGTCGCCGCGTTCGATGGCATCGCGCAGGTCGAGCAGGGCTTCGCTGAAGCCGTCGATACCCGCCGCGATGGCAACATTGTTGGCGAGGAAGATGTCCCGCCACATGGCGACACTACCACCCGCGAGTCGAGTGATGTCATGCAGGCTGGGCCCGGCGAAGTCGAAGAGGTTCCCCTCTTTCCCGGCAGCCCCTCGTCGCGCGACATCGCCGAGCGATCGCGCCAGGGCGTAGGACAGAACATGGCCGAGGTGACTGGTCCAGGCGAGGGCGCGGTCGTGATCGCTCGGTGTCATTTCGCGCACGCGCGCCCCAACCCCCCGCCACAACCCGGTGATCGCGTCGACGGCGGCGCGCGGTGTCGCATCGGTCGGGGTGACAACGCAGACACGGTCGTCGAAGAGATCCTCTCGCGCCGCAGCGGCACCGGCCTGTTCGCTGCCGGCGATCGGATGTGCGCCGACGAAGACACACCCGTCGGGCAGGGCGTCTTCGACTTCCTCGACCACCGATTGCTTGGTGCTACCGGCATCGGTGACGATCGTTCCCGGTACGAGCTGCGCTGCCATCCGGCGCACTACCGCCGCGCATGAACGCACCGGGATCGCCAGGACGACAAGGTCGACCGCTCCGATGCTCGCGATATCGGAGGTCGTGGAGTCGACCAGTCCTCGCCGCCGAGCGGTCTCGAGGTTGGCTTCGCTACGACCGACGCCGACCACCTCCCGGATCAGACCGCGCCGGCGCGCGGCGACTGCCAGCGAGCCACCGATCAAACCGACCCCGATGACGGCTGCGCGATCAAACAGCATCGGAAGCGCCTCGCGCAGCGGCCGCCGCGCCGCGGGATGCGCCTCGCACGACCTCCCCGAGCGCTTGGAGAAACCGCTGGTTCTCAGCCTCGGTACCGACCGTGACACGTACGTGCTCCGGCAAGCCGTATACGGGAACCGGTCGCACGATCACACCGCGGCGCAACAAGTTCTCGTACGTGGCCGCCGCGTCGCCGACCCGGACGAGGAGAAAGTTCGCGTAGCTCGGCACCGACGCGAGACCCAGCCCGGCAATCCCGGCTTCGAGCTGCTGCATTCCCCGGCGATTCACCTGACGGCTGCGCTCGAGATGTTCGTCGTCGCCGAGCGCAGCCAGCGCAGCCCGTTGCGCCAGGACGTTCACGTTGAACGGCGCACGCAGTCGGTTCATCAGCTCGATCACCGCCGCCGATCCAACTCCATAACCGATCCGCAGACCCGCCAGACCGTAGATCTTCGAGAAGGTGCGCAGCATCAGCAGCGGTCTGTCCTCACCGAGAGTGTTCAACGTCTGCGGGTAATCCGCGCGCTCGACGTATTCGGCGTACGCTTCGTCGACCACGATCACCGTTTGGCGCGGCACCTCGGCGAGAAAGCGAGCCCAGGCCCCGCAACCGTACAGAGTGCCCGTCGGGTTGTTGGGATTGGCGAGAAAAACGATCCTGGTGCGCGGCGAGATCGCCGCGGCCATCGCTTCGAGATCGTGCCCGTAGTCCCGCGCCGGCACCACGGTGGTATGGCCACCCTGCGCCTGCACCGCCATCGCGTAGATGACGAAGGCATGTTCGGATACCACCGCCTCGTCGCCTTCGTGGACGAAAGCCCGCACCGCCAGCTCGATCAGCTCATTCGACCCGTTGCCAAAGAGAAGCAACTCCGGCGGTACACCGCAGCGTTCAGCGAGTGCCCTACGCAGATAGAACGCACCGCCGTCCGGATAACGATGCACGCCGGCAACCGCCTCGCGCAGCGCGGACACCGCTTTGGGCGAAGGCCCGAGAGGATTCTCGTTGGACGCCAGCTTGATCGAGTCGCGAATCCCGTACTCACGCTCGAGCTCCTCGATCGGCTTACCCGGTGGATACGGCTGGAGAGAACGGATCCACGGCTTCGTGCGAAGTTTCACCGCCCCGCCCCCGGTTCCGGCCAACGCCAGGCAGGATAGGACCCCAACACCTTGACGAACAAGGCCCGCTTCTCGAGTGCAGCCAACGCACGCCGCATACCGCGCTCGCTGTTGTGGCCAACCACGTCGAGAAAGAACACATACTCCCAAGCGCGTCCGCGCAGAGGCCGCGACTCGATCGTACTCAGGTTGATGCGCTCATCGGCAAACAATTCGAGAACCTTGAACAACGCCCCGGCCTCGTGCGGAACGGCAAAAAGCACCGACGTCTTATCGTCTCCGCTGCGCGGACTCGGCGCATCCGCGCTGATCACCAGAAACCGCGTCACGTTGTTCGGTAGATCCTGAATGTTCTCGGCGATCGCGAGCAGGCCGTATCGCTCGGCCGCTTGCAGCCCCGCAATCGCCGCGGTCCCCGGACTGCGAGCCGCCACGCGAGCGGCTTCGGCATTGCTCGAGACCTCTTCCACCGGCACATCCGGATACGACCGCGTCAGCCAGTCGCGGCATTGAGCGAGCGACTGGGCATGCGAGACAATGCGCTTGACGCGGCGCTCGCGGCCGCGCGCCATGAGTAGACAATGGTCGACGCGCAGCAGGATTTCCGCCTTGATCGTCAGCGGCGACGGGATGAACCGATCCAGAGTCTGGGCAACCACGCCCTCGGTGGAATTCTCCACCGGCACCACGCCGTAATCAGTACGCCCCCGCTCGACCTCTTCGAAGATCGCATCGATTGACCCGGCCGGAATCAGAGCGGCCCCCGAGCCAAATTGCGACGCTGCGGCCTCCTGCGAATAGGTGCCCGCCGGTCCCAGGAAAGCGACGCGCAACGGCTTTTCGAGCGAAAGACAACTCGAGATGATTTCACGAAAGATCGCCTGCAGATGCTGGTTCGACAGAGGCCCTTCGTTGAACTTCGCGAGCTTTTGGAACACCCGCTTTTCGCGGTCCGGCGCATATACCGTGTTCCCCGTCTGCGCCTTTTGTTCGCCAACCATCACCGCCAGTCGCGCGCGGCGATTGAGCAGAACCGAGAGTTGTCGGTCGAGCTTGTCGATCCTGGCACGCAGGACGTCTATGGAAACCTTTCTCGGCACCTTTTCCACTCACAGTCGGCACCACGCCCGCCGGCTCGTCCCCCAACTCCCCCACGTGGCAACCGCACGATACAAGCCCGCGTACACACCAACGACGCGAGCAACACACCGGGGACCGGCCCGTGAGCTACCGCATGCCCTACTCGATTGCAACAATCGAGACACCGCCGACGGCACTCAGGACGGCCGGACGGACACTGCCGCCAAGGACTCGAGAACCTGCACCGAACCCGTCTGCCTGGCATCGAACCAGGTGATCGTCTCGTCGGCGCGAAACCAGGTCATCTGACGTTTGGCGAAACGCCGCGTGGCGCGCCGCATCTTCTCGACCGCCCGTTCCAGAGGTACCCCTTCGCGCAGGTGCTCGACGATCTCGCGGTAGCCAATACTCCGCAGGGACGGCAGATCCACCGCATAACCCGATTCCAGCAGCCCCCGCGCCTCGCCGATCAAGCCTTCGCCCATCATCGCGCGGCATCGCGCGTCGATGCGCTGATAGAGCTGCTCGCGCGGCATCTCGAGACCGACCACGGTGACGTCCAGCTGATTGCCGCGGAACGCATGCCGCGCATGCCAATCGGAGATCGTGACGCCGGTGAGCTGGTACACCTCGATGGCACGCACGATGCGAACCAGGTCGTTCGGGTGAAGACGCATCGCCGCCAGCGCGTCGATCCGCGCGAGTTGGCGATGGAGACAGCCGCGCGCGGCGGATTCCCGGGCGTACAGATCCTCGCGCAGCCGCTCATCGCGCGCCGGCCCGGGAAACAGGCCGTAACGCAGGGCCTTGAGGTACAACCCCGTTCCGCCGACCAGCACGACCGCTCGGTCTCGCGAGCGAATTTCCTCGATCGCGACTCGTGCCATCGCATGGTAACGGAAGCAGTCGAAGGCCTCATCCGGTTCGGCGACGTCGAACAGGTGGTGCGGCACTTCGGCGCGGATCGCCGCCGAAGGTTTCGCCGTGCCTATATCGAGCCCACGGTAGACTTGGCGCGAGTCACAATTGACGATCTCGGCATCGAGCCGGTGTGCCACTCCGAGCGACAACTCGGTCTTGCCGACGCCCGTCGGGCCGACGATGGCGACGATCGAGGTCATGCTCCGGACCACCCCGCCGCCGCGCGGGTGCAGCGCGCAGCAACCTCGTCACCGCCCGTCATCGCTCGAGATCGGCTTGCCATCAGCCGGTCAGGTTCGCTTGAACCAGCGCTCGAGATCACCCCGGGACAGGGTAACGAAAGACGGACGACCGTGTGGACAGTGCCCCGAGAAGTCCGTGTGGTCCATGTCGCGCAGTAGGGCCCGCACCTGTTCCGGGGACATCCCCTGGCCAACCCGCACCGCGCTGTGGCACGCCAGCCGCGACAGGATCGATTCGTTCGCTTCGTCGAGCCGGCGCGAACGACCGATCTCCACCAGATCCTCGGCGAGATCCCGCACCATAGTCGCCGCGTCGGTGTCGCCGAGCAGTGCCGGTACGGCGCGCACCGCAAACGAATCGCCCGCGTGCTGCTCCACTTCGAACCCCATCTCGGTCAGGAGATCGAGATGATCTCGCAGTAACACCGCCTCGCGCGCACCCAGATCGACGACCTCCGGCACGAGGAGTTGCTGTCGCGGAACCAGTCCGTCGCGCTGCGAGTCGCGCAGTCTCTCGAACATCACCCGCTCGTGCGCCGCGTGCTGGTCGATCAAGACCAACTGATCGGCGCTCTCACAAATGAGATAGCCGCTGAACACCTGCCCCAAAACGCGCAACCCCGCGAAAAAGCCCCTATCTACCTCACCCTCCGAGGCGGCGTCGACCGGCACGCCGCCGCCGGCAACTGCCGGCAAAGCCCCAGCAATCGGCGAGGTCGTCGCCCCCACAGAGAGGCTCCCCGGCTGCAAGACCAACCTCGAGGGTACCCGCACGCCTGGCCCGCGCAAGGCGATCTGGCCGAGCGGGCTCGCACCCGACGCCGGAGTCGAGGCCGACGGGTCGGCGCTGCGACGTTCCGTGTCTTGCGAACGCAATCGCTTCTGCACCGATTGCACCAGCAGATCGTGCACCGCTCCCGAACGGCGGAAGCGCACCTCGGACTTGGCCGGGTGGACGTTGACGTCGACCTCGTCGAACGGAACCTCGAGAAACACCACCGCGGCCGGATAGCGACCGTGCATGAGTAAAGTACTGTAGCCGGCGAGCAACGCGTGGTTGACGACCTTGTCTCGCACGTAGCGGCGGTTCACATAGGTGAAGATCTGGCGTTGGCTCGGGAACGTGAGCCGGGTATTACTGATCCAACCCGTGGCCAGCCCGGCGCCGGTGCGATGCTCGAAACTGAGCAATGCCTGGGACCTCTCGGCCCGCAGCACCTGGCGGATCCGTTCGACGTGATCTTCGACCGAGGTGTGGTCGATCAGCGTACGACCGTTGTGCGTGAGACGAAAGGCGACCTGCGGCCAGGCCAGCGCCAGCCGAGTCAACAACTCGCTGACATGGCCCACTTCGGTGGCCGGTGTCTTGAGAAACTTGCGCCGCGCCGGGGTATTGCCGAACAGGTTCGCCACTTCGATCCGGCTCCCAAGCGGGGCACCCAACTCGCCACTGTCGACGATCTCGCTGTCGCGGACGACCACCCGGGTACCGGCGAGGTCGCCGCGGCGCCGGGTGATCAACGTGGTTTCCCCGACAGCCCCGATACTCGCCAGTGCTTCCCCGCGAAAACCCAGGGTAGCGATTCGCAGCAAGTCGTCGACAACCGCCAGCTTGCTGGTCGCGTGGCGCGAGAACGCGAGACGCGCATCCTCAGGCGACATCCCTTCGCCGTCGTCGACGACGGCGATCAAGGCAGATCCAGCCTGCTCGAGATCGACCGAGACTCGCGTAGCCCCGGCGTCGAGCG
>Ga0114931_10006157_pt1 | contig 14780 bp, 10 predicted proteins | sample 2SBtaG_FD_89579 | JGI IMG/M metagenome (GOLD analysis project Ga0114931, IMG submission 89579) | Deep subsurface microbial communities from Kolumbo volcano to uncover new lineages of life (NeLLi) - 2SBTROV14_V59a metaG | ecosystem: Environmental > Aquatic > Marine > Volcanic | place: Kolumbo...
CTGGACGAGATTACCTCCGGCGGCCCGCCCAAGGACGGCATTCCTGCCATCGACCACCCGCGTTTCGTTTCGGTTCGCCAGGCCGATCGCTGGTTGGGCGACCGGGAACCGGTGGCCGTGGTGCGGATCGGCACTACCGCCCGGATCTATCCCCTCCAGGTGCTCATCTGGCACGAGATCGTGAACGACGAGGTGGGCGGCATCCCGGTGTCGGTCACCTTCTGTCCCCTCTGCAACACCACCCTGGCCTTCGACCGCCGGTTCGACGGGAAGGTGCTGGACTTCGGTACCACCGGCCGGCTGCGGAACTCGGACCTCGTGATGTACGACCGGCAGACCGAATCCTGGTGGCAGCAGGCGACCGGGGAGGGGATCGTGGGGCAGTACGCCGGTCGGAAACTGACGTTTATACCGGCCCCGGTGATGAACTGGAAGGCGGCGCAGGCGGCGGTCCCCGACGCCCAGGTACTCTCCCGGGAAACCGGGTTCTCCCGCCCCTACGGCCGCAACCCGTACGCCGGTTACGACACCCGGTCCGGTCCCCGGCGGGCCTTCTTTCGTGGTCGGGCCGATCCCCGCCTCCCGGCGATGGAGCGGGTGGTGACGGTGGATCCCGGATCCGACCCGGTGGCCGTGCCGTTTTCCGACCTGCAGAAGGAGCACGTGATTGCTTTTGAGGCCGGCGGCCGGCGGTTCGTGGTGTTCTGGGCCCCGGGCACCGCCAGCGCCCTCGACCGCTCCTCGATCGCCGACGGGCGCGACGTGGGCTCGAGCGCCGTGTTCCAGCCCGAGGTCGAGGGCCGGCACCTGACGTTCACCGCTGCGGATGACGACCGGTTCACCGATCGCGAGACGGGATCCACCTGGAACCTCCTCGGCGATGCGGTGGCTGGTCCGCTGGCCGGTAAACACCTGCGGGCGGTGCCGCACGGCAACCACTTCTGGTTCGCCTGGGGGGTCTTCCGTCCTGACACGCGGATCGTCCGTCATTAGAATCCGGAAGGACCCGCCGACGAGGATTATGGATACCAGCGCCGCGGTTGCCGATCGCTATTCCCGTGTCGCCCGCGAGACCGAGGGAGCCCTCTGTTGTCCCGTGAACTACGACCCCCGGTACCTCGAGGTCATCCCCGCCGAAGTGGTGGAGCGGGACTACGGCTGCGGCGACCCCACCCGGCATATCGAGCCCGGTGACGTGGTGCTCGACCTCGGCTCGGGCACCGGCAAGGCGTGCTTCATCGCGAGCCAGATCGTGGGGCCCGAGGGACGCGTGATCGGGGTCGACATGACCCCCGACATGCTCGCGCTCGCCCGGCAGCACACCGGCACCGTCGGTGAACGCATCGGGTGGCACAACGTGGAATTTCGGCGCGGCCACATCGAGGATCTGGGTCTCGATCTCGATCGCCTCGATGCCTGGCTCGCGGAACATCCCGTGACCGACGCCGCCGGGTACGAGGCCCTGGAAGCGGAAAAACGACGGCAGCGCCGGGACGAGCCGCTGGTGGCCGATGCCTCGGTCAACGTGGTGATGTCGAACTGCGTCCTCAACCTGGTCGACGAGGCCCGGAAACCCGAACTGTTTCCCGAGATCTACCGGGTGCTCCGCGACGGCGGCCGGGCCGTGATCTCCGACATCGTTGCCGATGAGCCCGTGCCCGAGCACCTCCGTGCCGATCCCGAACTCTGGTCCGGGTGCATCTCGGGTGCGCTGACCGAAACGGAGTTTCTGGCCGGGTTCGAACGAGCCGGGTTCTACGGCATCGAGATCCTCGAATGGAACCGGACCCCGTGGCGCACGGTGGAGGGCATCGAGTTCCGGTCGATGACCGTCCGGGCCCGGAAGGGCACCGAGGGCCCCTGCCTCGAGTCCAACCGGGCCATCGTCTACCTCGGCCCGTGGAAACGGGTAGTGGATGACGATGGGCACACCTTCCATCGCGGCCGTCGCGAGGCCGTGTGTGACAAGACGTTCCGGTTGATGAACGGGGCGCCCTATGCCGGATCGTTCGCCACTGTTGAACCCCACCAGGTCCTGCCCGAATCCGAGTGGCCCCCGTTCGACTGCACCCGCACCGGCCCTCGCCATCCGAGGGAAACCAAGGGTGAGGCGTACGACGTCACCACCGACGCCGCCGGTCCCGCCTGCGGGCCGGACGGGTGCTGCTGAGGGACGGCTCCCCCGGGTGGGTGGCCCCCGCCGGCTTCCAATCGTGGTACCTTTTCGGTGGCCTTGGTCCGAGGGGCACGCCCGATGAGTCCCGCCGCATCGAACGACTACGACATCTTTCTCGCCGCTGCCCCCTCCGACGAAGAGGCGGCGCGCGCCGCCGCCGAGACGCTGAGCGGCCAGGGGCTCCGGGTGTTCCGCCCCGGCCAGTCCCCGGAAGACGACGAAGCGGCGGGCCGCGATCTGATCGACGGTCTGTCCAGAAGCCGGATGCTGCTCGCTTTCTACAGCGACGCCTTTCCGCGGGACCGGCGGTGCCAGCAGGCGTTGATTTGTACGATGAACGTGGCGCAGCGGGAGGACGAACTCGCGCGACGCATCGTGGTCCTCACGCCCGAGGGATCGCCCGACGGCGTCGAACCCGGCGACCTCCGCCCCATCGTGACCGGCCGCATCCCGAAACCGGGCAATACCCGAAATCTCTCGGCCCTGGTCCGCACCATGCGTACCGCGGTCGACGCGGTGCCCGGACCGATCGGCCGCATCCACCCACTCACGCCGCCCCCGTGGCATGGAGTCCAGGAGGTCTCCCACCCCCGGTTCGTCGGCCGGTTCTCGCTGCTGTGGTCCATTCACGAGCACCTGAAACCGGCTGAAACGCTCCCGCCCGAGGGGATCGTGCCCCCGGTGGTGAGCCTCACCGGCCACGCCGGGGCGGGGAAGACCCAGCTGGCCCGCGCCTACGCCCGCCGGTTCGGGCTCGATTACCCCGGTGGCGTGTTCTGGCTCCGGGCCTACGGGACCGAGGACCCGGTCACCGGAATGGGTCCCGAGGAGCGCGTGGCCGAACGCGACCGGCAGATCCGGGAGTTTGCCGGTGCGCTAGGCGTGATTATCGCGAATCGCGGTCCGTCGGAGATCCGGCTCGCACTCGGTGATGCCCTGGGCCGGAGGCAACGCACCTGCCTCTGGATTGTCGACGACCTGCCCCACGGGCTCGAACCGGACCAGGTGCAGGACTGGATCGGTCCCCATCCGCTCGCGCGCACCATCATCACCTCCCGGGAGCGGACCCTCCGGAGTCTGGGTCCGTCCCTCGACGTGCCGGGACTCACCGCACCGGAGGCCGCCGACATCGCCGCCGCCACTCCCCACCCGGTGGCCCCGCGCGACCGGGAAGCGCTCGACGGCCTCGTGCATCGCGTGGGCGGTCACGCGCTGTCTCTCGACGTTGCCTTGTGTACCCTTGCCGCCCTCCACGATCGGGCGGCCGGCACCACGCTGGAAGATTTCGACGAGACGGACGCCTCCGTGACCGCCTTTTCCCGGGAGCTGGAGGGACACGTGGCCGAGGGCACCGAGGGGTCGATTGCCGCGGTCCTGATCCGGAGCGTTCGGGCCGTGGGAGACGAAACCCGGGACTTTCTGCGCCTGGGCTCCGTACTGGCCGCGGCGCCGATCCTGCCCACCCTCGTCAGCTCCGTCCTCACCCGGGTCGAGGACCTCGACTCGGAGTCCGCCCGCGATACCATCAATCGCGCCTGGAGCGAAGCCGACGCCCACGGGCTCACCGCCTCGGGCGGCGGCGCCTATCGGCACCGCAGCATTCATCCCCTCATCGCCCGGACCGTACGGGCCGTCGAGCCGACCCCGGCGCGCCTGGAAACACTGCGGGCCGCCGCCGTCGAGGCACTCCGGGAAAAGGTCCCCGCCCGCTACGATCCGAGTGCCTACTCGGCCCTCGAGTTCGAGATCACCCACGCGCGCGAGCTGGTGCGCCACCCCCATACGATCGCCGAGGCCGAACTCCTCGGCCGGATTGCCCGCTACGACCTCGTTCGGGGAGCCTACGAGTCGGCGCGCGGCCTCTATCGGCGACAGGTGGACGCCTACATCGCCATCCACGGCGAAAACCACACCGACACCGCCACCGCCCTCAGCGACCTCGCCGGAGTAATGTTTCTGCAAGGCGAGATCGCCGAGGCCCGACGGCTCCACGAACAGGCGCTGGAGATTCGACGAGAGGCCCTGGGTAACGACCACGCCGACACCCTCACCGCGATGAACAACCTCGCCACGGTCCTCGGCCTCGAGGGCAAGCTCCAGGCGGCCCGGCAGCTCCAGGAGGAGATCCTCGAGATCCGGCGCGAATCCGTAGGGGAGGCCCACGCCGATACCCTCGCCTCGATGGGGAATCTGGCGGCCACCCTCGATGCCATGGGTGACCTGCAGGGTGTCCGGGCCCTGCAGGAACAGGTCCTGGCCGCCCGCCGCGACCGATTCGGGGTCGAACACCCGGCGACCAGCAGTTCCGCCTGGCAACTCTACGAGACCCTGACCCACCTGCGCGACGAGGGCGCCGCCTCGACGGTGCTCAACGACCACCTCACCTGGCTGCTGGAACGCGACCCCGGATCCCTCGGTCCCGACCAGCAGAACATCCGCCACCTCCTCACCGAATCCCGACAGGTGTAACCCCCGGTTGCGGTTCCGCCCCGTAACGGCTACAACGATTGGCGCACAACCCCGCTTCACCACACGGAGCACCCATGCGACCTGCCATCCGCCGCCTGTCCGGCCCCACCCTCCTGTTCGCGCTGGTGCTGACGGGGCCCGCGCGAGCCCAGCCCCTGCCCACGCCCGAGTCGGTGCTCGGCCACCGCATCGGCGACGACTTCTATCTCGCCACCTGGGAAGAATCGCTCGACTACCTGCGGCAACTCGCCGCCGCGAGCGACCGGGTACACCTCGTCGAGGTTGGGCGGACGTCGTTCGGCCGGCCGTGGTACGTCGCGGTCATCTCGTCGCCGGACAACCTGGCCGACCTCGACCGGTACCGGAGCATTGCCCGGCGGCTGGCTCATCCCGAGGGGCTGACCGACGCAGAGGCCCATCGACTGGCCCGGGAGGGGAAGGCGATCGTGCACATCGACGGGGGCCTCCACGCCTCCGAGGTGGCCCACGCGCAGCACACCGTGCAGCTCGCCTACGACCTGGCCAGCGAGACGGAAGATCCCGAGATCCTGGCCATTCTCGACAACGTCATCCTGCTCCTCTGGCCGTCCATCAACCCCGACGGCCAGACCATCGTGGCCGAATGGTACCGCAGCAACCTCGGCACCCCCTACGAGGTCGCGCCCCTGCCGCGGCTCTACCAGAAGTACATCGGGCACGACAACAACCGCGACGGCTACATGCTCAACATGATCGAGTCGCGCGTGGTCACCCGGGTGCTGCGCGACTGGGAACCGCAGCTCCTGTACAACCACCACCAGACCGCCCCGTTCCCGGCCCGGATCTGGATCCCGCCGTTCGCGGAACCGATCTCGGAGTTCGTCCACCCGCTCATGTGGCGGACCGTGAACCTCATGGGCATGGCCATGGCAGAAGCCCTGGAGGAACGGGGCCAGCGGGGAGCGGTCCACATGGGCAGCGGGTTCGACAACTGGTACCCGGGCTTCATGGACCACGCCAACAACTTCCATAACGTGGCGGCCTTCCTCACCGAAACCGGACTGTACCGCTACGCCACACCCCATTTCTACACCGTGAACGACTTCCCGCGTTCCCGACGGGACCTGCGACCCCGGTCCCTCTACGCGAGCCCCTGGGAGGGAGGCTGGTGGCGCCTGCGCGATGCGGTCGACTACATGCTCACCGCATCCATCTCGGTGCTGGACTTCGCCGCCAAGTACCGCGAAGACGTACTCTACAACCGCTACCAGGCCGGTCGCGACGTGATCGCCGGGTACCGCAGCAACCCGCCGTTCGGGTATTTCATCCCCGAGGCCCAGCGCGACCCGGTGGCCGCGGTCGAACTGCTCCGGCGCCTGGCGTTCAACGGCATCGAGGTCCGACGGCTGTCCCGGGAAGCGGTGGTCGCGGGCGAGACGATGCCGGCCGGGACCTGGGTCATCCCCATGGACCAGCCGTTCGCCAACTTCGTCCGCCAGCTCTTTGCCGTGCAGCACTACCCCGACCTGCGGGAATTCCCGGAGGGACCGCCGGAACAGCCGTACGACGTCGCCGGATGGACGCTCCCCTGGCAGATGGATGTGCGGGTGGTTGCCGCAGACGCCCCGCTCGACGCAGACCTTCGGGCGGCGTTCACCCCGGTGCGGGGCACGCCGGTGCCGTGGTCGGCGGACGGAGACGCCTCGCCGTTCGACATGGTCCCCGGCCCGGGATTCGATACGGATTCCGTGGCGGCCGGCATTCGCCCGCCGCCGGGTCGCGTTCGAGGACGTGGCAACCGGTTGCGTCTCGATCCGGCCCAGAACAATGCCTTCCGCGCGCTCAACCGCGCATGGGCGCTGGGCGCACGGGTGGCCTACCGGGCCGGCACGCCGCGCGATGGTGACACCCCGCCGGTCGCCGGGAGCTACCTCGTATCCGGTCTCGACCGGGCCGCCGGGGACCGGATGGTGTCCGACTACGCCCTGCAAGTCGAGCGTACCGGCGAGGACGGCGTCGCGATGCCCCGACCCCGCATCGGACTCTACCGGCCGTGGCAGCCGAGCATCGACGCAGGCTGGACCCGGTGGCTGCTGGAGATGTACGGGTTCGACGCCCGGGACGTCACCAACGGGGACGTGCGGGCCGGCCGGCTGCACGACCGTTTCGATGTCCTGATCGTTGCGGACATCTCACCCCGGCAGATCCGGGAGGGGTTTCAGAAGGGCCGTGTGCCCCCCCGGTACGCCGGCGGTCTCGGGGCGGTGGGCGCCCGGGCGCTCGATGCGTTCGTGCGGGACGGAGGGACCCTGGTCGCCGTCAACGGCAGCGCACAGTACGCCATCGACGAACTGCACCTGCCGGTGAAGAACGTGGTCGGGAAACTCCAGCGCAAGAAGTTCTTCATGAGCGGCGGCCTGCTCGAGATGATCGTCGACCCGTCCCACCCCGTGATGGCCGGCATGCCCGAACGGGCCCGCATCTTCGTCGACCACAGCCCGGTCTTCGATGTCGAGGACAACTTCGAGGGCTCGGTGTTCGCCCACTACGAGACGACCGGTTCGCCGCTCCTGTCGGGATATCTGCTGGGAGAGGACTACCTGAAAGGGTACGCAGCCGGCGTGGACGTGCGGCACGGGACCGGACACGTCGTGCTGCTCGGGATGCGTCCGCAGTGGCGAGGGCAGCCGTTCGGGAACTTCCGGATTCTCCTGAACGCGGCCCTGTACGAGGGTTCCGTGGCTGCGGCCCATGTGAACAACGACAGCTTCTGGTCGTCGCCGCCGTCTTCCGACACCACCGACTCGAACGGCGACGGCGGGAGGCGATAACCCCGCGCGGTGGGGGAGGGCGGCCCGGCCCGGCGGGCTCTACGGCTCGAGCCGGTTGAAGAGCAGGGTTGCCCCCTCCGGACACGCCTCGCGGAACTCCTCGGTGGCGGCGATGGCGGGCGGAGCGTCGCTGCGCGGGATGACGGTGAATCCGAACCGCTCGAAGAACCCCTCGGCGGTGGTGGTCAGGAGGTACAGGTCGTCTACCCCGCGGTCCCCGGCGAGGTCTATGGCCCGGTGGGCCAGGGCCGCGCCGAGCCCCCGACCCCGTAACGGCTCGTCGACCACGACCGAACGCAGGAGCCCCACCGGAGGGTACGCCTCCACCGCGGCGGCCCCCACCACCCGGCCGCCGGCGCGGGCCACAAGCAGATTCTCCACGTGTCGCCCCAGGGCCGCCTCGGGCAAGTGGGCTGCGGACAGCAGGGCCCGGACCGCCGGGAGATCCGCCTCGGTGCCCGGCTCGATGGTCCAGTCCATGCGCTCCTCGCCGGTTCGGGTCCTCTCTGTACCGCGGATCGGTGGCCGTCGTGGGTCGACCCGCCGCCACGGTAGGGAGGACTCCGTGAAGAGTAATCCACCCAGCTCGGGAGCGGTACGGACCCGGGGCCAGGCCGGGCGGGCGGTTTTGTGACCGATGCCCTTGCAGAGCGTGTGCCCACGCGTACATTCGAATACCCCGGTCCTCCCCTCGGTGCCCGGCCGACCCGGACCGGCGAGCGGTTTCTTTCGTACTCAAATCGAGTCGGCCCATGGCCCTGGTCAATTGCCCGGAATGCGATCGGAAGGTGTCGGCGGTTGCCTCCCGCTGTCCGCATTGTGGAGCAGGCCCGGCCGAGCCCAGCATGAGGCCGTCCGCCATCGGAGACACGATCGAATGCCATCGGTGCGGCGTGCGCCTGCCGGCCTCCGCACCGGTCTGCTGCAACTGCGGCACCCAGGCTCCCCATCAGCGTCGGTCGTGGACCCGCGCGGGCCTGATCGGTGCTGCGGCGGCCCTCGCCGTGGTCGCGTTCGGTGGGTATCGGCTGGTGCCCGGAGGCACCGGAAACCGCACCCTGCGGGCCGAACCGCTGGCCGCCGCCGAGGCTCCGGACCCCACCGAACCACCCATCGTGACCGTCCCGGCAACACCGGCCCCCACCGCTGCGCCCCGGACGCAGGTCCGCTGGGCCAGCACCTGGATCAACGTCCGCGAGCGCCGATCCGTGGAGAGCCCGGTGGTCACCACCCTGAACCCCGGGGACGAGGTTCACGTGTTCGACCGACAGGGCAACTGGTGGGCGGTCCAGGCCCGCGGTCGAACTATCGGCTACGTCGCCAATTCGGTGCTGGACACGACCCCACCTACTCCGGGAACGGCGCCCAAGGCCGCCGTTGCATCACGGAACGCCATTCCGTAATTCAATGTTGTTCAGTGGGTTAATATGTGGCACATCATGTGGAATATGATGTGCTTTCGGTGTGGATTCCCTCTCCGGATCGTTCGGACCCTCGGGTATTGATGTCCACGCGTCGCCCCGGCGCGTGCGTGCGCGTGACCGGCCAACCACCATGGCCTCCGACCATCGGCCGGCCTTCTCCCAACCCCGGACGCCGCCCGGCCGGCCCGGTTCCGCAGGCCATTCCGCCTCAGTATCGGATGTCGTCGCGCCCCACCGTCTGCCCGATGTGTCCCACCAGGGTGCCCATCGTGTAGAACTCCCCGCTCCCGGCCGTCATCCCGAAGAAGGGCACATTGGGCACCGTCAGGCGTCCGGCTTCATCGCAGGCATTCTGCAGCACGGTGGTTGCCACCACCTCGGCCAGGAACACCGTGCGGGCCGGCGGGACCCGGATTTCGTTCAGGGTGCGGCATTCGAGGTGAATCGGTGCCTCCTCGACCGTGGGTGCCGCGACGGCGGTGGCCCGACCCCGGGTGAACCCCGACAGGGCGAACTTGTCCCCCACCGTACCTGAGTTCATGTCGACCGTGTCGAAGCGTTCGATGTCCCGCGCGACCGGCACGTTGAGCACGAACTCGCCGTGGGTGCGGACCCGTTCGCCCACGACGTGTTCGTCTCCCACCGAGATGCCGATCTGTGGCGGGTCGCCGTTCACGACGAAACTCCAGACCACCGAGATCTCGTCGGGTCCACCGTCGAGTCCGGCCGTCGTGATCAGCGCCGCCGGCACCGGCGGCAGCATGGGCCCCGGGTCCGCCAGGGGCTCACGGGGCGTGGTCAACGGGGGAGCGATGCGCTCCGAATCCTGCGGCACTCCCTGATCCTTTCCATCGGGCCGGCAGGCCGCCGTGGCCCCCAATCCGGCCAGCAGGGTCAGGCCGGTCGAGCGGTGAACGAACGTTCGGCGCGAGATACTCACGGGGTGCCTCCGGAAGTGGGGGGAGAAGACGAAGACCGACACGGTCCGGCGGGAATCAGGTGAGCATGGCGATGAGCCGTTCCACCATCGCCACCTCGACCGCCCCCAGGACCATCAGGGCGATCGCCCCGGCCAGGGCCACCCGACCCAGGGCCAGGGCTCGGGCACCGGTCCGAATCCGGACATCCTGCACCACCGCCATGCCGGGAGGTGGAAAGCGGACGCTGGAACGGATCCGCCGGGCGAGCCGGTACAGCCAGGCCGCGCCGGCCACCAGCGTGGCCCCGAGACCCCAGCTCAACCAGCGCAGCGCCGTAATGAGACGAATCACCGCGGCCGCCGGGTCACTTGCCTGGAGGGTCCGGGTCTGCACCAGCACCCGTTGCACGGCAATCAGGCTGGCGAGGCCCACCGCGATCGACACCAGGGACACCCCGAACAGCATCCGTCGGGCGCCCGGGTCCGCGACCTGTATGTCGATGTCATCCACCATCTCTCGCCACCTCGCGACGTTTCCGGCCAGCCGGAACGGCCGGCGGAACGTACCCCGAGCCCTTCCGCCCCGGGCTTGCGCACCCGATCGACCGGCGCCGGAGGTCATCGAGAAACCGCCCGGTGCATGGGATGATCGGTATGGACCGGGCCGGCCGCACCGCGGGCCCGAGCACCCCCTCGAACACCGCATCCGTACCGCGCAGACCGTGAAGGTATGCCGTGGACCGGACGTCGGGGAGGGGATCGACTCCGGTGCGGTGAGGTTGGGAGCCCACCGGGAGGTTCCTCGGCGGGGCAGGGCTCCGGGGCGCGCCGGTCAGCCGCACCGTGCCCGCCACACCCGCCGAACGTCGCCGGTCGGGCGATCCGGATCAGAACCGGATGGCGTGAACGCCTACCGCGCTCAGGACCCCGAGGCCCGCTCCCGCCACCACATCGGACGGGAAATGCCGCCCCGCAACGATGCGGAGCCCCCCGGTCAGCGCCACCGCGCCGATGGCCACGGCGCGGAGCAGGGGCGAGGGGTGGACCGACCGACTGAGGAGCAGGCTCGTGGTCACCGCCGCCGCCACCGCCACGTGCCCCGATGGAAACGAGTTGCGGGCCCCGCCCCGGAGCCCATTGTCCGGCATCAGCGCATCGGTCGTAAACGTCCACGGCCGGTGACGGGCCGTGGCGTCCTTGAGCACCAGAGCCAGCACCGCGGCCAACCCCGCCGACTCGTTGAGGGCTCGCAGATCCGACCAGCCGGCATGTCCCCGTCGGAGCAGCGCCACCGACGCCGCGCCGGCCAGGCCGAGCACCAGCGCTGTGCTTGCGTCCTCCGGGAGGGCGCGGGCGTGCGTGATCGCCCAGCGGTCGAAGAACGGCACATCCGCGCGGTTGCACGGGCCGCACCCCGGAGCATCCGTCTGGCCCACCGCCAGGGCCGTAAGCCCCACCACCGCGACGCCGGCCCAGAGCCCCACCTCCTGCGTGGTGACCCGGAACGGATCCGGCGTCGCCTGGGCTGCCGTATGCCCAGGGATCAACAGGAAAAGTGCGAGGCAGGCACTCCGCCCCGCGCGTTGCAACAACTGACCGGAACCGCGTTGTTCTTCCAACCCCGACTCCATGCGTTTCTCCCGGCTGAAAGCCGATCGGAGTATCGCCGGGACCCGGCGTGCAGGAAAGTGGGTCCCGTCCCTCCCGCATCACACTTCATGACCGGGTTCGCCCCGCGAACTTGACGCCGTCATCCCCTGTCCGTAGCGTAACCCACGCCACAGGGAGGTTGCGTGACCACCGATGGCCCCGGGCCTCGCGGCATTCCGTTCGAAGACTGTTACCGGTTTCTTTTCGAACGATCGCAGGATGGCATCCTCGTCACGGACCCGGCGGGCGTCATTCGGGTAGCCAACCCGAGCGGCCACCGGCTCCTGGGTCGCGGCCCCGGCGAACTGGCCGACCGGCCCGTCACCGACCTCGTGGATGACCCCGACCGTCGCGGATTGACGCGGTTGCTGGCCGAGGCCGCGGATGCGACCGTCCCCCCCCGGACCTGGACGTTGATCCGCGGCGACCGGCGGCCGGTCGAGGTCGAACTCACCGTTCAGCGGATGGATTCCGAACTGGTCCTCTGGGTGCTGCGGGACCCCGGGAGTCACGCCGAGATCGTGCAACGTCTGCGGAAGATCTCCAGCCAGGTGCCGGGGGTCGTCTACCAGTACAGGTTGCGGCCGGATGGGACATCCTGCTTTCCGTACGCCAGCGAGCGTATCCGTGAGATCTACCGGGTAACCCCCGAAGAAGTGCGCGAGGACGCCTCCGCGGTGTTCGCCATCCTCCACCCTGATGACTACGACGGCATCGTCGAGTCCATCACGGAGTCCGCCCGGACCCTCCAGCCCTGGCAGTACGAGTACCGGACCCGGTTCCCCAACGGCGATGTGCGATGGTTGTACGGCAACTCGCTGCCGGAGCGACAGCCGGACGGTTCGGTTCTCTGGCACGGATTCATCACCGACGTCACGGACCGGAAGGAAGCCGAGCAACAGCAGGCCAGGCTGGAAGCCGAGCTGCGCCACGCGCAACGACTCGAAAGTATCGGGCAGCTCGCGGGCGGCGTCGCCCACGACTTCAACAACCTGCTCACCTCGGTCCTCGGCTCGGCGGAACTGGCCTTGAGTGAGGTGCCGGCCGGATCGACCGCCGTCAGGCATCTGCAACGGGTGGTCGAGGCCGCGGGCCGCGGCGCTGCGCTCACCCAGCAACTCCTGGCGTTTGCCCGCAAACGGCCCGTGCAACCTGAACCCGTGGTGCTGGACGACGTCGTCCGACGCATCGTCCCCATGATTCAACGCCTGCTCGGCGAACATTATACCGTGACGCTGCAGCTCGACTCCGATGCGGGCGTGGTCACGGTCGATGTCGGGAGTCTCGATCAGGTGATCATGAATCTTGCCGTGAACGCCCGCGACGCGATGCCCGGTGGTGGCGAGCTGACGCTGAGTACCGATCGCGAATCGGGCGACCCGTCGTTGACGCCGGGCGATGGGGAACGGGCCGCGCAGGGATTCGTCGTCCTCGGCGTTCGCGATACCGGCACCGGTATGACGCCTGCCGTGCGCCGCCGGCTGTTTGAACCCTTCTTCACCACCAAGGGCCCTGGGCAGGGCACCGGGCTCGGTCTCTCCATGTGCGACGGCATCGTCAAACAGGCCGGGGGATACATTACCGTCGATTCCGAGGAAGGCCGGGGCAGCGCCTTTCACGTGTATCTGCCCCTGAGCGACGGCGTGCCCGCGCCACGGAACGCCCCCGGCCCCCGATCCGATCGCGGCGGACACGAAACGATCCTCCTCGTCGAGGACGACCCCATGATCATCGACGTCGCCCGCCAGGCGCTGCGGACGGCCGGGTACGATGTCCTCACCGCCCGGGACGGAGCCGCCGCGCTGGACCTGGCCGCCCGGACGTCCCCTCCGATCCACCTCCTCCTGACCGATATCGTCATGCCCGGGATGAGTGGGCGCGACCTCGCCCGGAGTCTGGCCGACACCCACGCCGAGACCCGGGTGCTGTACGTGTCCGGGTACGCCGGCGACGAGTTGACCGGAGAGGGGATGCTCGACGGGGATACCCCCTTTCTGCAGAAGCCCTACACCCCGTCCGAGCTGCAGCGTTTCGTGCGCGAGGTGCTCGACCGGGGGTAGGGGCGGCATGGTCCGGGATCTCGTCAGCGCCGTCCACGAAACCGTCGGGACGAAGGCCGTTCCGAACCCCGGGATTCCATGAGCATCCGTAGCGCAGGCGGGCCGGAGCGGGGGGCACGGGCCGGCCGTCGTGGTTGCCGTTCGCGACGTTTGATGCGAATCTCATGACCGCACTTCGGCGGGAATGCACTCATGATTTCACTGAAAAAAATGTTTTTGTTTGTTCACGTGCCCAAGACCGGAGGCAATAGCCTGCAGAACATCCTCAAGGAATACTCCGAGGACAGGTTGGTGACGCCCGCTCCATATCAGGATGGGGTGGAACGATTTGAAGTAAGGAACGACCGATACGACATCACGAAACACTCGACGCTGACACGTTACCAGTCTGTCTTGGATCCTTCCACGTACCGCCAATTGTTCAAATTCGCAGTTATTCGGAACCCCTGGGACCGGATGGTATCGCACTACTTTTCCCCGCACCGGGGCGTGACCGAGTATGACCGGGAAGACTTCCTCCAGCTGATCGGTCGTTTACCCACTCTGCGTCATTATGTGTGCGAGACCTCACTGCTGAACAGGGCGTTAAAAAAGATAGGGATTCATTCCCATATCGGTCATCGATCATTGGATGGCGACCTGGACTGTCTCATCAGGTTCGAACAACTGGAGGAGGGTTTTGCACTGGTGTGTCGGCGCCTGGACATTCCGTTTCAGTCTCTGCCCAAACGCAACGCTTCCCGGCGCTCGCATTACTCTCACTACTATGATGACGAACTGCGCGCTGCTGTCGAACGAAGGTTCGCTGAGGAGATTGAGTACGGCGATTACACGTTCGAACGGGATTGAATCCGGCTGACGGACCAGGCCACGCGAATGCCCTCCGTATTGCACCGTGCCTTTTGACGATAATCGTCCGGTTCGGCTTCCCGGCCGGGACACTTGACGCCCGTTCCCGGATACCTGAGCCGTCCCGCCGCCGCCACGCCACCTGGGAGTCGGTCCCGGTCCGGCGGGGGTCGGAACGGGTCCTCATGGGGCCGGGGGATGCTCTTCGGCACTCCGATGCCCGTCGCGCGGGCGCTTCCCCCACGGGGGATCCGGCGGCTGAAGATGGCCATGACGACCGCCAAATAGAGGACGGCGATCCGGACGCCATGGGAGGCCGCCTGGCCGGTTTCGGGCGAACCGGAGCGATGTCGACCAACCTCGATCAATCTGTGTCAATCTGGCGTAACCTCAGGAAACCTCCGGCAGTTGCGGGGGAGGGGA
>Ga0114931_10006158_pt1 | contig 14780 bp, 13 predicted proteins | sample 2SBtaG_FD_89579 | JGI IMG/M metagenome (GOLD analysis project Ga0114931, IMG submission 89579) | Deep subsurface microbial communities from Kolumbo volcano to uncover new lineages of life (NeLLi) - 2SBTROV14_V59a metaG | ecosystem: Environmental > Aquatic > Marine > Volcanic | place: Kolumbo...
ATCAATGTGTCGCCGAGACAGTTCAAGGAACAGGACCTGGTTGGCCTGTTTACCGAGCTACTGCAAAGCACTGGCATTAACGGCGAAGAAGTGGAAATTGAAATCACCGAAACCATTCTCATGGATAACCAGATTAAAGCCGAGGCAACCCTGGGCCAGCTCAAGGCGATGGGGATCAAAATTGCCCTGGATGATTTCGGTACCGGTTATGCGTCCCTGGCTTACCTCAAAAAATATCCCATCGACATCGTCAAAATTGATCGCAGCTTTGTTTCCGGTACCCCGGATGATGAAGAAGACTGCGCCATCGTCAAAGCCATCGCCAGCCTGGCTGGCGCACTGGAAATGGGATTGATCGCCGAAGGGGTAGAAACCGAAGAGCAGATCGCGTTTCTCAGAAAAATGCATTGCCACCTGGCCCAGGGATTTTACTGGAACCCGCCATTATCCGCCCACGCCTTCCAGATAAACGTGCTGGATAAGCATCAAAAATAATCAGGCATACCGGCGTCGGTAACAGGGTCTGGTTGTGCTAGTGAAAATTATTGTGAAGGGAAATTAAAAAGCCACATCCGGTTAGGGGAGAACCAGGATGTGGAATTGCTGGCAATAATTCAAGAGATCAAATGAAGAGGGAGACATCTGATTTCTGGGCTACCGGGAGAAAGCTCGCGGCACCAATCCAGTCGGCGATTTCGGGGATAAAGTCATCCTGAGAATAACCAAACATATCCACCGTCATCTGACAGGCAACCATTTTGACATCAGCTTCAAGGCATAAGTTTCGTAATTCTTCGATACTTGCTATGCCTTTGTTTTGAGTGGTTTTTTTCATCATAGCGGTGGCCATTGACTCAAATCCGGGCATGTTCCCTGAAATAAAATTGGGGATTTTCATCTCGATGCTCTGGAGCCATTCGGGACCATAAGGAAGCTTCATGGGCATGGCCGGGTTGCCGCTGGGGCTGACCTGCAAATCCAGCTCTTTCTTCAGCAGGTTAAGACCGTAGAAGGTGAAAAATATCGACACATCCCAGCCCAGCGCAGCAGCCGTGGAGGCAAGGATAAACGGCGGATAGGCCCAGTCCATGGTGCCCTTGGTAGCGATAATGCTGAGGGACGGAGTTTTACTGGCCTCCATTTCCCGCATTTTCTGTTCAAAGCGTTCATCGAACCACTGGTCCAGATCGTTTCTACTGAGCTGTAAGCCCTGGTTGGGGCTGCCAGTTTCTTTATCCATTAATACCGGTTTCATATCGAACTCCTTTGGCCAGGTGCTGGCCGAGGTGGGTGATTGATTGGATTTTTGTGTATTCCTGCTAACGGGAATAAAAATAAGATAGTCGTCTGACAAAATAAAGTCAATAACCCCGAAACCGTACCTGTAGGTCCGAATTTATTCGGACATTCCCTCCATCACGCTCGTTGTCGGAATGAATTCCGGCCTGCAGAGTGGATATCTATTTGTTTTTAGAGGAATTATTCGAAATTTAGGGGCGGGGTCGGTTTGCTGTGAGGAACGGTTTCCCGGCCATCCAGCTCTGCCAGCAGGCTTCTCAGGGATGCCTGCCAGCTGATTTCCGGGTCATAACCCAGCAGTGAACGGGCTTTGCTGGAGCTCATCTGGGGATTGGTCAAAAACAGGGACAGGGGACTGGTACCGGGTAACAGGCGGGAGAATTTCTGTCGCAGTCGATGCAATTCACCGGGCAGTGGCACGCCGGGGGGGGTAACACCGTAGTTCTGGTTGAGGAAATCATATACCTCTGACTGTGTTGGGCATTCGGGGCCGACCACCGACATCACACTGTTCTGGGGCAGATCAGGAGCCAGTGCCGCCCGCACAAATGCCTGGGCCAGGTCGCGGCCATCCACCAGCGGCAGGTAGCCCAGCCGGCCGCTGGTGCGGGTGCTCGGCATGTGCCGCTTCAGCAACAGCGGCAACACCCCGATGTCCAGGCCGGCGCCACTGTAAATACCCGCTCGCAGGGTGACGAAGGAGTTCAGGTGACTGGCATGGGCGCGGATGTAATCCTCCACCGCGATCAGGCAATTGAGCATAGGGAAGTGACGCACCGGGCCAGACCGGGCTTCGTCGTCCTGGCGTTGTTCCGGCGGCACCACGGCAATGGAACTGAGATTAACGAAGCGGGCGACACGCCATTCGATGGCCCGGTTCACCAGCTCGATGCTGGGTTCCAGATATTCACGGCTGGCATCCGCCTCGCGATTTTCGAAACTGGTCCAGCCGGCGGCATGGCAGATTATATCTATACCTACCAGCAGGCGGTCCTGGTAGTCCATATCCCGCAGGTCGCCGACACGCACTTCACCACGATAGCCGGGGTCCAGTTTGCTGGCATTCCGACAGGCAGCAACGATTTGAAGATCCGGATGATTGATATCGCTCAATGCCTTGAGAATATGCCGGCCAACAAAACCATTGGCGCCGGTGACGAGAATTTTGGGAATGGCGAATGTCCTTCAGCGTTTGGCAACGCCTCAATATAACTAATTCCCGCTGAATAGGAAATTGTTTGGGGAGGCGGATGCGAAAGTTGTAAAGCAAAAACTGACGCGGAGTCACGGAGACGCAGAGATTACGCAGAGGATTTGTAGCTTAGGCTACGGGCTTGATGCTGAGTTGAAATTTAAATGCGTAATGCTTGCTTAAAAAACTCACAGTAACTCAGAGATGTGGATTGCTGAAATAAGGTTTGGTTACCTGTCTTAACTCAAAAACTCTGTGTCTCTGTGACTCCGTGTCAAATGCTTTATAAAATAAAAAGCTCCACATCCTTGTGGAGAATCGCAAGAGCAAGAGTCAATCAGTTTTGGGTTTACCAGCTGTAATGCAGTCGCGCGAACACGCTGCGGCCGGCGCCGGGCAGTCTTTCGCCGACGGCAAGGTCGGTATTGGTAACACGATTCACGCCATTGAGATGATCGGCATAATAACGATCAAACACATTGTTGATGCCGGCAGTGAAATCCATGTTGGCCTGTAAACGGTATTTACCGAACAGGTTCATAATGCCGTAGCCGCCAGTGGCCTGCTCGCCATTGGTGGCGGAGACATCTTTCTGGTCGGCGGCAAACACACCCTGGGCAGTGGCGGACCAGTCCTGTTTGGCATAACTTAAACCCAGGGCGCCATTCAGTGGTGCGATGCGATACAGGTTGTCATCGATATCACGGCGCTTACCACGCACATAACTGATGCTGGCATCCATCAGCCATGCATCGTTCAGCATGATTTCCAGGCCGGAATCAAAACCATACAGCTCGGCGGATACGTTACTGAACTGCAAGGGGTCCGGCTGGCTGCTAACTGCCAGTACCGTGATATCAGTGCTGGGAACGCCCTGGATATAATCATCCACCCGGTTATAAAAAATTCGCGGTGTGATGCGAGTGGTGTCACCCTGCCATTCAAGGCCCATATCCAGTTCGGTAGCGACTTCCGGTTTCAGGTTGACATCGCCCACGTAAAGTTTTCCATCGGCCAATCCGGCAGTGGCTTCCAGCGGTAACCACAAATAACGTTCCTGGTAGGAGGGTGAACGGGTTTTGCGGGCAATGCCAATATCCATACTGGTGTTGTCGGACGCCTGGTATTGAAGTTTCGCTACCAGGTCAACATTGTTATCGGTCTGGCTGCGATCACTGCTGTTGAAGCGGTCACGCAGGGTGGCGAGACCCGAGGCCGGCATAGCCACCGCCATGGATGCATTGACGTCATTCGCATCCATATTCACCTGGGTGAAACGCACGCCCAGTTCATACTGCCAGTCGTTATTGATCGTCAACTGCCATTCACTGAACAGGCCAATGCGACCGCGTTCAATATCGTTGAAGTTATCGACATAGAACATGGTGTTATTGGGGTCGAGGACGCGGGCATCGTGTTTCTGTAAATCGGAATCTATGCCCAGTTTCAACTCGCTGTTGTTGAGCGCGGTTATAGTGGAAATTTCAACCCCGGTGGTACGGCTAATGGAAGGACTGTCGCGCAGCATCATGAGGTTGGCCGGATCACGCAGGTGATAGTTGGTCATGTCGTGTTTAACATGGTTGCTGTATATTTTTGCTTCCAGCTGGGTGTTGTCCCACTGGCCTTTGTATTGCGCGCTGACGGCATTGGTGTCCATGTAACGAATGTCCATCGGCAGCGCCGGGGTACCCGTGTTACCGGTATTGTCCTGCATATACTCGATGCTGTATTCGTTACTGCCCTGGCGATAGCCGTAACCAAAACCCGCTTCGCTGCGTTCGTATTCGGAAGGATGAATCTTGCCGTCGCTGTAACGCATGTCATCACCCTGTTCCATGTTGCCCAGCACATGCATACGGTGGCTCTTGTTGGCGACAGTTAATAACGCTCCCACACCATAACCATTGTCAACGGACTGCCCTTCCGCGGTTACATCACCATGGTATTCAAAATCATCACTGTTGGTGAAGTGGCTGGTTTTACGTGTCGCTTTTACCGCGCCGCCAATGGTTTCGTTACCGGCACTGACCGGTGCGATACCGCGAAAAATTTCGATGGATTCCACCAGCGGTTTGGCGGCGTAGTGCAACGGCGGGTCCATATGGTTAGGACAGGCCGGTGCAATTTCGACACCGTCCAGCTGGGTGTTGATACGATCGTCAAACATGCCGCGGTATTGAATAATGCCGGTGAGTGGACCGTTGAAATTCACATTAGCGCCGGGTGACTGTTTCAACAGGGTGGCGGTGGATGGACCCGCCAGGTTGGAATCCAGCGGTTTGATCACGGTTGTTTCACTGGCGCTGCGAATGCCGTTGGTAATGGTGATTTTTAAGGCCGGGTCTTCGGTTTCGGCGGCCATGCTGGTTGCCGAGAGTATGCACAGCGCAGGTATACACAGCCATTTCAACCTGGCTGGGTACAGGATGTTGTTATGGGACATGAATGGATCTCCAGTAAATCCTGCAACGGCGGGCATGCACGCCCGGCCTGGATGCAGCAATAACAAACAATAAGTTCAGTTAGAGTTGCCAGTGAAAACCGGCTAAGTACTGGAGATCAGGCGGGTGGTCCGCGAGGATACTGGATGCCGCTGAACAGGCGTTGCGGTATCTGGTAGGTATACAGCACCGGTTCGGCAGAGGGGGTAGGTGTGGCAATGTAAAAATCCGGCACATTGGCAAGCAGTGCCTGGCCGATGATCAGCGAGAAAGCAACCGCAGCGGAGTAACCGGCGCGATGTTCATCCGATCCCTGGCTGGGAACGAAAGGTTCATCCAGCTGTACCTGGGCATTACCCTGCAGGGTACATACAGTGACATACAAACCGGACGCCGTCTGTTCCAGACGGGTATGGGCCTGTACCGGGAATAGCGCCTGAGCATACAGGATGAAGCTCAGTATCCAGGTCAGTCGTCGAGTATGTTTTCGCCGAAGTATCAAGTTGATTCTATTGCAGCTAATGGAAGAAACTGGCAAAGTCTACCAGAATTAATCCATCACCTGTCAACCAATCGTAACGGATCAGGCACAGAGGCTTTATTAACTCGTCTGTGTTTGGTTATGATCAAAGAGTCTGTATGAATCAACTTCACCACCTGGCCAGTATTCTGCAACAATATAGCCGCGAAATTATTCTGGCAGGCTCTGAACAGGTGACTTATGACTACAAGGCCGACGGCAGTTTAATTACCGAAATCGATACCCGCATGCAGGCCGCCCTGATTCAGTCCTTACAGCAGCACTGGCCCCAGTACGAGGTGTTGGGTGAGGAAATGACCGAAGCCGAGCAACAACAACGGCTGATGGCTAGTGACAAAGGCTTGTGGATACTGGACCCACTGGACGGCACTTCGAATTTCGCTGCCGGCATCCCTATTTTTTCCGTATCCCTGGCGTTGGTGCAACAGGATCGCGTCAGCCTGGCACTGATCCATGATCCGATTCGTGAAGAAACATTCATGGCGGCGGACGGCCAGGGAGCCTGGCTGAATCATGGACAACTGGTGTTGCAGGAACAACGTAGCGATATCTCCCAGTGTATTGCCCAGGTTGATTTAAAACGCCTGCCGAAACCACTGGCCAGTCGTATCGCCGCTGAGCATCCGTTCGCTTCACAGCGGAATTTCGGTTCCGGGGCGCTGGACTGGTGCTGGCTGGCGGCCGGACGTAGCCAGTTGTACGTTCATGGCGGCCAGAAGCTGTGGGATTATGCTGCCGGGCAATTGATATTGCGTGAAGCAGGTGGGGTATCGCTGAGTTTCGACCGGCAACCAGTGTTCAACGCCGGCCTGGTGCCACGCCCGGTGGTGGCGGCGACCAGCCAGCCATTACTGCAACAATGGCTGGATTATCTGCAACCCCAATGAGCTGCGCCATGCTTGCGCCGAACGAAAGTGATCTCAAACACAAGGAAGCTCTGATTAATTCATCCGTGAATGATCAGAGCACGAGAAAGGTAAAATGCGATTTTACCTTTTTCTTCATTTTCAATGGCTTATCAACCATTGAAAATGGCAGCACATCCTTGTGCTGCGGAAACTCTGGATTAATCAGAGTTTCCATAATATTTAACGGCAGGATAAGATACAATCGGTCAACTTCATTCTGCTAATCCAACGACAACATGACAATATAGGCCAATATGACACCCCAGGTTATTGATCAGGCACAGCGGCAAAAGTATCTCATTATCTACGTGGTATCCATCCTGGTGAGTTTTGTACTGGGTTATACCTTTGCAGGATTGCGCTTACCGGACATCAAGGAAATGCATATGCCGGCGTATGTGGAGCCAGCGACCGCACCCGCCAGCGAAGAAAAAACCGAGCCGGCCAAAGACGCAGCTGAACAAAAAGATAAGTCGAAAGAGACCAGGGCGAGCAGAGACAAGGATAAAACCAGCCAGAATAAATCGAGTCAGAACAACGCGGCGAAAGACAAAAAACAGCTAGCCAAAACCCCGAAAAAACCCAAGCCGGCCACGGTAAAGAAAGTGGTGGTCACACCGGTCAAACCTAAACCGGAAAACAAACCCAGCAGCAGTAAGCCCCCGGCAGTCGCTCAAAAAAAAACCGTTACGCCAGCACCTGACATAAGCGCCTCCCAACCCAAACCAGCGCCGACGCTGGCCAATGTTCAAACGCCCAAACCGGTTAACGCCAGTACATCGGCTGTGAGCAAAACCTCGGCTACTACCGCAGAGTCCGCATCTGCCCCAGAATCTGGAACAGGGACTAGCGCCCAGCAGCAGACTTCGCGCCAGTATGCGGTACAGGTCGGCCTGTTTGCCAGCCGGGACAATGCTTCCAAATATATGAATGAACTGGTCGGCGGCGGCTACAAGGCGTATATCTCCGAGTTTCGCGGCAGTGATGGCGAGACCCGCTTCAACGTTCGTTTCGGTCCGTTCAGTGAGCGCAACGATGCCACTGCCGGGTTGGAAAATTACCAGCGCCAGTACAACAAACCCGCCTATGTTATTATTTTGCAATGATACGCTTATCAGCTATCCAGCTCGTCTGCCTGGATCTGGATGACACCCTCTGGCCCTGTACACCCACCATCATCAACGCAGAACGAGCCATCTATACCTGGCTGCAACAGCACCAGCCAGACATCACCCATACCTATTCCAATGAACAGCTGCGTGACAAACGTAAACAGCTGATAAAACGCCAGCCGCAATTGCGCAATGATCTATCCGCGGCGCGCCGGGTGCATTTGCAGGAACTGGCGGATGAACACGGCCTGTCCCACGACTGGATCGAAGATGCTTTCCAGGTATTTTATCTTGAACGACAGAAAGTCCGCCTGTACCACGATGTGCTACCCGCTATCGAATTCCTGGCGCCACGTAAACAGCTGGTGGCCCTCACCAACGGCAATGCCCATATCCGGCACGTAGGCATTCACGGCTATTTCCGCTTCCAGTTAAGCGCGGCAGACCTGCAGGCCGCCAAGCCGGACCCGGCCATGTTCAATGCCGCCATGGCACGCCTCGGCTTGCAGCCGGAGCAGGTGCTGCACGTAGGCGATCATCCCCGTGACGATATCCTGGGAGCACACAACGCCGGCATCACCTCGGTGTGGCTCAATCGCAACCAGCAGGAGTGGGAGCAGGATGATTTTCGCCCGGATTACCAGATCAGCAACCTGCACCAGCTGATCGAGCTGCTGTATGGCGCCTGAGCTGCACCCGTGCAATCGATTTCAGTTATAATGTCGCTTTTCCAGTGAACCAAAACCAGATTGAGCAATGAAATATAAAACAGACGATGTCCGCATCTCCGGCTTGAAGGAGGTGATTCCCCCGGAAGAGCTGCACCGGGAATATCCCTTAACCGACCAGTCCTCGGACACCGTTTTTCGTGCGCGTACGTCCATTCACAACATCCTCAATGGTGAGGATGATCGACTGTTGATTATTGTCGGTCCCTGTTCCATCCATGATCCCAAAGCCGCGCGTGAATATGCCGCACGTTTAAAACCCATCATCGATGAACTCAAGGACGACCTGTGCATTGTCATGCGGGTATACTTCGAAAAACCCCGCACCACGGTTGGCTGGAAAGGCCTGATCAACGATCCGCACCTGGATAACAGTTTCGACATCAATCACGGCCTGCGCGTCGCCCGTAGCCTGTTACTGGATATCGCCGAAACCGGCGTACCGGCGGGAACCGAGTTCCTGGATCTCATCAGCCCGCAGTACATCGCCGACCTGGTAAGCTGGGGCGCTATCGGTGCGCGCACCACCGAAAGCCAGGGACATCGCGAACTGGCTTCCGGCCTGTCCTGCCCGGTGGGTTTCAAGAACAGCACCGACGGTGGCTTAAAAATCGCAGTGGATGCCATCAAAGCCGCATCCCGTCCCCACGTGTTCCTGTCCCTCACCAAGCAGGGCCACTCGGCAATTTTTTCTACCACCGGCAACGAAGACTGCCACATTATTTTACGTGGTGGTAAAGAACCCAACTACGACGCTGCCAGCGTCAACCTGGCCGCTGCGCATCTGGAAAAAGCGGAAGAGTCCACCAACATCATGATCGATTGTTCCCACGCCAACAGCGGCAAGGATCACAATCGTCAGGTGGATGTGTGTAAAAATGTGGCGGAACAGATTTCCCGCGGCGACAAACGCATCTTTGGCGTGATGATGGAAAGCCACCTGGTAGCAGGACGCCAGGATGCCGACGATGTGGATGCAGAAGAACTGGTATTCGGCCAGAGCATCACCGATGCGTGCATGGGCTGGGACGAGACAGCGGAACTGTTGCGCAACTTTGCGGCTGCGGTGCGGGCGCGTCGGACTGAGTGAAAAGATTTGTCACAGAGACGCAGAGACACAGAGAATTCACAGAGGGTTTTCAGGTTAGGGTGCCTGCTTGAAGCTGCGACGAACTTCAAACGTTAAATTCTTTTTTCACTAAGCCCCAGAGGCACAGAGATAGTTGATTCATTAAGCTGAAGTCCAGCTACCAGAGTAAACTCATAACAAACTCCGTGTCTCTGTGACTCCGTGTCAAATCTTTGCTTTTTTAGCTTTCCGGCTATAACTCCGATCCACGTAAGCGTTCAACAAATCCTGGAATTCTTCGGCGATGCGCTCCCCCTTGAGGGTCACGGTTTTCTCGCCGTCTTCGTACACCGGTGCCACCGGGGTTTCGCCGGTGCCCGGCAGGCTGATGCCGATGTTGGCGTGTTTGCTTTCCCCCGGACCGTTCACCACACAACCCATCACCGCTACCGACATGTTTTCCACGCCGTCATACTCCGTGCGCCAGGCAGGCATCTGCGCACGTAAGTACGCCTGGATTTTTTCCGCCAGTTCCTGGAAGTAAGTGCTGGAAGTGCGGCCACAACCGGGGCAGGCGGTGACCAGCGGCACGAAAGCGCGCAGCCCCAGGGTCTGGAGAATTTCCTGGGCCACGATAACTTCCTTGGTGCGGGCGGCGCCGGGTTCCGGGGTGAGGGAAATGCGAATGGTGTCGCCGATGCCGTCGTGCAGCAGGATCGACAAAGCCGCGGTGGAGGCGACGATACCTTTCGAACCCATGCCCGCTTCGGTGAGTCCCAGGTGCAGGGCATAGTCGCAGCGGTTGGCCATTTCCCGGTACACGGTAATCAGGTCCTGCACGTCGGACATCTTGCACGACAAAATAATTTTATCTCTCGACAACCCCAGTTGTTCCGCCTGCGCGGCGCTGTCGAGGGCGGAGCGAATCACGGTTTCGAACATCACCTGTTTGGGATCTTTCGGTTCCGCCAGGCTGGCGTTTTCGTCCATCAGTTTCGCCAGCAGTTCCTGGTCCATGCTGCCCCAGTTCACGCCGATGCGTACCGGTTTGTCGTAGGTTACGGCAAAGTCGATCATGGTGGCGAACTGCTCGTCCCGTTTCTTGCCACGGCCCACGTTGCCGGGATTAATGCGGTATTTCGCCAGCGCCTCGGCGCAGGCTGGGTGTTCTTTTAACAAACGATGGCCGTTGAAATGAAAGTCCCCCACCAGCGGTACGTCCAGGCCCATGCTGTCCAGGCGGTCGCGAATGCGCGGCACCGCGGCGGCGGCTTCGGCGGTATTCACAGTAATGCGTACCAGCTCCGAACCGGCTTTGGCCAGCTCCACCACCTGGATCGCGGTAGCGACTTCGTCGGCGGTATCGGTATTGGTCATGGATTGCACTACCACCGGGTGATCCCCACCCACGGTAACTGAGCCGATTTTTACGGCGATGGATTGACGTCGGGGCTGGAAGGGATGTGGCAGACTCATAGGGTATAGGGGCAAGCTGGATAAAACCGATATCATAACATTGATGTGTTACATTTGTGGCCTGATTGATTGCTGGTGTATTGGGGGTGAGTTTGTTACGAGTTGGACTGGTGGTGAACCCGGTTGCGGGCCTGGGGGGCAGTGTCGCCCTCAAGGGTTCAGACACCGAAGCCATACAGCAGCAGGCGAGCCAGCTGGGCGCCGTGCCCCAGGCCCAGGTACGCGCCAGGGTCGCACTGGAAAAACTCCAGCATGACCCCGATGCGGTTATGGTGTATACCGCCGCCCACGATATGGGAGAATACCTGTGCCGCGACCTGGGCCTGAAATACCAGGTGGTGGGCTCCAACCGGGTCGGTGAAACCAGCCCCGAAGATACCGAATCCGCCATCGCCACGATGCTGGCCCAAGGTGTGGATCTCATCGTGTTTGCCGGCGGCGACGGCACTGCCCGCAACGTGTTCAATGCGCTGGAACGGCAGCAGCAACTGCGCGTACCGGTGCTGGGTATTCCCGCCGGCTGTAAAATTCATTCCGGTGTGTATACCGTCACCCCCGTCCATGCCGGCGAATTACTGGCACTGCTGGCCCGCGGCCGTCCCCTGGCATTAAAAGAAGCCCAGGTGGTTGATATCGACGAAGCTGCGTTCCGCGAGGGCGTGGTCAAGGCGCGTCCCTACGGCTGCCTGCGGGTGCCGGCGGAAGACCGCTTCATGCAGAACATGAAAGAAGGCGGCGTGGAACAGGACGAACTGGTGCTAGAGGATATTGCACAATATGTTATCGACACCATGGAAGACGACTGGCTGTATTTCATCGGCTCCGGCTCGACGCCGAAGGCGATAACCGATAACCTCGGTGAAGACGGCACCCTGCTGGGTGTGGACGTGGTGCAACAGGGAAAAATTATCGGCAAAGATGCCACCGAACAACAGTTGCTGGAGTACCTGGAAAACGCCCGCGCCAAACTCGTTGTCACACTCATCGGCGGCCAGGGCCATGTGTTCGGTCGCGGCAACCAGCAGTTAAGCCCGGCAGTGATTCGCAAGGCGGGCAAGGAAAATATTATGATTATCGCCACGCCGGCAAAATTGCAGGGCCTGGAAGGACGTCCACTGCAGCTGGATACCGGTGATGAAGATTTAAATCAAAACCTGTCCGGCATGATGGATGTCATCACAGGTTACGAACAACACACGCTGTACAAAATGGGAAGTCAAAATGCAAGATCATGAATTCAACCAGGGCCTGATGAATTTTATCCAGGCATCACCCACACCGTTTCACGCCGTCAGCAACATGTGCCAGTTGTTGCAGGACGCCGGTTTCAAACCCCTGTATGAATCCGATAGCTGGCGCCTGGAAAAAGGCGAGGCCTATTATGTCAGCCGCAACGATTCCTCCATCATCGCATTCCGTATGGGCAAGGACGATGTAGACCTGAACGGCATTCACATGGTGGGCGCCCATACTGACAGTCCCTGCCTGCGGGTGAAACCGCAACCGGAAAAAGTCTCCCAGGGCTATTTTCAACTGGGGGTGGAAGTCTACGGCGGCGTGTTACTGAATCCCTGGTTCGACCGCGATCTGTCACTGGCGGGACGGGTGAACTACCTGGACAAGGCCGGTGATTTGCAATCCATGCTTATCGACCTGAAAAAACCCATCGCCATCATTCCCAGCCTGGCCATCCACCTGGACCGGAAAGCCAACGAAACCCATAGCATCAATGCGCAGAAAGACCTGCCGCCGATCCTGCTGAAACTCCCCGGCGAAGACAAACCGGATTTCCGCGAACTGCTGTTGCAGTTCGTCAGCAAGCAGGACGAGCAGGTCGCCGAGGTGCTGGACTACGAACTGAGTTTCTATGACGTGCAGCCGCCGTCCTACATTGTCCTGCACCAGGACTTCATCGCCTCGGCACGGCTGGATAATTTATTGAGCTGTTACACCGGCCTGCAGGCGCTACTGGGAAGCAAAAAAGGCAAGACCGCACTGCTGGTGTGTAACGATCACGAAGAAGTGGGCAGCATGTCCACCAGCGGCGCCCAGGGGCCGTTCCTGAAATCCGTTATCGAGCGCATTGCCGGTACCGGTGAAGACTTCACCCGTACCATGGACAATTCACTGCTGATTTCCGCCGACAATGCCCACGGCATTCATCCGAACTACGCCGATAAGCACGACGAAAACCACGGCCCCAAACTCAACGGCGGCCCGGTGATCAAGGTGAATGCCAACCAGCGCTATGCCTCCAACGGCGAAACCGCCGCCCGCTTCAAACAGATGTGCAAACAGGCGGACGTACCGGTGCAGTCCTTCGTGGTGCGCAGCGACATGGCCTGTGGTAGTACCATCGGTCCCTTGACCGCCACCGAGATCGGCGTTAAAACCATCGATGTCGGCGTCCCCACCTTCGCCATGCACTCCATCCGCGAAACCGCCGGCCGCTGGGATGCCTTCTACCTCTACCGTGTACTAAGAGAGTTCTACGCATGATGCCAAACAAGCCGTTTGCCGAATCCAGTGAACAAAACAAGGGCGTGATCCTTGAAGTATTAACCCAGGTGTTTGAAGAACCCGGACAGGTGCTGGAAATCGGCAGCGGCACCGGCCAGCACGCGGTGTACTTTTCCGAAAAATTGCCCCACCTACACTGGCAACCCACCGACGTCGCCGATGCCCTGCCGGGCATCAGACTATGGCTGGAAGAAAGCGACTGCGACAACCTCGCCGACTGCATGGAAGTGGACCTGCAACAGCATGAATTTCCCAAACAAACTTACGATTATGTGTTTACCGCCAACACGGTGCATATCGTCTCCTGGCCGCTGGTGCAGGCCATGTTTGCTGGAGTAGGGCAGGCATTAAAGCCTGGTGGACGTTTTGTTATCTACGGGCCGTTTAACTACGAGGGTAATTTCACCAGCGAAAGCAATGCACGCTTTGATCAGTGGTTGAAGCAGCGGGATCCGGAGAGTGGGATTCGGCATTTTGAAGAGCTGGTTGAGCTGGCGGGGGAGAATGGGATGGGGTTATTGAAGGATTTTGAGATGCCGGCTAATAATCGGGTTTTGGTTTGGGAGAAGGGCTGAAAGCGTTTTTATATAGAGATACAGGGAAACTCAGAAATTCGAGGTTTGCAGTTCAACTGCTCGCTTTTAGTCAATTGCTGACATTTGAGCTTGGTAACTATATAGTCAGTAAATGCCCTAAAGCTGACATTGAGTAAACCACAGTGAGGGAAGTTTAATATTTCAATTTTATCTATGCTTGCTCTCATAGTTAGATCTAAATCATCTTGCATCTTTCGTTTTAAATGCTGCTGTGTTGGGGACTGGATCGAAGAACAGAGAAGAAGAAAGGAAAACTAAATTGGACGCTCTTATATTCATAGATACCAATATTCTGCTTGATTTCTATCGAATAAGGAAATCTGAAGTCAGTATGAAATACATTGAGTATATTGATGAGCATAAAGCTCGCATAATTACCGGGACTCAAATAGAAATGGAATACAAGAAGAATCGGCAAAAGGTTATATTGGAAACGCTTGGGCAGTTTAAAACACCTCAATGGCACAACTTAAGCGTACCGGCATTACTATCGGAGTCCAAAGAAGCGACTGAAATTGAAAAGTTGAAACAATCAATCTCGGAACAACAGAAAAAAATCAATAACAATATTGAGAATCTCTTAAAAGATCCTCTTCAATATGACCCTGTTTTTACTTCATTGAACACTCTTTTTAGCAACCATTCTAATTACAACTTACATAAAGGGCATTCTGAAAATATCCAAATAACCGAAAAAGCGTTGGGGCGGTTTATGCATGGCTATCCTCCAACAAATAAACCCCAAATAAACCAAATAAACCAGACACCCATTTTTAAAAATCAGAAACACACCGATTTTTTGAATAGAAGTTTGGCTCTGGTAGTCTTTACTTCGAGATTTAGCGACGAACTGTCGCTTCCCTGAGTATATTTTTCCACCAACCACGATTAATGA